>Ga0209953_1000185_pt1 | contig 24383 bp, 23 predicted proteins | sample SalPonred_H2O_MG_FD_185713 | JGI IMG/M metagenome (GOLD analysis project Ga0209953, IMG submission 185713) | Salt pond water microbial communities from South San Francisco under conditions of wetland restoration - Salt Pond MetaG... | ecosystem: Environmental > Aquatic > Non-marine Saline and...
GGTAGCAGTGTAGATGTTTACCAATGGACAGAAAGCGATGTTCCTCCTGCACAATACACAGGCGAAGGCGAAGTTTTCAGCACCACAAGTTATGTGGTAGGCAGTGAGCTCAACCCAGACGGCTTGTTCACAAGCACCTACTATTTCTGGGTCAAAGGCAAGACTTCTGTAAACACTGATAAAAACAAAACTCTGGGCACAAGTGCAGTAGCACAGTACATCGAAAATCCAAGAAGCAGTGGCATTCCTTACATTGCTCCTATAGCTACCAATTCACTTGCGTTGTACAATTGCAGAGATATTATTAATGCAAACGACACAGTAATTCATGTAGAGTTCGATAAGATACGCAACAACGACAACGTTCATGTCGAGTATGATCTTGTTGCAGACGGCAAAGCAGACAGCTTCCTAAGCGACGGCTTGTATCGTAAACTATTGGATAGCTTCTCGGGCGCAGACACACTGGGTAATCCTGTGCCAGATGTTAATCTCAGCATTGCTGACAAATACGGTGTGCAGTTCCGCCCAAGACAGAGTTTCTTTGAAGATAGATTTACAGCACTAGAAAACTATCTTAGCAGAGCAAATGAAGTTCTTAAGGCATTTCCTATTGCAGAAAGCAAGAGCTTTGCATTGCTCAACAGCGAAGAACCAGAACCAAACAGTGCAAGCGGAGAATGGAACAAGCGTGTTGCTACCTACGCAGAATTAACCTATCAAAATTTGGATTTAGTGGTTACAGGATACAAGTATCTTGTTAGCATAGACGAAACACAGGCGGGTTTGTGGACCATCTACACAGTGCAAGCAGACAAGTCTTTGCTATTGTCACGTGTGCAAAACTTTGATACCAAGCAGTACTGGAGTTTAGTTGACTGGGTACTGCCAGGATATAACAGTTCTATTCGTCCAGTAACAGAAGTTACAACATTCTCACAGTTGCAAACACTCGCTAACATTAATCAAGGCGATAGTGTAAAAGTTACTGCAAACAGCTTTGGAAAATTTGAAATCTATCAATATCTAGCTGGAGAGTGGATTAGAGTGGTTGCAGAAAATAGCACAGTTGAAATCAGCAGTCTTGTGTGGAACTATGCCGGCGGAAGATTTGGATTTGACCTAGAGGTGTTTGACACACAGCGTTTTGATCAGAATCCAATCATAGAAACACGTCAGATTCTGAGAGCACTTAATGAAGAAATATTCACAGATGATCTGTTGATTTATCGAAACGAACTGTTAAATCTTGTGTTTGAATACATTCTCACAGAACAGACTGCACCCGAGTGGTTGGTTAAGACCAGTTTAGTTGATGTTAACCACAAAATTCGCGATCTTGAGCCATTTCAGATTTTCCGCAGAGACAATCAAGACTTTGTACAAGATTATATCAAAGAAGTCAAGCCTTATCATGTAAAAATCAAAGAATTTAATCTCAGGTATGAAGGCACTGACAACTTCCAGGGTAGCCTCACTGACTTTGATATACCAGCATACTTTGACAGCAGTTTGAATCAATTTGTTAGTCCTGTGCTAGATGACACAGTATATGACACTGTTACAGGTGCACTAGAAAGTCATATGCCCAGTACAGATCCAATTTGGCAAACATTCCCTTGGAATCAGTGGTTCAACAATTACACACTCACATTGGACAGTGTTACTGTAATTGAAACCGGTTCAGGATACACAGTACCGCCACAGGTAACAGTGACTGGTGAAGCAGTGCGTCAAGCAGAATTGATTGCTAGGATTAACACTGCCGGTGAACTTGTTGCTGTTGATGTAGTAGACGCAGGAGAAGGCTATATTACCACTCCTGAAATTACCATATCAGGTGGTAACGGCACTGGTGCTGATGCTGTAGCAGTAATGACCAATACTATGGTTAGAAGTTTCGATACCACAATAAAATTTGACAGATATGAATACGTCAGCAGTGTACAAGATTGGCAGCCTGCTACCAAATACACAGAAGGATCTTTAGTAAGATATCTTGGTAAGGTATATTCAGTGAACGATGTGGACGACAGTACAGAACTGCTCAGTGGAGACGAATTTAATCCAGATTTTTACACCGAAGTCGATCAGGGAACACTTAGCGGAGCTGACAGAACAATTGGATTGTACGAGCCGGACTCACGTGATCCAGGCAGGGAACTTGCTCTCTTAATTGCAGGTATAGACTATCCAGGAGTACAAGTACAAGGCGTACCGTTTAACCAGAACACTGGCTTTGACATCGGCAACTTTGACATAACTCCATATGATAACCTAGATTTTGGTCCTGAAGGCTTGCCCACTTACAGTCCTGAATTGTTGGACGCGGTATACGAAAGTTCTTTTACAGATACTTTCCTTGGCACTAGAAGCACAGATATCAATGTAGAAGGCGGCGAGTTTGTTGATACCTATAGCTCGCATGCACCTGAGGAACTTGTGCCCGGCGCTACCTTTGACACACTTGATCTCAAAGTGTTCACACGCCCGGGTGCAGATTGGACCGGCGATGGACATGGGTTCGACATCCGAGCTAAAAATGCAACATTTGCCACAGGTGGAATCACTATTGACTTCAGTGATCTTGTGGAATATCCACAAGCTATCAGTGTGGAAAATGACAGTCTTGGTCAGACATTGGATGCCATTAATCACTTCACAGTTGATTGGCCTCGCAAACAGGTAACAATCTACAGTGGAGCAACAGAAGGTGACATTGTAGGAATAAGAACATTTGGAGCAGGCGGTGGCAATCAACTGTTTGTCAATGAATACGTCGGAAACGATATTGGAAGTACTATTACAGTGCCTGTTGCAAGAGATGAAATATTTGATTTTCTCGTTACGGTAAATGGATTGCCAGTGACAAATTACACTTTTGCGGCTGACGGTGATTATGATACAAAGATCACCTTTGACACTGGATATACTAGCAATGATTTGATCACTGTAGTAGCACTTGGTGAAACTGATCCACAAACCACATGGAGTCGTCCTGTTGGTGAATATTTTGTGTATACATCGGGTACTCCAGAATTTACACTTAGTAACAGCCTTCAAGGCACCAATCCTGTGAACTTGGTTGTGTTGCGAAATGGATTTAGACTGCGTCCGGCAGAAACCGCAGAATACACCGGCGACGGAAGCAGTGCTGGTCCTTACTACCTACCTTCGAGAGGTGGGACCAACCAAGGTTTGGTGTCGGACAACGAAGTTTATGTTTATGTAAATAATGAGAGACAGACACTAGCAGTGGACTTCACAGTAAGTGATTGGGACGGTAGCAGTGATAGATTTGTAGAATTTACAACAGCGCCAGAAGCTGGTAGTGACATACATGTTAGTGTTGTAACTCGCGCAGCATACACTCTGCACAATGATAAGTTAACACTCAAGCAAAATCCAGTGCCCGGCAGTGTTATCACAGTGGTCACTTACAATGATACCAGTGAACAAGATCTACTTACTCTAGTGTTCCAGGGCCCAAGCAGTGAAGAACTGGTGGATACTGAACCATTTGATACCACTGGATTTGACAGTCCAAATTTAAACCCAGCAGAAACACAATCTGGGCAATTTGATTATTCACTAGGCGAAACAGTGTTTACAAATAATTTAGAAACGGGCAGACTAATTACGGACAGCGAACGATTGGAAGTACACAAAAACGGTGATAGACTGTTGCCCGGATTAGATTATACCATTAACGGCACAGTGGTAACCGTCGGCGGAAGTATATTAGGAGCCGGTGATGTTGTAACAATGACACTGTTTACACAACAAGTAGTGCCAGATACACTTGACTTTAGAGTGTTCCAAGACATGTTGGGGAATCAACGCATACTGCGTATCAATGACAATAACACCAGCGAACTTGTACAAGATTTGTCAGTTACTGATGATATTGTATACGTACAAGATGCTAGTAAATTTGCTGAGCCAAACTTGACAGCAAACATATTTGGCACAATCACTGTGGACGGCGAACGAATTGCTTATCGTGACAGAGACCTAACCAATAATACCTTAAGTGGTTTGCGTAGAGGCATAGCTGGTACAGCAATTGCAACACACGGTTCGGGTACCAACGTCACAAATGCAGGCCCGGGTGATGTGTTACCAAGCCAGTATCAACAGACAGTCAACAGTAACACGTTCACTGGCGATGGAACTACACGCACTTTTGTAGCAGATAATGTTACAATCAGCGCATTATTAGACAGCACCGAACTTGAACAATCCGTGAGAGTCGTTGTAGGTGGTACAGAACTGCTCAACACAGAATATACTGTATCACAGGTAGATCCACAAGCAGAAGTGACCCTAGTTGATGCTCCTGCACCGGGTGTAGAGGTTGTTGTGTACATTGTCAAGAGTAAGGTGATGTATGCGCAAGGCATAGACACTGCCAGCAACGGCATTGCTTTACAAGAACAAACCACTCAAGCAGCAAGGTTTATAAAGGGTGATATTTAATAGGTAAATACAGTATGGATTTGAAAAAACAAAAACCAGTCGCAAAAAAAGAGAAGAAGATGCCAAACCCTAAACCCAATGATGTGGGCAGTATTGCTATTAGCGGTCATATCAAAATATTTGATCCAAACAACCAAGAAGTCTTTGTTGATAAAAGAAATGCTATCCACTATGAAAACATTAGCGAAAGTCTAGCTAATAGCCTGGCTAATAGAACCATTGGGCAGATTTACAGCATGGCATTTGGAAACGGTGGTAGCAGTGTAGATCCTACTGGTGTGATCACGTACTTGCCGCCAAACACCACTGGGCAAAACGCCGATTTATACAACCAAACATTTAGCAAGGTAGTCGATGATACCAGTGCCAGCAACACTGATCCAAGCAGAAACAAACTTACTGTGTTACACACAACAGGGCAGGTATACACGGATATTCTAGTCAGCTGTTTGTTAGACTACGGCGAACCGGCTGGACAGCAGGCTTTTGATAATAGTTCAGATTTTAACGGCGATTATGTGTTTGACGAACTAGGACTTAAAACTTGGAACGGAAGTGCAGACGATCTACGTTTAATCACACATGTTATTTTTCACCCGGTGCAGAAGAGTTTGAATAGACAAATACAGATAGATTACACAGTGCGTATACAAACACTTACTAATTTAAGTTCAACATAAATATACGCATATAAAGAATTGGTAAATACACAGTAATTGGAGTAGAAGAAAGATGGCATATACCATTAACCTAACAGATGGTACAATTTTTGCAGTAGTTGCAGACGGTACTATTAACACAGATTCAAGTATGACCTTGGTAGGCAAGAACTATGCAGGGTATGGTGAGTTTTTAAACGAGAACATTATCAAAGTTTTGGAAAATGGTGCAAATACTACAGCACCAGGTGATCCACTCACTGGTCAGCTTTGGTATGACAAAACTGCTAATTTACTTAAAGTATACAATGGTACACTTTTTAAAACCATTGGTGCTGCAACTTCTAGCGCCACTACTCCGACAAGTAATGTTACTGGTGATCTTTGGTGGGATACTACTAATAGTCAGTTAAAAGTGTACAACGGATCAGACTTTACCACAATTGGTCCGGCATTTACAGCGGGTGAAGGAACGTCAGGCGCAATTGTTACCACAATCACTGACAGTAGTCCAGGCGCGGATCATGTTGTAATTCAAATGTTTGTAAACAATACCATTTGTGGTATTTGGAGCAAAGATCCAACATTTACTCCGGCAGTTGCAATTTCAGGATTTGCTACAATCGGTCCAGGATTAAACCTTAGCACAACGGTTAGTAATGCAGTATTAAAAGGCACAGCAACAGATGCACAGTTGTTGGATGGGTTGGATAGCACTGCATTTATGCGTACAAACACTAACACCAGCACAACTGGCACAGTTAGCATTCTCAATGATTCAGGATTGTTAGTCGGTGCCGACAGTGATGGTAGACTGCTTGTACAAGGTAGTGATGTATATCTGCGCAATCAAACCAGTGATGGCGACATTTACATACAGGTGAATGATGGCGGTAGTACAACTACAGTAATGCAAGCTGACGGTGCAAATGCCACAGTTGGATTCTCAGGAATTACCAATCTAAACGCAGATGGTGTAGGCAACATTGGTGCTAGCGGTGCTAGTTTTAACACTATTTTTGCCAAAGCCACTTCAGCAGAGTATGCTGACTTGGCAGAACGTTTTGAATCAGACCAAGTATATCCTGCAGGTACAGTTGTAGAACTAGGCGGCACAGCAGAAATTACTAAAGTTAACGAAGAACTTACCGAAAAGGTGTTTGGAGTAATTAGTACTAGAGCGGCATTCACTATGAACGGTGCAGCTGGATCAAACGAAACTCATCCAGCAATAGCGATGACAGGGCGAGTACCAGTTATGGTTATAGGCACTGTTAAAAAAGGTGATAGATTAGTGAGCGCAGGTAATGGTATAGCCAGAGCTGCTAAAAAATCTGAACTTACTGCTTTTAATGTAATCGGGCGAGCACTAGAGGACAAAAATACAGAACACGAAGGCACCGTTGAAGCAATAGTTAAGATAAACTAAGGATAATTATATAATGGCGTACTCATCAGGCTCGGTAATACTAGACGACGATTATAACATCTTTGCTACAGGTAATGCTGCTGGCACAGGTGATAATGACACAGCAAACATCAACACAGTGTGGGGCACAGGCACTGGGGATAAAGGCTACGGGCAAACCAATACTGTTAGTGCAGTAAGCGCAGGTAGCACAATCACAGCAACACAGTGGGCAACTCTACTAAGTAGAATGACAAGTATTGCTGCTCACCAGGGTACAAGCATTACTGCTATTAGTAATCCCAACGCAGGCGACACTATCGAAGCATATGCGGCACTAGATGCAAACATCACAAGCATTTTTAACAACAGATTGAACGCTGCTGCCAATGGCACAGACATCACTGCTAACGGAACTACTACGACAACCAGCAGCTGGGATGTTAGAGCGACAACAACCAAAACCGTGACTTTTGCTGATGCTGCAAGTTTACGCTATTTCTTTAATGCTGGTGGTCATATCAGAATGAGTTTTAGTAGGACAGGCGGTAGTGCTAACAACAAAAACACAGAATGGTCAGACTTGCTTACAAAAACTGGTACAATTGTTGTATGTGGAAGCGGTACTAGCAAGACTATTAACAGCGAAACGCTTACTGGTACTACAAAAATTGGCGGAGGTGGCACACCAACCACACTGGCAACAGGTACAGGCGCACTTGATTATACCAGTAGCCCAGTTGCAATCTACAAGCAGTTTGCTGATACTGCACCTTACACAGCAAACTTTATTAATATTGATGCCAGTGTAAGCGGTAGTGTAATCTCATTTGCTGTAACACTGGAAGATGCGGCTGCTGATACAATTGCACCAGACGGATCAGGATCAGGTAACAGCCTTGACATAGTAGATGGTACACTTACTATGACCACTGTGGTACGCCCTCCAAGCACTTCAAATCTTAACAATAACAGTTGGGGTACTCCGAGCATGAATGCTGCAAGTTGGTCACTGACAAGCTAATAGGCATTTGCCATAACTGCAATAAAGGTCCTCCGGGGCCTTTATTTTTGACTAATTATTCTGTATACTACGAAAATGGAAATGGATACAGATAAACTAGCCGAACGCATACGAGCACGGTTTGATCACAATCAAGCCAAACGTGTGCTTCGTGAAAAATATACTGCCAAAATGCAGTTTGCACATGCCGGCGGTATGTGGCATGCTGGGCCTGATCTGTTGAACACCTTGCACGTTTGTCCAGACGAAGAGGCAGTGCTCGAAGACATTCACGGTAATCCAGTAAAGATTAATGTGCCCGACCTGATATTTTTAACAGAGCAAAGATGGCACGAACAGATGAATGCCTGGCATGCAGAATACGAGATTATAAAACGTCAACGATGAGCACAGGCGCACTGATATATGCCACTGACGGTGATATTGCTTACTCACACATTGCACAGGAATGTGCTCGCAGGGTAGAGCAATACCTTGATATTCCTGCTACAATTGTACAAGGCAACAGTGCTGTAAAAGGCAAGAGAGGCTGGGCAGACTGTGACGCTCCTGTAGAATGGCGCAACGGTGGCAGGTGTAATGCATTGCATGATAGTCCGTATGATCGAACACTGTTGCTTGATGCTGATTATTGGATTTCAAGTGATTGTTTACAGCATGTGATACACGCTCATGGGCATTTTTATGCACACAATACCAGAATGTACATAAATGAACAAAAATCAAAAACAGAAACATTTGGTCTGCTGAATACTCCTATGTGGTGGGCCACAGTATGTGTTTTTGGTCGCAGTGAATATGTGCAGGATATCTTTAATGCCTGGCAAATGATAGAACAAAATTATAATCATTATGCAAATCTTTTTCAATTTTCTGCTCGTCCATTTAGAAATGATTATGCATTAAGCATGGCACTGCTATTAGTAAATGGCGGAGAATACCCAGACTGCGCTATTCCCTACTCTTTGATAAATGTGCCAGACAGTTGCAAAATTAATTATAACAATAGTACATGGAACTTTGAATACACAGTATACGAAAATGAGCAATTAAAACCAAAAAGAATCACTGTTAAAGATCAAGACTTGCACATTATGGGAAAACGTAATTTGGAGAAACTGCTTGAATTACACAGATGATCGTGGATACGTTATTCCTGCATTTAATACAGCGGATGTGGACTATGTTGAGTGTGCACGCACACTGGCAAAAAGCCTAAAATATCAGCATCCCAATGTGAAAATTTGCTTGATTACCAGTTCCGATGTTGAAGACTCTGTGTTTGACTATGTGCGTGTAGTAGATGATCTGGGGGGTTATTTAAATGATTATCAAGCCTATGCACAAAGCCCGTTCCACGAAACTGTAAAGCTGGAAGCTGATACATTGATAACAGGAGAGTTTGATCACTGGTGGTTGTTGTTTAGGCATTATGATGTGTGGGTGAGCACTGGATGCAGAAACTATAAAAATGATACTGCTACCAGTCGCAAGTACAGGAAAATTATTGATGCAAACCAACTGCCAGACGTGTATAATGCAATCACATATTGGAGAACCAGTGCGCTTGCTAAGAACTTTTTCGGCACTGTAAACACACTGATGAACAAATGGCACAGTGTGCAAAACAGTTTGGTTTACGCAAAAGATGAACCAGTTAACACAGATCTTGCCTACGCTGTTGCTATCGAATTTATGGGCAGAGAGCAATTTGTAAGCAACAGCGGGCCACAGATTACACACATGAAACCTGCGATCAATGGGTTAACCGCAGGTGACTGGAGTAAACAGTTGGTATGGGAAATCATAAGCGGACAAACAAGAATTAATGGCTTTAGCCAATCGGGTGTTTTGCACTATCATGTAAAAGAACTTGCTCAAGATTTCGGAGCATGCTATGAGTGATGCATTTTTTGAAGCACTAAAGAATTTGCCCGAACAAGAAATTGCAACGCCCGAATATAGACTCTACTATGATCCAGAATCTGGAACTCCTTTATTTTACTCAATGGAAGATGAACAAGGTACATATATTGTAGTTGATAAAAAAACTTATAATCAAGGCAATTATCATTGTCGTGTCAAAAAAGGCAAAATAATCAATCTAAACATCACTGGCAATTATTGTAAACTTGTGCCAGCAGACAGTGGCGTTTGTGCTCACCCAACTAATATCATGATTGTATGCGATGCAGGAAAAAATTGGAAATTAAAAACCTATGAAAATTGATGTAGCAGATTTAGATGTAGTATATCTCAGCTATGATGAGCCACAAAAAGAAGAGTTCTGGATAAAAATTCAAAATATGATACCCTGGGCTGTGCGTGTGGACGGAGTAAAAGGGTCAGATGCAGCACACAAAGCCGCTGCAGACGCTAGTACAACAGATAGATTTATATTAATCGACGGCGATAACTTGCCCAACGAACGTTTTTTTAATCTAACACTAGAGTTTGATGATACCAGTAAAGATGCTGTATTGCGTTGGAGAGCTCGTAATTACATCAATGGATTGATGTATGGCAACGGTGGGATTAGTTCGTGGACAAAGGAGTTTGCGTATAATATGAAAACTCATGAACACAGCGGCGGCAATGATGCTACAGATGTAGAGTTTTGCTTTGATCCGCTGTATTGGCCTATGCATGATTGTTATAGTACAACGTATCCAAACGGTAGCGCATTTCAAGCCTGGCGAGCAGGATTCAGGGAAGGTGTAAAAATGTGCCTAGATAGAGGACGCAAGCCCACAGTAGCAGAGTTTCGAGAACGAGTGCATGCTCGTAATTTAGATTATTTGACCATATGGCACAATGTAGGTCGAGATGTAGAATATGGTGATTGTGCAATATTAGGTGCAAGAATGGGCACATATATGACAATGTTAACAGATTGGAATTATCGTGAAGTACAGTGGTTTGATTATCTTGAAGGAATTTATAATCAAGATGTTGCAGGCGCAGATACAGAAAAAGATATTGTGTATTATGGCAAAAAATTGTTTGCACAACTAAACTTACCCAATTTGGATCTAGATAGCAACGCCAGTGCTTTTTTCAAGCAACACTATCGTAACAACTACCGCAACCAAGGACCAATGGTAAGAGAAGTATAACCATGACATGGAAATGTGCTGCAATTAATCATTCAATAACGTTTTATCCCGACGGGAAAGTAGGTCCTTGCTGTCAAATAAAAGCCGATTATTTAAAATCATCAGATGTAATATATGCCACTGACCGATTTAGTGATTTGCTAACTACAGAGCCTCCAGAAGCATGCGAAACTTGTGTGCAGAAAGAACATAATAATATTCCGAGTTTACGTCAGCGGTTTAATGAAATTTTAAACACAGAAAATGACTCTATACAATATCTAGATTTTAGAAACACAAATGAGTGCAACCTAAAATGCAGATATTGCGGACCTCATTTCAGTAATAAATGGGCAGAAGAATTAGGAATTCAGCCAGCAACTAAAAAACACAAAATTTCTACAGATTTGTTTTTATCAGAAAATATTTCTCATATTTACTATACTGGAGGAGAGCCAATGATGAACGGTGACCATTGGCAATTATTAGAACAACTTGTTGAAAAAGATTATGCCAAAACTATAACACTCGACTATAATACAAATCTTACATTATTACAGTATAAAAAGAAAAATATCAGTCAATTATGGAAAAAATTTAAAAATGTAAATTTACAAGTTAGTATAGATGCCGTCGGCAAGCCATTGGAGTATATTAGAAGTGGAAGTAATTGGGCCAGCATTGAAAAAAATATGCAAATAGCGTTAGCAATGGAAAATGTAAATTTAAGTTTATCGCCAGTTATAAGTATTTTGAATATCTGGTGGATAGATAAGCTTTACGATTACGCTCAACAACGCAACATAAAAATAAGAGCAGATATTTTATACGGTCCTGATTACCTTGCTGTTGATGTTATTCCTGATGATTTAAAAAAACTTGCTTTAGATATTGTGGAAAAAATTCAATCTAAAGATACAACAATTTTGCGTGTAATACAATTAATAAACAATAATCAAAACAAAGATTTGTTTTTACACACAATATCTCATATAATGTATTTAGACAGAATAAGAAATGAAAAGTTATTTGATTTGCTACCTTTTGATTCAATTACAAAACAACGAGTTTTAAAAAATTATGAATACCAGTAACAAAGGCGACGAAGTAGACACAGATTTTAAAAGCAAATTTCTCAACGATGCAGAGATTGCCAAAGAAAAATTAGATTCTGTTAGTCCTAGCTTTTGTTTAGCTAAATGGAAACAAGTTAGTTTGCACCTGACCAATGGCATGAACAACAGTTGTTATCATCCGCCATTGCATCGTATTGATGCTAGTAAACTACAAGATGATCCAGGTGCGTTGCATAACACTGATCATAAAAAATCTATGCGTAAAATGATGCTAGAAGGTGTACGCCCCGAAGAGTGCGGATACTGCTGGGCAATGGAGGATAACGGCAAGCTCAGTGACAGACATTACAGAAGTGGCGAGCCATGGGCTATAAAGGATTACGACAGCATAATTGCCAGTGACTGGGATACGCCTGTATTACCCAGTTATGTAGAAGTGAATTTTAACAGTGCTTGCAATCTTAAATGCAGTTATTGTTCACCTCAGTTTAGTTCGAGCTGGATGCACGAAAGCGAAACACAAGGTGCCTATCCTACTAGTATACCACATAACGATCCTAATCATTTTCAAGGACATCGACGTCCTATTCCGCATAGAGAATACAATCCTTATGTTGAAGCATTTTGGGAGTGGTGGCCTGAACTGTACCCAGAACTAGAACATTTCCGCATGACTGGCGGCGAACCACTGATGGATAAAAACACTTATCGTGTATTTGATTATGTTTTGCAAAATCCTAATTCCAAGTTACACTTGAATGTAACCAGCAACTTTAGTGTAGAACAAAAGCTATGGGATCGTTATCTTGGATATGTAAAAATGCTCTGCGAAGGTGAGCATGTTGAGCATTTTATGCAATATGTTAGCCTTGATGCGTTTGGAGATAGAGCAGAGTATATCCGTAACGGACTGGACTTTGAACTACTCTGGGATCGGGTTAATCAATTTTTAACAGAAGTACCTGAGCGTAGCAGTATTACTTTTATCGTTACAATGAATAATCTAAGTGTAACCAGTTTACGCGAACTGTTTGTGAGCATACACGGTTTAAGGGAAATATACAGCAACACCTATCAACGTGTATGGTTCGATACTCCGGTGCTAAGATATCCAAGTTGGCAGAGCATGCAAATACTTCCAGAAAGCTATTGTAAAGAACTGGAACGTATCTACATTTGGATGATGAGCCAGACAGAAACCGAACAAACAAGATTCAAAGGATTTAAAGACTATGAAATACATAGACTTGACAGAGACATTGCCTGGATGCGAAACGGACAGGCAATGGATCTTCAGTATATCAATGAACAAAAAGCCAACTTTTATAGATTTTTTAACGAGCACGATCGTCGCAGAGATACAGATTTTTTAGCAACGTTTCCAGAAATGAAAACTTGGTGGGAAGAATGTAAATATCTCAGCAATTTGATATAACCTTAAATAACTTCATATGAAAAACGATTATAATTGGCCTCTCTGGCACTGGCATTTTGAACTTACCAGTTCTTGTACACTTAAATGTCCAAGATGCAGTAGGACAGAATTACCTGAGTCTTTAGTAATAGATAGTTTAGATTTAACTTTTTTCCAAAAAAATTTTCCTAAATCTATAATAAAGCAAATAAGACGTGTAAGTTTTTGCGGCTATGACGGTGATCCAATTTACAATAAACAATTTATAGAAATTTGTGAATATTTTAAAAAGGCAAATTCAAAACTTGAGTTGTACATTGTAACCAATGGCAGTTATAAAAAACCAAGTTGGTGGACAAAATTAGCAAGTGTATTGAATCAATACGATCAAATTCATTTTAGCATTGACGGGTATGATAATGATAGCAACAATCTTTATAGAGTAAACAGTGATTGGAATAGCATCATGCAGGGTGTGGATGCACTTGGTGGATCACAAGTAAGAATGATCTGGGATCTAATTTATTTTGATTTTAACTATAAAAACCTAGACCTAATAATGAAAGATGCAAAACACAAAAAGTTTGATGCTATACGTTTTACAAAAAGTAATAAATTTAATTTCTTCTATCAGCACTACAGCAAAGAACTGCAACCGCCAGCTGACTACATAAGCAGTAGTGGACGATTTGAAAGTAAAACTGTCAAATTAAGTGATAGACATATATATGATACATCATTTATTAATGCAAAAGAAATATACAACAAAATTGATAAAACAGCTAGTATTATACCTTTGTGTAGCATAGGCACAAAAGGGTTGTTTGTAGACAGTCAAGGTTATTTTTATCCGTGTTGTTGGATAACAAACAGATACAACACTGAATATCATGCTACATGGTTAACAGATGATAAAAACATTAAGAAAACAGGATTAGAACAAGTGTTGAATAATCCATACTGGACAACATTTAAACAACAAATATCTTCTAACACTATATGCAAAGAAAAATGTAATGCCCACGAGGTAACAGCAGAAACAATATCAAGGTGGTAAATGACAGATAATATTTACAGAGAATTTAAGACAAAGGTTCTTGACTCAATAAGCAATAGTTTTTGTGCTGCCAAGTGGTTTAACGCAACATTATGGCTAGGATCAGGCATGACAACCAGTTGTCATCATCCTCCTGCGCATAAAATAGACAAAGAACAAGTGTTAGACAATCCTAAACTGTTACACAATACTATAGAAAAAAAAGAAGACAGACGAAAGATGCTTGCAGGAGAACGTCCAATTGGGTGTGAATATTGCTGGAAGATCGAAGACATGGACAGAGATCAATTAAGTGATAGAGTTTATAAAAGTAAAATTTATAGAGATGAAGATATACTCAAAATTGTACAATTACCGTCAGACAATGATTTTAACCTAAAAACACTTGAAATTGCATTTGACAGAACATGCAATCTTGCGTGTAGTTATTGCAACCCAGCGTTTAGCACTACTTGGGTAAAAGATATCCGCACCAATGGTGGGTATGAAAACTTAATCAGCGACGGTAGGAATCATTTTACGCATAAACATGATAGCGCACAATTATATAAACCATCCGAATCTAACCCATATGTGGAAGCTTTTTTTAAATGGTGGGATAGCGATTTACACCGCACTTTACAGGAACTACGTATTACCGGCGGTGAACCACTGATGAGTGGACACACTTGGAAACTTATGGACTGGTTTGCGGAAAATCAAAGCAAGTGTAATACAGAACTGGCAATAAACAGTAATCTTTCTATTCCGGAAGAAAAAATACAACAGTTTATTGAAAAAGCACGTGGCGTGAATACGTTGGATGTGTACACTAGTAACGAATCTGTAGGTAACCATGCAGAATATATTCGTGACGGGCTAGATTGGCAGTTATGGAATCGAAACATGATTACTTTACTGGAAAGTGATAATATTAGAGCAGTGCATAGCATGTGCACAATTAATGCACTGTGTTTAGAAAGCTTGCCCGAGTACCTTGACCATCTTGTAACACTTAAGGAAAAGTACACTAGAGACAAGGTAAATTTTACTCTAAACATATTACGATTTCCTAGTTTTCAAAGTGCGCTTGTACTACCACCAGAAATAAAAACAAGACACAGACAGCAATTACTAGATTGGAAAATTAAACATCAAGATCATCCTGAAATGCATGAACACGAACTACAGCATGTAGATCGTCTCGTCGAATATTTAGAAGTAGTTGAAACACCGCACAATGAAACCAGTTTTGATAAAAATAAACTAGAACATGATTTTAAACATTTTTATGCACAATATGATCGTCGCAGGGGTAAAAACTTCACTGATTCGTTTCCGAACCTTAAAGAATGGTATAACAATTTATGAAAAACGTATACATTGATTTGCACTATTGGCTAGATATGCCGTACGAAACGGCACAAAAAAAACTTGAATTTCAGTTGAAAGAAATTTACAAGCCTGCATATTCACCGGATGAACAAATAATTTTTTTGCATAGCGGCGATTTTTATGTTAAAAATTCTAAATTAGGACTAATTTTACGTAATGTGCAATCAATGTTAAATGATATTGACATAAGCAATAGTTTTGTTTTAATATCAAGTACCAATACTAACATTGCTAATGAAATAGATTTGCTTAAGAACATTAGCGTAGATCCTGTGCCTTTAAGATATGAACAAAGAATAGGAGAATATCAACATAGACAATTAGAACTACATCCGTATAGTAGTAAAGAAAATTATGCATACGGTTCAGTAAATCCGTTGAAAATATCATTAGAAAATATTAGCAAAAAAGAAAGACATTTATTAAGCGAAAGTAAAACATTTTGTATGTACCCTTGGATACATCTTCACGCTTACCCAACAGGAGAAGTTCTACCATGCTGTATGGCAGATCCAGCGGGGCAGCTGGGCAGTAGTAGAGACAACACACTGGAACAGATATGGAACAGTGAAACAATGAAAAATCTACGATTAGACATGCTTAACGAAAGAAAAAGTATAGCATGTACAAGATGTTACGAAAGCGAAAAAAGTGGATTTTTCAGTGGCAGGCAGAGTGCTAACAAACATCACGGACATTTAATTGAACGTGTGCTCGACACCCAGGAAGACGGAACTTATAATACATTTGAAATGGTTTACTGGGATATACGTTTTAGTAACTTGTGCAATTTAAAATGTCGCAGTTGCGGACACATTTTTAGCAGCCAGTGGTACAAAGATCAAGCTCAACTTGCAGGTCCAGACTGGGCAAGCAAAAACAAACCACTGATTTACGCTGGTCGTCACGAAACTGATATGATAGAGCAACTCTTGGAGCATATTGATTTTGTTGAACAAATTTATTTTGCCGGTGGTGAGCCATTGGTAATGGAAGAACATTACATTATATTAGAAGAATTGTACAAGCGTAACAAAACAGATGTACGTCTCATTTATAATACCAACTTTACACAAACAAAATTAAAAGATAAAAGTGTATTTGACTACTGGGCAAAATTTCCCAATGTTAGTGTTGGTGCAAGTTTAGATGGCATGGGCAAACACGCTGAGTATATTAGAAGCGGTACCAAATGGAATAAAGTTGAGCAAAACAGACGTGAGATGATGGAAAAATGTCCACATGTTGACTTTTATGTAAGTGCTACCCTGAGTATAATGAATGCATTGCATTTGCCTGAATTTCACAGGAAATGGACAGAGCAAGGGTTTATACATGCACAAGATTTTAATGTAAACATTGTAATGGATCCGCCATTTTACAGATTGGACATTGCGGGTGCAGATTTTAAACAAAAAGTTAAAGAACTTTACCATAAACACTTAAATTGGCTTAAACCACAAGACAAATTAAATAGAGCAAGCCAGGGGTTTGAAAGTGCAATTAATTTTATGCTGGCAACTGATAACTCAGAATTGTTAGATCAATTTTGGCAAAAAACAAATCAATTAGATAAATTAAGAAAAGAAAAACTATTAGATAGTATACCTGAATTAGAGGCACTAAGTTGAATATACCACACGATAAATTTTGTGCCCTTCCATGGATAAGTTTAGAAACTAGTCCAATTGGCACCGTGCGTCCTTGTTGCTTAGCAGAAGACGAAATCAAAGACGAATTAGGCAACAAATACAAACTTATTGAAACAGATCTACGCACTGTACAACGCAGTGATTACATGAAAAATCTTCGACAGCAGTTTTTAGATGGCAAACAGCCGCAAACCTGTAGAAAGTGCTGGAATGAAGAACGTTCTGGCAGAACCAGCAAGCGTATGCACGCACTAGAGAGACTTAAACATGTAATCACTGACACAGAATGGACCACTGACAGTAAGAGCTTACAGTTTTTAGATTTTAAGCTAGGTAACATTTGTAATCTTAAATGTAGAATTTGTGGGTCATGGAGCAGCAGTAATTTTGCCGCAGAAGAATTGAAGTTTGATAGAGACAATGAGTTTCACAAACAAATGCTGAAAGATGGCGCCTGGCCTAGAGAAAACAGTGACTTTTGGACTAATCTAGATGATATTATTGAAAACATCAAGTATATCGAGTTTACCGGCGGCGAACCGTTTATGATTCGTGAGCATTTTCAATTGCTGGAAACCATTGTGCAAAAAGGAATTGCCAATAAAGTCGAAATACACTACAACACAAATGGCACACATTTTCCAGAGCATGCCGAAGAAATTTGGAAACATTTTCAAACAGTTGAAATTGCGTTTAGTATCGACGATGTCGAAGACAGATTCGAATATCAACGAACTAATGCAGTGTGGAGCGAGGTAAACTCTAATATTGATAAATTTAAAGAATTGCGTGCTAGATATCCAGGCAAAATTCAACTGCAAGTGTGTAGCACAATTAATGTTTTTAATGTAATGTACCTGGAAAACTTGGCCAATTGGATCGACGAACAAGAGTTTGATTTTGTATACTGGAACGTACTACACGAAGCATATTATTTGAGTGTGGGTACCATGCCCGAGCAAGCCAAGACCATTGCGATTGATAGATTACACTCAGCAGAGGTAAGCGAATTTCATAGACGTGAATTTGATCAAGTGATTGATTTTATTCAACAAGGACCGAGCAATGATGGGCAAATACTGCGTATGAAAGTAGAAGATCTAGACTGGAAAAGATCACATAACTTACAAACACACCATGCTGAACTAGCACAAGCAATCGACTATAACGGACCACAAAGATGAAAGTAGGATTCACAGCCAGCGCCTTTGATTTGTTGCATGCAGGACATGTGCAGATGTTACGAGAAGCAAAAGAGCAATGCAATTACTTGATATGCGGATTGCAAGTGGATCCAACCATTGATCGGCCAAGCAAAAATAAACCAATACAGACTGTGGTAGAACGCTACACACAACTTAAAGCTGTAGGATACGTAGACGAAATAATTCCATATGCTACCGAAGAAGATCTAGAAGACATTCTTGCCATGTATCATATTGATGTACGTATATTAGGCGAAGAATACCGAGAACAGGATTTCACCGGCAAAGATATTTGCAAAAAACGCAGTATCCATTTATACTTTAACAAAAGAGATCATAGATTTAGCAGCAGTGATCTAAGACAACGTGTGCACGAGCGTGAATCAACCCGAAAATAAACCTGAAAATTTATGTATGGCACCGTGGACTCACACATATCTAAGCCCACAAACTGAACGACGATTGTGTTGTGCTAGCAGAGAGCCAGCTCAAAACTTCAAGCAATATATCGACACAGACTCAGGCACTGGCTCATACAATCCCTTAACACTTGAAGAATGGTGGAACGGTGAGCATGTACGACGGATACGCAGACAAATGATGGCAGGTGAATTACCGCCAGAGTGTGAAGTATGCGATAAAAAACTTCTCAACACAGATGTCTACCGTGACTACTTTTGGCACATGTTTAAGCATCATTATGCCGAAATATGGAACAACACCAACGAGTCTGGTGCTACCAGCATGCAACCCATTAGTTGGGATTACAGATTTAGCAACCTATGCAACTTCAAATGCAGAACATGCGGCGATATGTTAAGCAGTGCATGGGAAACTGAACAGCGCAAGAATAACATGATTAACTGGGATAATCCAAAAAACAATTGGATGCGTCCAGAGATCAAAAAAAATATAATTGCGTTTCAGGAAGACAGTATAGAAAACGAATTTCGTAAAGCAGTGGAAGACCACAGAGTAGAAGAAATATACTGGGTAGGCGGCGAACCATTGATGTACGAGCAACACTGGCGTTATATGAACCGTATTGTAGAACTCGGCGACGGCCCAAAACTGTACGCAAGGTATAATACCAATCTCAGTAGAGTAGAGTATAAAGGCATCGATTTCTACACGGATATCTTACAAAACATAAGAGATTATCAAATCTGTGCCAGCTTAGACGGCACAGGTGAAATTGGAGAGTATATTCGTACAGGTTTAGATTACAACCAATGGCTTGAAAATTTCAAACGTGGATTAGATATAATACGTTATACAAGGCAGTGGCGCATTGATTTTACTCTCACATTACCTGGGCTATTCGAAATCGACCGTATACAACAGTTGGCGGATGAGTTAGGTGTAGAAATACTTGCAAAAACCGTTTTTACATTCACGCCAGATGTAGTACTAAGTCCACTGGCTTTGCCTAGAGAAATACTTGATCGTAAGGTAGATGAAATAATTAAGTGTGTAAGTAGTTCAGCGTTGCGTGATGTATTATTGCAACTTAAACAACGACCTACCATAGAAGAACAGTGGCCTGATGAATATCGTAAAGGTATACAAAAAGGCAAACGCAGAATACTTGAACTTGAACACATACGTAAAGATCAATTTACACTAGATATGATATTACAGCGAGATAACGAAATCCATGAATGGTGGCAAAATATTAGATCAGATTAAGATAGAATACCGAAATTATAACACTGGCGATCTCCTATCTGTGTATATCGACGTGTATTCTAGTAGTCTAAGCGAAAAGTGGTTGTACTCTCTTAACAATCTGCTGAAAAATCAATACCATTTAGAAAAAAACTTTTGTTTTATGGGATGGTTATCCAACAAAAGAAATGGCAAATACATCTTAGACGAAATTAACAAAACAATTTTCATGATAAACGCTAGTAAAATTGGTTACACAATTAATGATTATTTTAGTTTAGATAATACTATTAGCGATGTGTCAACTGACGATGGCCCAATGGGTCGCAACCTCAGACACGAACGTATGAATCAATTGCATAGATACTTTGAAGATTTGCAAGGAGTAAGCGGCAACATTAGTGCTTTTGCACAGCATGCATCTGCGGATACAAAATGGCATATACGACAACTAAATCTGTTGTGCCATGAGTTTGAAAGTTGGGCATTAAGTTATAGAAAAGAAATTGAAGCTCCAGAATGGCTTTGCCCTAGTCAACTCATGTGCTGGTTGAACGCACCGAGATTTGAACTAGATGAAAAAGACTTTGAAAGTTTTGGTATTGAAACTATCTCTCGTCCTACAGGGGCAGTGTATGTAGGAGTGAATAAGGCAGTAGGCAAACATCATTGGGAAGTGTTTCATGATGAAGGTCGAGACAGCCGCCTGGACGAACTCACAACTACTACTTTACGCGGACAGACCGAGGCTGCAGGCGACTTTGACATAGAATGGGGTCGTAGTGCAGAAAAAGTAGCAAGCAGACAAAGAGACATCCGGGAATTTCGTGAATGGCTAACAGCAAACGGGTTCGATCCAGAAGACAAAAGTCTAACACTTGGACATCCACAGGTAGGACAGGTCAATTTTGATAAAAGCTTTGGACACAATGATCTTTTTGCAATTTGGGAAAAATTAGGAAACTATCTCGACGTTTTCAGTGTAAGTACGAGTGATGCATCTGCAACATTTGATTATCACTGGAGTGATAGTGATTATAAAAGCCGACAAGTAGAAATAATAGGAAGTTAAAATGTGTACATGGTTTAACAAAATTTACAATAAAATAAAATTAGAAATACGGTATAGGAAAAAATTAAAAGAACTGCGCAAAAGGGATCCTTTCATTTACAAATGAGCAACATACTCGGTATCAGCGCAGGTTTTCATGATGCGGCCTTAAGTGTAGTAAGCCCTGACGGGGAAATACTCTATGCCGGGCACAGTGAACGCTACAGTAAAAAGAAAAATGATGCACAATTAGATCGTGACATGATTCATCATGTTTTAAAAACATATGAACCAAGTCATTTTGCTTTTTATGAGCGTCCTTGGATGCACAACTGGCAACAGCTTCGCAGTGGACAACGGCAATTTGGACCCTGGCGTACAAAATCTGTTGTAGAGGCATCACTGGGTTTGAAAGTGGATGGCAATGTGGATTTTTCCAGCTATCAGCATCATCTCAGTCATGCCGCTGCAGGATTTCAGACCAGTTCTTTTGATTGGAGTGCAGTGGTTGTTATTGATGCCATCGGCGAAATGGACACTATCAGCATTTACCGAGCCTGGTATGACAGAGAAGGTGTAGCACAGTACGAAAGATTGTGGCGCCAAAGTTATCCACACAGTATTGGATTATTTTACAGTGCAGTCACTGAGCGTGTAGGCTTAAAGCCAATGGAAGATGAATACATACTGATGGGCATGGCAGGCTGGGGCAATCAAACTCCTGCAACCGAACTAGCCAACAGCATGGAACACATGTACTTGCAAGACTTTGGCGGCGATCCTGTGTTCAAAGAAAACTTACACATTGGCATGAACAGTATGTGTTTTGCAAGACACAACGACATGGATATAGCTGCTGGCGCCCAACTGTTTACCGAACGCTTGATACAAAGAGTAATGCAGAAAGCCCGTGAGCTAACCAAGTGTCCTAATCTAGTGTATATGGGCGGTGTAGCATTAAACTGTGTGGCTAATAGTAAACTGGACATGTGGGATCGTATCTGGATCATGCCCAACCCGGGCGACGCAGGCAGCAGTTTAGGTGCTGCTGCTCTAAGATATGGCAAGCGACTGAATTGGCAGAATGCATACTTGGGCACAGATATACCAGGAGAATATCCAGTTGAGAACATCATTCAAGAACTCAAAACCCGGAAAATTGTGGGTGTCGCCAATGGTCGTGCTGAGTTTGGTCCTCGTGCCCTTGGTAATCGCAGCCTACTTGCTGACCCACGTGGCGATGCAATAAAAGATCGTGTAAACGAAATCAAACGCAGACAAAAGTTCAGACCATTTGCTCCAATGATAATGGAAGAACATGTACATGGCTATTTTGATATGCCTGCCAACATGCCGACCTCGCCTTACATGCAAGCGGTAGCACCAGTAAAAGACCCTAGGAGCTTTCCTGCTATAACACACATAGACGGCACAGCTCGTGTGCAAACCGTTGCAACAGATTGCGGGTCAGGTGTTAGACAGTTGCTAGAACAGTGGTACGCAGAAACAGGTTGCCCTATGTTGTTAAATACAAGTCTTAACATCAAAGGGGAGCCAATGGTCAATGACCGTGCCGATGCAGACCGTTTTGCAAAACATTATGGTGTCAACGTATTCAGTTGAGGTGGGCGTGCAACGAGTAGGTGACTATCTTAACACAGAAGAACAGGCCATTAAAAGATTTGCCTGGTTTCCTACCTGGATGAGCAGCGGCAGAACAGTATGGTTAAAAAAATACATTGAAGTCAGACATCATGTTCAATGGCGACACATGCCACGCTTGGTACAAGGATACGTTGCCAACAGATTTACCACTCAAGAGTATTTGATATATACGCTGCAACAGCGTCAAGGCATATACACTGATATTACGGAGAGACAATAATGTTAGGAAAAACTGACGAAGAGTACGAAAAAGAAGCACAAGAAGTAGCACGTCGGACCACGGATGATCCCACCCTGCAGAAATACATCGAAGGTGAAGTATTTCGCATCAAGAAAATGAGTGACAAATTGGATAGACTTTATCTAAACTTTTGGTTGCTGGTTTTTCTTATCTTTGTGTTGCCCATTTTTTTACGAGGATAGCATGACCGCAGAGTTGGCAGTTGGCGGTATTGTATTAGTCTTAATAGGCGTTTTTCTAGGCGGTTATGTCTACGACACACACAAGTATAAATCTAAAAACCAACAAAAACCTTGACAAGCAGAGTTTTGTCCAGTACAATAATAGAACATAAGTAAGTCTACCACTGAGGAGAAGACCATGAGAGGTTGGATTAATTTAAGCAAATTTGCCTATGGACTATTGGACGGCACAAAAAACGCACTGAAGACTGCACCCATGGAATACAAGTATCTGGTTAGCAACCTATTGGCGGCCATGTGGTGTATTGCATTTGGTATATACACAGCAGAGTTATTGTTTATTGGATATAGCATTATCGGACACATTGTGCTCATTACCTGTGTGTTCTTCACATTCTTTGTGTTAACTGTAGAACGCAAAACTTCAGAGCCTGCACCACCGAACAAGGTGCAATGGGATTTGGAGCGTGAAGGATAATGTGTGGCGGTGTATATGAAGACGAACTCAAGGAAGAATTCGCCACTGATCAATTCGAAGATCAACAAAACACAAAGCTAATGGGTGACATCAAATTCATGACTGCTGGCGACTTTATAGCGGAACAGGAAGATTTTAAATACATCTATCCTGGCAGCGATTGTCAAGTGTAAGATGGGCAAGTTTCGCGACCTGCTTGCAGATCTCTTCAAAACAGACGAAGAGAAAATTCGCGAGCGCAAACGCCGTGTGCAACATCCACATATGATTGACGCAAAACGTCATTGGGATTGGGACACGGGATATTCAGATATCAATGAGGGAGAACACAATGACACGAGCAAATGATGACTTCTATCGTGATGCAAAGTCAGTTTTATTTTGGAGCACCCTGATCACTGTGGTTGCATTGGTGTTTGCTTTAATCTCACAATACGCATATGCTACCGAAAACGAATTGGGAAGTACCTGGCAGGTAAAGTGTGAACAGAAAGACAACGGCAGGCAGGTAGTGTGTTGGCGTGTAGAAGTGCCTAATCGACCTGTTCAGGGTATTAACACGCCATTTGAGGATGAAGATGACACAGCGGATTAATCAATATGGCACAGCCGCTATTGCACATGACAGTGCCATTGCCGCAGTAAAAGCTGTGAA
>Ga0209953_1000186_pt1 | contig 24129 bp, 18 predicted proteins | sample SalPonred_H2O_MG_FD_185713 | JGI IMG/M metagenome (GOLD analysis project Ga0209953, IMG submission 185713) | Salt pond water microbial communities from South San Francisco under conditions of wetland restoration - Salt Pond MetaG... | ecosystem: Environmental > Aquatic > Non-marine Saline and...
TTCATGAGCCTTTGCATCTGCCCGATGCATTTGCAAGCCGCTACATGGAAGTCAATGCGCAGGCCATCGAGGCCGCCGTACTCGTACCTTTGATCCTGCGTCAAAACGGCATCACGGTGTTGTTAACTCAACGAACCGATCATTTGTACGACCATGCCGGACAAGTCAGTTTCCCCGGTGGACGCGTTGAGTCAACCGATGCCGATCCGATTGCCACCGCATTGCGTGAAACCCACGAAGAAACGGGGTTGGCACCTGAGCACGTCAACGTCCTAGGTCATTTGCCACGCTACTACACGGGTACGGGTTTTGCTGTCACACCGGTCACCGGTTTAGTGATGCCAACATTCACCCTGGCACCTGACGAGTTTGAGGTGGCTGAGGTATTTGAAGTGCCACTGTCGTTTCTGACGCAGCCGAGCAACTATCGCCTGCATTGTGCGACGTTGTCAGATGGCTCAACCCGACACTACTACTCAGTGCCCTGGGAAGGCTATTTCATCTGGGGGGCAACAGCAGCCATGTTGCATGGCCTCTATCAGGTTTTAGCGTTGGCGTTCTCGTCGAGCAGCCGCAAATAAAGCGCGTGACGGCGTGCATCGATTTCACCGCGCGCTAGCGCATCGAGAACGCCACAGTTGGGTTCACGTCGATGACTGCAGTTATAAAAGCGGCAATGCGCTTTATGCGCGGCAAACTCAGGAAATCCATGCTCAATGTCTTGCAGCCCCAAGTGCGCAAGGCCAAACGCCTGAACCCCAGGTGAGTCGATCAAATCACCATCTATTGCGGGCAAGTGGTAAAGGTGTGTAGTTGTGGTGGTGTGTTTGCCAGCATCAAGGGCTTGCGAGTGTTCTTGGGTAGTGGCCTTGGCTTGTGGCACCAGTGCATTTAGTAGCGTCGATTTGCCCATGGCACTTTGGCCAAGCAGCAGCGTGGTTTTGTGGGTCAGGAGCGGAGCCAGTGTCTTTTGGACTGTGTCAGCATCCAGTGCACTGACCTCGATAATGTTCACACCCAGATCTGCGTAGGGCTTGAGTTTGTCTCGTGCTGCGTCCAGGCCGTCTGTAATGTCGGTTTTATTGAGCACAATGACCGGTTCAATATCGATGGCCCAGGCACCCGTTAGCGCACGACCGAGTAAGTCATCAGAAAACGTTGGTTTGACCGCGACCACCACAAAGAGTTGGTCAACGTTGGCAGCAAATTGCTTGGAGCGCCATTCGTCTGAGCGATAAAGCAGGTTTTGGCGGGCCTCAATTGCTGCAAGATGGCCCTCGTGCTCGCCTTGTAATTGAACTTGAACCCAGTCTCCAACGGCCGCTTCATTGCGCTTGCCTTTGGGGAAGCAATGTTTGAGTTCGCCCGAGGCAAGCTCAACACTATAGTGGCGGCCGTGGGCGCCGATCACACGGCCGCGCACAGTTTGCTCGGTCATGCTGCGCTTAAAGCCCGAATACGGATGGTCGCAGGCGGATGGCTGTCGTAAAACGCCGAGTGCACTGGATCGGGCGTCAACGTGGCTGCATTGTCGTTGAATAATTTAACCAGCGCCGAGACCAGATCGCTGGCCTGACTTTGCGAGGCCGCAAATCGATCAGCTTCAAACTCGTCACGGCGAGACAGCCAGCTTGTCAGAGGCGTGAGCATGAATGTAAAGACAGGCATGACGAGAAAGAAAAGCAACAAAGCCACGCCATTATTGCCACCGGCCAAAGGGGTAACACCAAGTCCTGTAAAGAACCACGCTTGCTGGCTCAACCACCCCAGTAGGGCAAACATCAGCAATGATCCAACCAACGACATCGCCAGACGTTTGACGATATGTTTGTGTTTGAAATGACCGAGTTCGTGGGCTAATACTGCTTCGATCTCAGTAGGAGAGAGCTTGGAGAGCAGCGTATCAAAAAACACAATTCGGCGAGATTTGCCGAAACCCGTGAAATAGGCGTTGCCGTGGGCTGAACGCTTGGAGCCGTCCATCACAAACAAACCCTGGATCGCGAAATCACAGCGTTTGGCCAGGGCGTCGATACGGTCCTTTAGGGCAACGTCCTGCAATGGGGTGAACTTGTTAAAGAGCGGTGCAATCCATGTTGGGAAGATCAACATCACCGCAAAGTTAAACGCCGCCCAACTCGCCCACGCCCAGATCCACCAGGCAGCGCCGGCACTATTCATGAGCCAAAGAATCAATGCCAACAAAGGCAACCCGAGCACCGCGCCCACCACCATTGCCTTGATGCTGTCGATCACGAACAGTTTCGGGGTCATGCGGTTAAAGCCGTACTTTTGTTCCAGGCCGAATTGACGATACAACGTAAATGGCACATGTAAGACACCGAGCAACAAGACGACCCCGCCGATTACAGCGATATCGCGCAGTAATGTGCTCGCGAACCAGCCATCGATGGCGGTATAGATCGCACTCAGCAAGCCACCCATGGTGAGTGCTAGAAGTACCCCGACATCAAACACGCTTTCGACGATGCGCAGTCGCGTGCGTTCGGTGGTGTAGTCAGCCGCGCGCTGGTGGCTTCTTAGCGAAATACGATCTGCAAACTCGGCTGGGACGGCATCGCGGTGTGCCTGTACATGACGCATTTGCCGCTGCGCTAACCAAATGCGCACAATGGCGTTGGTGGCCAGAAACAATAAAAACAGTGTGGTCAGTATGGAAGCTTGCATATGCGACAATCGATACCTAAGGTTGTTCAGACACTGAGCATGACACATAACCGCTTACAATAAGGATGCGTTTGCAATGCGCTTGTGTGCTGACTCAGTCTGTTTGGATCAGACAGTTTCACCGATTATAGGTTCTCCCATGGCTACAGATAACGCTCAAACACACAAAGACAATGGGGATAAAGGCAGCGCTGGCAAATCAGCGGCGGCTCGCAATGACATGCGCTTGGTCTGGCTTGACATGGAGATGACCGGACTAGACTCAGAAAAAGAACGCATCATTGAGGTAGCCGCCGTGGTCACGGAGCCTGACTTAACAGTCGTCGCCGAGTCACCCGTGTTGGTGGTGCATCAGTCCGATGAGTTGTTAGCCGCCATGGACAAGTGGAACACGTCAACCCATGGTAAGTCGGGTTTGATCGATAAAGTTAAAGCGTCCACCTTGACAGAGTCGCAGGCCGAGCAGCAGATGTTGGTATTTCTAGCCCAGCATGTGGCACCAGGCAAGTCGCCGCTGTGTGGCAACTCGGTCAGTCAGGATCGCCGTTTCATGTACCGGTACATGCCGGCGCTTGAGCAGTTCTTTCATTACCGGACGATTGATGTCAGCACGTTAAAGGAGTTGGCACGCCGTTGGCGCCCGACATTACTTAAAGGCTTCACCAAGCAAAGTAAGCATGAGGCGCTAGCCGATATTTACGAATCCATCGATGAGATGCGCTACTACCGGGAACATTTCATTCGTCTCGACGGCGAGTCATCGGTTAGTTAACGGGTGGTCAGTTAACGGGCGTTTCTTTGATCGAGTGGTGGGTTTTAAGCTTTGACAGCACGATGCGTCGATACCAGCTGTAGAGCAAAACGCCCGAGGTCGCCAGACCCAAACCGGCCATCAACCACATGGTGCCAGCACCAGCCGGCGCATTGGGCATGATCCACTGACGCAGTGGCTCGAGCACCCCCCGTCCTGGACCAAATCCAAAATACCAGCCACCGCCTAGACCAATGATTGACAAGGTCAGGGTCTGAAAGATCAAGGGCACCATGGCGATTTTGTAGGCGCGCAGCAGATAGACATTGGCGCAGTGCATGGCATCGATGATATGGAAAAACGGTAGGATCACCAGCATCGACAGGGCGATGCTGGTGACTGTCGGATCACTGGTGTAGAGCGCCACGATTTGTTCGCGCGCAAAAAACAGCACACCCGCGGTGGTCAATGCCCCACCAAAGGCCACGGCCAAACCGGTCATGCCAGTGCGATGCGCCAACGCCTGATCACCTGCACCAATGGCTTGTGCGGTTTGGGCTGCCGTGGCAATACCGATGGCCAGCGGCATCATGTAGCAAAGCGCCGCTAGGTTGGAAGTGATTTGGTGCCCGCCGGTGACGGTGGTGCCCTCTTGTGCAATGAGTAATGCCATAAACGTAAACGCGCTGACTTCAATGACATAGGATGCGCCCATTGGCAGCCCAAGCCTGAGGATGGCCCAGATCCCTTTGAGGTCGGGCTTGCGAAGTCGCAAGTGGAACTGCCGATAGAAGGGCTGGCGCAGCACCCACCAAAGGCTTACCCCAAGAACCAACCAGTAAACGATCGCAGAAGCAATGCCTGCACCGGCCACTCCTAGTGCAGGCATACCCAAATGCCCAAAAATCAGCACCCAATTCAAAAACACTTTGATCACCACGCCGCCGAGATTGATCGCCATGATCATCTTTGGGCGAGAGACGGCCTGTGCCATTGAGTAAACCGTACGAAACATCAGCGAGGCCGGTAACCCAAAGGTCAGGGCCAATAAGTAATCACCGAGACGGTCACGCACAACGGGGTCGACTGGCCCAGAAAAAGACAGCCATACATCTGGGAAGCTCATCAGTATTGCGCCAAACACAGTGAGAATCAGTGACACCCAAATGCCTTGGCTCCAGGCTTGACCGATTTCCTCATAGCGGCGCGCACCATATGACTGTGCTTGAATCGGAATCAAGGCGTGCATGACACCCATCAAGCCGATGAATACAGTGATAAAAATTGCCACGCCAAGTGCCAAGGCGGCTAAGTCTTGCGGGCTTGAGTGGCCAGTCATGGCCGTGTCGACCACACCAAAGGCAATGCTTGCCCATTGGCTGATCAGCACAGGCCACGACTGCCGCAAAATACCGCGCAGCGGATGGGGTGCTGATTTGACAGATGTCATGGTGCTTCGGCGGGTGGCGTTTCGGTGGCTGTTAATTGCAGCACACGATAACGGTCAAAGCGATCGGCACCCCGGGAACCTGTCCAAAGCACACGTGCATTGCGATCAAAGCCAGCAATGCCTTGCTGCAGGCGTTCCTGAGTGGTTTGTTGGATTAATAATGGGCATTTGTCGTTGCGTGATATTTCAATGCCCTCAAATACATACAGCGATGCGCGCGGGCCCATGGTCAGTCCGCTAGCTTGTATGCACTGGAATTGTCCAGCTTTTTGATTGGCGACATCAATGGTCTGACGGATTTCAACGGCCATGGGCCGATAACTGCGAACATAGTCGACCGTGGGTAGCCAGAGCAACACCAATAGAATCCAAGTGCTTGTCAGACCCATGGCGCTAAGCATGGCGCCACGCCAAGCGAACTTCGGGTGCAAGCGTAAACGCCAAACGCCGGCAGCTACCCATAACGCTGTGATGACCAGTGCCATGGCAAAAGCACCCCAGGACAGTGAGCTGCTGTAGCCGACGGTTTGGCGGGCAATATTCTCGGCCAATTTAGTTGGCCAGCCGGTTTGTTGGGTAATCCAGCCAAGCCACACCATGACGCCAGCTACCGAGAACACCATGAGGGCGAACCAATCGAGCGTATTGACCACGGCGCGGCGCAGCGTCGGTACAGAAAAAGCCGCGAGCATGGCGCAAGGCACACTAAGCGCCATGTAGTCCATGTCACCCGGGTCGGGGGTAAAGAGGATGTTTAATAGCTGGACCAACGCAAACACGCCTGGTATCCAGACATGAGGCGCGAGTCCCTGTTTACGCCAATTCCATAGTGCCAACAACGCCAAAGGCCAAGTTGGCCATAAGAACCAGGGTAGATCACGCCAGGCATCCAGATGCCGTTCAAGATAAGTGAATTCCAACTGCGGACGATTCCAGAACCACCACTCGCTGCCCCATACAGGGTTCACTAGACTGACCACGGTCCACCAGGCAAAAACAATCAGCAAGGAGGTAGCCAGTGCCACAAACACCGGCTTGCGATTGACCGCCAGCGGTGTTTTAGGTAGCACGATGATCAAGGTGGCAATCCATAGCGGCAGGCCAGCCATGGTGCCCGCGCTCAGAAAACCACCAGCGATGGCCACCGCCAAAATAACCGCACCTTGGTGGGGCTTGTCAGTCAGTCGCACCGCACCGAGTAGGGCAAGTGCCTGGCATGCCAGAATGGCTGGTGCCTCCGAGGTCTCATGGGTGCGCAATAAAATCCCGACCGTTGCCACTAAAAACAACACACTGATATCGGCCAACAACCGGCCGTACTGAGCCTCTTTGGGACCGCCGCCAAAGGGCAGCGCCACAGGCTGAGCTTCGGGGCGCCGACCGGCCAGGTAACTGGCATACCAGAGGACAAAGGCGGTGATTAACACCCACGCTAGGGTGCTAAGCCTGGCAGCAACAATCGGCGAGGTCAGGGAACCGAAAAGCTCGACAAACAAAGCACCAACCCAAGTGGAAAGGGGGCTGAATTCGGGTAGGGAAGCACTGCCGATGTGGGGGAAAAGCCAAGTCCAACCGCCTTCAGAGGCGGCGGTGAGCATGGTGGCTAACCCGACGACGTCATCGGTTTTCCAGGGATCACGCGCAAACAACCCGAGTAAGGCATAGAGCAGCAACAAACCAACGAGCAAAACCACCGGCAGTCGTGTACTAGCCAGTGCAGTGAGTCGAGCCGGAGTGGGTTGGTTTAATGACACGGGTTAGATTTGGCCAGGTAGCAACAAACAAACAATCAAACACTAAAGTGAATACTAAATCCAATACTAAAACATCTGTAGCAACGCTAATCAAACATCGACAGAGCTTGGCCGGCACTGAGAGACGTTGAAAGACATGAAACTAGGGCCGTGCAGCATAAAAAACGGGCAGCGATCGGCTGCCCGTTTCTGGCTAAGTCAGAACTGAAATCAGCTGCCCTGACCAGGTGCCTTACGCGTGCCTGAGGTGCGAGCAAAACGCTGGCGGAACTTCTCGACGCGACCGGTCTCAACCAGACGGGTTTGAGCGCCTGTGTAAAACGGATGTGACTCTGAAGTCACGTCGCACTTGAACAACGGATATGTCACACCGTCGATTTCGGTCGTGTCGCGCGACTTCAGCGTTGAGCGCGTGATGAAACTGTTACCGGTTTGTTGGTCAAGAAACACGACCTCGCGGTATTCTGGGTGAATGCCTTCTTTCATGATCATCCTTTTAGACCTGCTCCCAAGCCAGCCCATTGGCCAGACAGGATCAAGCAAGCGAAAGTAATTCAGTTAATTAAAACAACAGTACGGCAACAACAAAGGGTTTCACCGCAACTAAGCCAAAGTGGCCCGTACAAACCGCTGTGCCTTAGTTGTTGCGACTAAGTTGTTGCGCCTAAGCCGTTGTACCCAAGCTGTTCTACCTAAGCGCCACCATAAAACAAGTGCCGATTTGTGCCAAGCCCGCTATTTTATGGTGAAAGCTGGTTCTTGGCAAACGAGCGGTTCCATCTGCTTGATATAACCCACCCTAGACTGCACAGGCTGTGGCGCTAAACTGCGTGTTTAAAGCATATCGACTTCCTAAACAAGCGCCACGCATGACAGCCTTTGATGATCAGCCTCTAGTGTCCGAGCAGTCTGGGACACGTTACCTGCACTTTGACTCACCCTGGATTCAGGGCGCCATGGAGCTGCGCCGCCCCGACACGCTGGTCTTGTCTTACACCGAGCAAATGATGGCTTGGCTCTTATTTTTGCAGCCTGAGTCAGATCGTATTCTCGGGCAGCTCGGGTTAGGCGCTGCGTCTATGACGCGCTTTTGTTATCGCCATTTGAGCAACCCGCTGGTGGTGGTCGAGCGCAATAGTGCTGTGATTCGGGTCTGCGAGCAGTATTTCCGGCTGCCGCGACACCCACGTTTGAGGGTTTGCGAGGCAGACGCTGGCAAATGGGTGCTGGCACCAGGGAATGCGCAAACCCTGGCGGTTTTGATGGTGGACCTCTACGATACCGATGCGCTTGGCCCGGTGTGTGATTCTTTGGCGTTTTATCAGGGCTGCTTTTACTGCTTGTCTGAGCCCGGTGTATTGAGCGTGAATCTGTTTGGCAAGCACGAGAGTTTCGAGACGAATCTGCAGCATCTGAATGCGGTGTTCGAGGGTCGGCTCGTTTTGTTGCCGCCAGTTGATGAAGGCAACCAGATCGTGTTGGCGTTTAAAGGGCCGCCGTTGTCGGCCGATATGGACCAGTTGATGCAACGCGCGCAGTGGCTAGAACAAGCTTATCGCTTACCGGCCAAGCGTTGGGCTCGCACTATCGGGCCCGTCAAACATTTATGATGCGGTCAAAGCGGTAGTCAAAGCGGTATTCAAAGAGACAGTCCGTGCCTTGGCCTGTGAGTCAACCTAATCTGTTGAGGAAGCAGTTGTGAGTAACTTGTACACGGTTTTGAGTGAACAGTTTTTAAGCTCGCCATCGAAAGTGGCGCTGCAAACACCCGATGCGCAGTGGACCTATGCGCAACTGCATGAGGCGGTTGGTCAAATGGCGAACTGGCTTGACGCGTTGGCGTTACCTGCTGGGTCACGTGTGGCCGCGCAAGTAGAAAAGTCACCCCAGGCTTTGTTCCTTTACTTGGCCACGGTGCGGGCCGGCTTGACCTACCTGCCACTGAACACGGCCTATCGTGAAAGTGAGATGGCGTATTTCCTAGATAACGCCAAGCCGGCCGTGGTGGTCTGTGACCCAGGCAATCTTGATTGGATACAAGGGTTGGCTCGGGCGTCTGACGTGGCGCACGTTGTCACGCTTGACGCCCAAGGCCGGGGCACGCTCGCCACGCAGACCGAATCACTACCAACGGGGTTCAAGGACGCGGTGACCGCCGACGATGATCTGGCGGCGATTCTTTACACATCGGGTACCACTGGACGAAGCAAAGGTGCCATGCTCACGCAGCGCAATCTGATTTCCAATGCACAGACATTGCATCAGTATTGGGGTTGGTCACGTGACGATACGTTGTTGCACATGCTGCCAATTTTTCATATTCATGGTTTGTTTGTTGCTTGCCATGGTGCGCTCATGGCCGGCGCACGCATGATCTGGTTGCCCAAGCTCGATGTGGACGTGGCGCTGCGTTACCTGCCAGAGAGCACTGTCATGATGGGTGTGCCCACGTATTACGTGCGCCTGCTAGCCGATGCTCGGTTTGATCGGCAGGTTGCACGCAATATGCGTTTGTTTGTTTCGGGTTCAGCACCGCTATTGCTTGAAACGTTCGAAGCGTTTGAAGCCCGGATCCGACAGCCGATTCTCGAACGCTACGGCATGAGCGAAACCGGCATGCTGACATCCAACCCGTACCTGTCATCCGAAGGCCCGCGTATGGGGTCGACAGTGGGCAAGCCACTGCCTGGCGTGGATGTGCGGGTGGTCAATGACCAAGGTGACCCTTGTGGTGTAGGTGAAATCGGCCATGTTCAGGTCAAAGGTTCGAATGTATTTGCCGGGTACTGGCAAATGCCCGAGAAGACCCGAGAGGAGTTCACCGCAGATGGTTGGTTTAAAACCGGTGACTTGGGGCGCTGGGGCGGACAGACACCGCAAGGGCTTGAAATTGCAGATGATTATCTCTCGATCGTTGGGCGTAGCAAAGACCTGATTATTTCGGGCGGCTACAACGTCTACCCCAAAGAGATTGAGTCGGTGATTGACGACTTGTCCGAGGTGCTGGAATCTGCCGTCATCGGTGTGGCGCACGCTGATTTTGGGGAGGCGGTGGTGGCTGTTGTGGTGCCGGCTGCTGGCGCGCACGTCGATGTCGATGCCATGGTCGCGATGCTTAAAACCCAGTTGGCCAATTACAAGGTGCCCAAACAAATTTATGTCGTGCCCGAGTTGCCACGTAACACCATGGGCAAGGTGCAGAAGAATGTGTTGCGCGAGCAATACGGTTCACTGGCATGATACATTGGGGAAATTACTAGTGCTGGTGCCGCGATGCGATCACTGACCCGTTTGTTTTGGTTGTTACCACTGACCTTATTTATCTCGGCCTGCGCCTCTGGGCCGCAGGTCAAAAGTGATTACGACCGCAGCGCTGACTTTGCGGCTTACCGAACGTTTGCCTTTATGGAACCGTTAGGCACCGATCGCGCGGGCTACACCACCCTGTTAACGCAACGGCTCAAAACCCTAAGCCGTTTGCAAATGGAGCAACGTGGCTACGTCTACGATGCCGAATCACCTGATCTGTTGCTAAATTTCTTGGCGCAGTCGCAACAAAAAACCGAATATGTGCCACCGCCGCCAATGCCCTGGGGACCGAATTACTATGGTTACCGTATGGGATGGTATGACCCTTGGGTTAGTTACGGTTTCGGTCCAGATGTGATTCAATACACGCAAGGTGTACTTAGCATTGATTTAATCGATGCGAGTAAGAAGCAACTCGTCTGGGAGGGCTTAGGCACCTCAGTCATCGACAATGTTGAGCAGGCTGTCTCAGAAAAACAGCTCGCTCCCGTGGTCGCAGACATTTTTGCGCAGTACCCGTTTTTGGCGGGTTCAGGCATGGTCAACAAGACCACGTCAAAAAAATAACGTTTTTTGATTCGGGACAGGTATATGCAGCCGCTGAAACAGCGAGGCTGGCTTTGGGCCAGCCTTTTCTTATCGGTCGTGGTGTTGGCCGGATGTAGCGAGGAGCAAGGTGCGCCCCAACGACCGCCGTCGCTCGTAGACGTGATCACCGTTGAACCCACCCAAGCACAGATCAGGGCGTCCCTACCCGGGCGCGTGGATGCGATGCGCAATGCACAGGTGCGCGCGCGTGTCACGGGTATTGTGCAACGCATTTTGTTTGAGCAAGGCAGTGAGGTCTCACAAAACCAACCGCTGTTTCAGATTGATCCTGCCATTTATCAGGCCGCCTTCGATCGCGCACGTGCCGATTTGCAACGTGCCCAGGCCGATGAGAAAGCCGCCATTGCTTTGGCGAGTCGTTATGCGCCACTGGTGAAGATCAATGCGGTAAGCCAACAAGAGTTTGACGATGCCGTGGCACGTGCTGACCAAGCCCGAGCGAATGTCATGGCCGCACAAGCGGCGCTGGCATCGGCTGAGATTGACCTGAGTTACACCTTAGTGACTTCACCCATTAATGGCCGCATTGGTGAGGCACTCGTGACCGAGGGGGCCTTGGTCGAGGCATCGACTGCCACTCAGATGGCACTGGTGCAACAAATAGACCCGATTTATGTTGACGTCTATCAGTCGGTGACCGAGTTAGCCAATTTGCGCCGCGACTTTGCACAAGGCAGACTCAAACAAGTCAGTGCCAATGCTGCTCAAGTTGATGTGGTGCTGCAAGATGGGTCGGTGTATCCGGGCAAGGCGAAACTTTTATTTACCGGTATGACAGTCAATGAAACCACCGGACAGGTTGTATTGCGCACCGAGGTAGAGAATCCTGATGCGGTTTTGTTGCCTGGCATGTATGTCAGGGTTCGGATCGAGCAGGGCGTGACAGACGATGCGTTGCTTGTGCCGCAGCAGGCGTTGCAGCGAGCCGCCAACGGGTTGAATAACCTTTATGTGGTCCGTGACGGCAAAGCCGTCATGGTGCCGGTGCAAGTGGGTAATGACTACGACAACCAGATCATCATTTCCCAGGGACTAGAGCCCGGTGATGAGGTCATTGTGGCGGGGTTTCAGAAAATCCGACCCGGCGCGCCCGTGCAAACCCGCCCTTGGGAGCCCAGCAAAAAGTGATCATGGCTGCCTGCGCGTTGTTTGAAACCTCGCTTGAAATCTCGTTTGCCTCGTTTGCCTCGTCTGTTTGTCAGGCTGCTTAACTCATGTCTCATTTTTTCATCCATCGGCCAATTTTTGCGTGGGTAGTAGCTATCCTAATCACCGGCATCGGGCTCTTGGCGCTGCGCACCATGCCGGTGGCTCAGTACCCGGATGTGGCACCGCCCGCTATTCAGATCTCTGCCACTTATCCAGGGGCGTCGGCCGCTGAAGTGTCCGAGTCGGTCACAAGCATCATTGAGAACGAGCTTAATGGCGCCAAAGGTTTGCTGTATTACGAGTCGGTCAGCGACTCCAACGGTCAGGCGCAAATTACCGCCACGTTTGAACCTGGCACCGATCCAGACTTGGCACAGGTCGATGTGCAAAATCGCGTCTCAAACATCACTGCCCAGCTGCCAGGTGCGGTAACCCAGCAAGGGTTGCAATTTGAGCAAACCAGTGCCGGCTTTCTGATGGTGGTGACGCTGTCATCGCAAAGCGAGTTGGATGCCACTGGACTTGCTGACTACATTAAACGCAATGTTCAAGATCCGATCTCGCGAGTGCCGGGTGTCGGGCGGTTTCAGTTGTTTGCCGCACCGCGCGCCATGCGCGTGTGGATTGACCCGGACAAGTTGGTTGGTCTCGGTTTAAGTGTGCCCGAGGTCAATAACGCTATTCGGGCGCAGAACGTTCTGATTCCTGCTGGTGTGTTGGGTGGCCCACCCAACCCTGAGAGCCAACGTGTGGCAACGCCGATTGTCAGTGACGGGCAATTAACCGACGTAGCCGGGTTTGAGAATGTCGTTATTCGCGCTAACCCCGATGGCTCATCGGTGCGCCTCAAAGATGTGGCTCGCGTTGAAGTCGGCGCTGACAACTACCAGTTCGGTGCGCGTCTGAATGCCAATCCAACGGCCGCCTTTGCGGTGGTGCTCGCCCCGGGCGCCAATGCGCTAGAGACGGCAGAAGGTGTGCAAGCTCGCATGCAGGAGTTATCTGAGTTTTTCCCGGGCGACATTACCTACGAAATACCGTACAACACCGCGCCTTATGTCGAAGCCTCGATTGAGCAGGTGGTGCACACGCTGTTTGAGGCGATGATCCTGGTGTTTATCGTCATGTTCGTCTTCCTACAAAACGTGCGTTACACAATTATCCCCACCTTGGTGGTGCCAGTGGCCATGCTTGGTGCGTTTGCGGTGATGAACACGTTTGGCTTTTCGGTCAATGTGCTGACGATGTTTGCCATGGTACTGGCCATTGGTATTTTGGTTGATGATGCCATCGTTGTTGTAGAAAACGTCGAGCGCATTATGGCTGAAGAGGGCTTGTCACCGCGTGAAGCCACGGTTAAAGCCATGCCTCAGATCTCTGGTGCCATCGTGGGTATTACGGTGGTGCTCGCGGTGGTGTTCTTGCCGCTGGCCTTTATGGCTGGGTCGGTGGGTGTGATTTACCAGCAGTTTGCGGTAGCGATGGCGGTCTCGATTCTGTTTTCGGGATTTTTAGCGTTGTCGTTTACACCGGCCTTGTGCGCCACGATTCTCAAGCCCATCGGTAAAGGTCATCACGAAGAAAAGCGTGGATTTTTTGGTTGGTTTAATCGGGGTTTTCATCGCACCACGACGGGTTACGAAGGCATGGTCACGCACCTGATCCATCGCCCCGGGCGCTACATGATGATCTTTTTGTTGCTCGTGGCGCTCATGGGGTATCTGTATGTGCGTCTGCCAGGTGCGTTTTTGCCTGAAGAAGATCAGGGCTATCTGATCGTCAATATTGAGCTGCCTACAGGAGCGTCGTCCACGCGCACGATGGAAGTGATCAATCAAGTCGAGGATTATTTCCTCGATCAACCCACCACCGAAGACATCGTGGCGGTGCGCGGCTTTAGCTTTAATGGCAATGGTCTTAACGCAGCACTGGCGTTTGTGCCCTTAAAGCCCTTTGACGAGCGTCAAGGACCAGGCCAGTCGGCCATTGAGGTTGCCAATCAAGCCACCGGGGTGCTCATGGGCAGCATTCCAGACGCCATGGTGTTTGCTGTTATTCCGCCGGCGATTTCTTCACTCGGTAACGCCAGTGGATTTGAGTTTCGCCTGCAAGACCGGTCCGGTGCGGGTTACGAGGGATTGATGCAAGCTGCCGGGCAAATGTTGAGTCTGGCCGCGCAAGACCCAGTGCTCTCCCAGGTCCGTATTTCAGGTCTCGGGCCAGGCTCACAGCTCAGTTTGTCGATTGACCGAGAAAAACTGGCTGCCATGGGGGTCACTTTCCAGGATGCGGCTTCAACACTGGGTACCGCCATGGGCGGACAGTTCCTCGGTAAGTTTCCTAACACCGGGCGTATGCAAAACGTCTGGGTGCAGTCTGAACAAGCGTTTCGCAACAGCATTGCAGACATCATGAAGTTGCAGGCTCGCAACCAGCAAGGCGAGCTAGTGCCTTTGTCTTCATTTGTGACTGCTCAATGGAAGCAAGGTCCCTCTCAAGTCGTCCGATACAACAGTTATGACACGGTACGTATTTCCGGCAGTGCCGCACCGGGCTACTCATCGGGCGAGGCCATGCAGGCCATGCAAGCGCTCATGACGCAGTTGCCGGCGGGGTTTGGTTTTGAGTGGACGGGGCTTTCCTATCAGGAGATTCAGGCTGGTGCGCAGGCACCGATCCTGATGGCATTGGCAATCATTGCGGTTTTCCTCGTGTTGGCCGCGCTCTATGAGAGCTGGGCGATTCCGTTGTCAGTGATGCTAGTGGTCCCCTTGGGTATGTTGGGGGCGGTCACGATGATGACGTTACTCGGTATGAATAACGATGTGTATTTCCAGGTGGGGATGGTGACAGTCATTGGGCTGTCGGCCAAGAACGCGATTTTGATTGTCGAGTTCGCCAAGGATTTGCACGCTCAGGGCATGGGGTTATACGAGGCGGCAGTGGAGGCAGCCCGGTTGCGTTTCAGACCGATTTTGATGACCTCGTTTGCCTTCATCCTCGGCGTGGTGCCGCTGACTTTGGCTTCCGGTGCGGGAGCTGCCAGCCAGCAGGCGGTGGGTTTCGGGGTGCTTGGTGGTATGTTAGCCGCCACTCCGTTCTCGGTGATTTTTGTGCCGATCTTCTTTGTCACGGTGCTGAAGTTTTTCAAGACCAAGGTCAAGACGTTGCACGCAGCGCCAACCCATCCGCCGCAGGATGCCGAGGCTGGTGAGTCCGCAAAGCCCACTGAGTCCGACACATCCGGGAGATCATCATGAGCGCGTTGCGATACAGCGCACTAGTCGTGATGGCTTTGGCCCTAGCAGGTTGTAACCTGGCGCCGACTTATGAGCAGCCCAACATGCCGGTGCCCTCGAGTTTTCCGGCGCAGCCTGAGTTGACGTTTGATGAGAGCACCGGGGGCGTGACGAGTCAAACGGTTGATGCACAAGCGTTGGCTCCTGGTCTCGAGAGCGCAGCCGAGCTACCTTGGCAGTCATTTTTCCAAGACGAGGCGCTGCGTTCGCTCATTGGCGTGGCCCTTAAAAACAACCGTGACCTGCAAGTCGCTGTTGCGCGCATGGATGAGGCCGAGGCCATTTGGGGTATTCAGCGTGGCGAGATGTTCCCCACCTTGGGTGCAGGGCTTGCGGGCAGTCGCCAGCGCGGGCCATTGTCCGGTGGTGGCAATAATGTCATCAGTAGCCAGTATTCGGCAGGCATTGCGATGACGGCATTTGAGCTTGATCTGTTCGGCCGTTTGCGAAATCTTTCAGAGGCGGCTTTCCAGCAATACTTGGCCACAGCCGAAGGTGCGCGTGCGGTGCAGATCAGTCTGGTGGCTGATACCGCCATTCAATACTTCCGCTTGCGTCTGGCCCAAGTACTCATGAATCTAACCGAGCAGACCTTGGATTCGCGCCAGCGCAGTTACCAGTTGGTCAAGGCTCGGTTTGCCAATGGTGTGGCTTCGGAAATGGACGCGGTCCAAGCCAAGACCTTGGTCGATGCGGCCGCTGCAGACCTGGCAAGGTATACCCGAGATGAACAAGTCGCACGCAATGCCTTGAGCGTGTTGATTGGACAGCCTGTGCCGCAGACGTTGCCTGCACCACCGACCTTTGGTGACATCAAGCGCTTAGCAAATGTACCCGCCGGTTTGCCTTCAGAGCTTTTGGTGCAACGTCCAGATATCCGTGCCGCAGAGAACCAACTGCTCGCTGCTAATGCCAATATTGGGGCTGCACGCGCGGCGTTTTTCCCCAACATCAGTCTAACCGGCAGTGTGGGAACAGCCAGCACCTCATTGGGTGGATTGTTTAAGTCAGGCAGCGGGGCATGGGCGGTGACACCGTCGATTACAACGCCTATTTTTGCTGGTGGCAGTTTGCAAGCAGGTTTGATGCAAGCCGAGGCATCGCAGCGTGCGGCCGTGGCCACCTACGAACAGCGTATCCAACAGGCGTTTCGTGAGGTGGCTGATGCGTTAGCCGGAGAGGCCACACTGCAGGCGCAACTGTCTGCACGCACTTCGGAAACCGCTTCGGCTCAGAAATTTCTAGATTTAAGCCAGGCACGCTTTTTTAACGGCGTTGACAGTTTCCTCGATGTCCAGATCGCCGAAATCCAACTCTTTAATGCGCGATTGCAGCAAGCGTTGACCGGTTTTGAGACGATTTCTAACCGGATTAACCTTTACAAGGCATTAGGCGGCGGTTTTGATGCGTCAGCCGTACAATCGGGAAATACCCAACCGCTTACCTTGTTTGATGAATGACCTCTGACCATGATTGATTTAGGCGTGAACATTGATCATGTGGCTACTTTGCGTCAGCAACGCCACACGATATACCCCGACCCTGTGCAGGCTGCATTGCTGGCTGAAGAGGCAGGCGCTGACCTGATTACTTTGCATCTGCGTGAGGACCGGCGCCACATCCAGGATGCCGATGTCTATGCCTTGCGCCCGAAGTTGCTTACGCGCATGAACCTGGAGTGCGCGGTAACTGACGAAATGCTAGATATTGCGGTCGATGTGCAACCGCACGATGTTTGCCTAGTCCCAGAGAAGCGCACCGAACTGACTACCGAAGGTGGACTTGATGTGGTGACGGGTTTTGATCGGGTGGCCGCTGCCATTGAACGCTTGCACGGTGTTGACGTGCGTGTGTCGCTTTTTATCGATCCTCAAACTGATCAAATCGAGGCGTCGCATCGCGCCGGTGCTCGTATCATTGAGCTGCATACGGGTGCCTATGCTGAAGCCAAGACGGCTGCGGCGGCGCACGCGGAAATCGATCGCCTTAAGCAAGCCATCGCACAAGCGGTTGGTCTTGGCATGCGAGTTAATGCTGGTCATGGTTTGCACTATGGCAATGTGGCACCGATTGCGGCTTTGCCTGGTATTGCTGAGTTAAATATTGGCCATGCCATCGTGGCGCAGTCCATTTTTGATGGATGGCAGACTGCGGTGCGCGACATGAAAGCAGTCATGGTGCAGGCGCGCCTAGCGGGGCTGCGTGGGGAAACCGTACCACTACCGGAGGCCGTGGCGTGAAATCAACATCGAAATACCGGCGCGGGCCGGTGATGCTCGACATCGTCGGGCCCGAACTGACAGATGAAGACCGTAAGCGCCTGATGCACCCACTGGTTGGTGGAGTGATCTTGTTTGCTAGGCACTTTAAGGATCGTAGCCAACTACGCAAGTTAACGCGTCAGATCCACAAAGCAAAGAAGCCCAAGCTGTTGATTGCTGTTGATCACGAAGGCGGTCGTGTACAGCGGTTTCGCGACGATGGTTTTACCCAATTACCGGCCATGGCGCGCTTGGGCGAGGTGTGGATGAAAGACCCGATGCGTGCGATGTCTTTGGCCACAGCTTGCGGGATGGTGATGGCTGCTGAGCTTCGTGCTTGCGGGGTGGACATGAGCTTTGCACCGGTATTGGACCTTGATTACGGCGTGAGCAAGGTCATCGGTGACCGCTCGTTTCATCGCGATGCACGTGTAGTGACCATGTTAGCGCGTGCGCTGGCCCAGGGCATGGCGATGGTTGGGATGTCGGCTTGCGGCAAACACTTTCCGGGGCATGGGGCAGTAAGCGAAGACTCCCACCACGATATACCGGTGGATAACCGCACGCTGACCCGTATCTTGAAAGAAGACGCCGCGCCATACTTGTGGCTTGGCGATCTGGTCATGCCAGCTGTCATGCCCGCGCATGTCATTTATCCCAAAGTCGACAACAAGCCGGCTGGCTTTTCAGAGAAGTGGATTGGTGAGGTGTTACGCAGCCAACTGCATTACGACGGTGTGGTGTTTTCTGATGACTTGACCATGGAAGGCGCGAGCGTGGCGGGTGACATCACCGCACGCGCCGAGGCGGCGCTGCAAGCGGGTTGTGACATGGTGCTGGTTTGTAACCGACCAGACTTGTCAGACGAATTGCTAAGGCAGTTGCGTTACAAGGCGCCAGGCAAGTCCACCGAGCGCATCGCCCGTTTGATGCCCAAGACCAAGGCGCGCGACTGGTCGTCATTGAAACGCTGGCCAGCTTATCAGCAGGCATTGGCATGGGTGAAGTCTCTCGATGAGCATGTCGTCGACTGAGCCAGGTTCGGCCGACGAGCCGGCCGAAACACCGGCAGAACCATCGGCAACCACACCGGCAACCACACCGGCACGCGACATCAAGTCATTGCTCGCGGGCCTGCCGCATTTGCCCGGTGTGTATCGGCATGTGGATGCCCAGGGCGAGGTGCTGTATGTTGGCAAAGCCCGTGACTTAAAGAAACGTGTCAGTTCGTACTTCCAAAAAACCGGTCATAGCCCCCGTATTGCCCACATGGTGGCGCGGGTGGTCAAGGTTGAAGTCACGGTAACACCGTCTGAGGCCGAAGCACTATTGCTTGAGAACAATCTCATCAAGCAATTAAAGCCACGCTACAACATCTTGTTTCGTGACGACAAGTCGTATCCCTACCTGATGGTATCGAACCACGATGCGCCACGTATTAACTACTACCGGGGTTCGACACAACGACCCGGACAGTTCTTCGGGCCATATCCCAATGCTTGGGCGGTGCGCGAGACGATCCAGATTCTGCAAAAAGTATTTCGCTTGCGTACCTGTGAGGACACGGTTTACGCCAACCGCACGCGGCCGTGCCTGCTCTACCAGATCAATCGCTGTTCAGGCCCTTGTGTGGGTCGTATCAGCCCAGAGGATTATCAGCGCGATGTCAAACGCGCCACCCAGTTTCTAAAGGGTGAAACGCAGGTGGTGCTCCAAGATATTGAGTCGCGTATGCAGTCAGCGTCTGAGGCGTTGGAGTTTGAGCTTGCTGCGCAACTGCGTGACCAGATGGCAGCGTTATCTAGGGTGCTACAGCAACAAACCATGGAGCAAACCGATGGCCAGGACACCGATGTCATTGCCATCGCCATGGCTGGCGGTCGTGCTTGCGTGAATTTGGCCATGATTCGCAGCGGCCGCCATCTTGGGGACCGGGCGTTTTTCCCGGCGCACGTCAATGAAGATGAGGCTGGTGACATTCTTGAGGTGTTCATGGCGCAGCACTATGTGGAGCATGCCTTGCCACCTGTGATTGTGGCAACTGACCCCCCTAAAGACGAGTCGATCCTGGCTTTGCTTAACGATACCGCCCATGGAAAAACGCGGTTGCTCGTGCGGCCTCAAGGCGTACGCAGGTCTTGGTTGGATCAAGCCCGACAAAACGCTGAGTTGGCATTGACACGGGCATTGACCGAGGGTGGGCAACGCCAGGCTCGTACGCTTGCTTTAGCCGAGGCCTTGGGGCTCGAGACCGATGAGCAGTTCTTGGATGAGTTGCGCATTGAGTGTTTTGATATTAGTCACACCGCAGGTGAAGCCACCCAGGCTTCCTGTGTGGTGTTTCACCACCACGATGTGCAGCCTTCACTGTATCGGCGCTACAACATTGATGGTATTACGCCGGGCGACGACTACGCGGCCATGCGCCAAGTGCTGACCCGGCGTTATGCCAAGGTCGCTGATGGGCAAACCGCCATGCCTGGGCTGGTATTGATTGATGGTGGTAAAGGGCAGGTCGAGGTGGCGCGTCAGGTGTTTGGAGAGTATGGGCTTGATCTTGGTTGTTTGGTGGGTGTGGCCAAAGGCGAGAATCGTAAGACCGGACTTGAGACCCTGGTGTTTGCTGATGGACGGCCACCGCTCGTGCTCGGCGTGGCGTCTGCGGCGCTGATGCTGATTGCGCAAATCCGCGACGAGGCACATCGGTTTGCCATTACTGGCATGCGTGCCAAGCGCGCCAAAGCCAGGCAGGGGTCTCGTCTTCAAGACATTGAAGGCGTGGGCGCCAAACGCCGGCAGAAGTTGCTTAACCGTTTCGGTGGCCTCGGCGGCGTCAGTGCGGCGAGTGTAGAACAGCTTGCTTCGGTCGACGGGATCTCACTTGAAACTGCCAAGCGCATCTATGCAGCCTTACATGACTGACTCATAACCTTAAAGTTTCTGTAAGATAGTCACACGTTTAGATAACCTGGTTACAGAAGTGACGCCCCATGCCTTTTAATCTTCCTATTGCGTTGACCTGGCTCAGGATTGCGGTCATTCCGTTTTTTGTGGCGCTTTTTTATGTGCCGGAAGCGATTTTGCCGATGGGGCTGCGTGATGCGATTGCCGCTTGGCTATTTATTATTGCGGCCGCAACCGACTGGCTTGATGGTTGGTTGGCCAGGCGTTGGAACCAGACTTCGTCGTTTGGGGCCTTTCTGGACCCAGTGGCTGACAAATTAATGGTGTGTGCGGCCTTATTGGTGTTGCTTAACCTGGACCGAGTTGGCGCGCTGGTGGCTTTGATCATCATCGGGCGCGAAATCGCGATCTCTGCACTACGCGAATGGATGGCTCAAATTGGCGCTGGTGCCAGCGTGGCGGTGCATTGGTTGGGTAAGTTCAAAACAGCCGCCCAGATGGTGGCCATTCCTTGCTTGTTACACAATGCTGACTGGTTTGATTTGCCGGTGGCATTGATCGGTCAGGTGTTGATCTGGGTGGCCGCCGCATTGACGGTATGGTCCATGTTCTATTACCTGAGAAAAGCCTGGCCCGAAATTCAGGCCAGGGCTTAAGTCAGCGACCTCGGACGTCTGTTGTTATTGCTGGGTACTGCGCAGCAAGTCAGGTTCTGGCATGCCAGGTGTTGCGCGCCACGGATTAATGTCGATACCCCCGCGCCGGGTGTAGCGCGCGTAGATGGACAAGGCCTCTGGCTGGCAGTGGCGCATGATGTCACAAAACATTTGTTCGACGCACTGCTCGTGAAACCCCTGATGTTGCCTGAATGAGACGATGTAGCGCAGCAGCGCTGCGTGGTCAATCGGCTGTCCCCGATACTCAAGGTGGATGCTGCCCCAGTCCGGTTGTCCGGTCACTGGGCAGTTGGATTTCAACAGCCGAGAAAACACCCGTTCGTGCACCGATGTACCAACCGACCCCTTTGTCTGGACCAATTTGAGCAACTGAGCATTGGGTTCGTAGTCGGTAATGTCGATATCCTGATCATCCAAGCAGTGCTCAGCATCGCCTGGCTCATCGATGGGTTCTTGTGTGAAGTCGTTCGGCAGCAGCACCTGGACTTTGACAGTGCACCCCGCAGCTTGGCTGAGGTCGTCCTCAAGCCTCGAGGTCAGTTGCTCAACATTCTCAATCCGGTCATGGTTCAGGCTGTTGAGGTAGAGCTTAAATGACTTCGACTCAATAATATGTCCGCTCGTCGCGGGCACCCAGACTTTTAGAAGTGCGGTGCGCGGCAATCCCTTGGCGTTGAGCCAAGACAACTCATAGCCACGCCACAAATCCCAGCCGATAAAGGGCAAAGCCTGATCTGTTAAGCCAATGGCTTGGCGACCAAGGGCACGTGCGATCGGATAGAGCAATGCCGGATCATACCGCTGCGGGTAATTGCTTTCCTTGCCTAGCGGCAGCGCGGCATCGTGTGTTGGCAGTGATGTGGTTTGGGGTGCGGTGTGAGTCGATGAGTTCATGGATGGATTGTAAGACGGCGAAATTTCGTTTTGTGAAATCTGGATTCCGGATTGTGAAATATCATGATGCGCTGCCGCATTGAGTCATTTCATTAACGAAAAAATCATTTCTTATCATGAAATAAAAAACTTAAACCTTTGTTTTTAATAAATAAAAAATATTGTCTTCTATAAGACATAAGAGCTTCTCGCGACGCACAACCTCGGTAGACTTATTCCAAGCTCAACGCATTTGAATTGCTGTTTTTTATTTTTTATTGACTTACTCAGGAGATTGGAAATGAGCACACGTGAATCGTCTATCCGCGACCTACAAAAAGACTGGGCAGAAAACCCCCGCTGGCAGGGCATCAAGCGCGACTATAGCGCCGAAGATGTGGTCCGCCTGCGCGGCTCAACGATGGTCGAGCACACCTTGGCGCGCCAGGGATCAGAAAAGCTTTGGAAGTTGTTGAATAACGAACCGTTTATCAACACGCTTGGCGCTTTGACCGGCAACCAGGCCATGCAGCAGATCAAGGCTGGTTTGCGCGCCATTTACCTGTCTGGTTGGCAGGTCGCGGGCGACGCCAACTTGGCCGGCGAGATGTATCCCGATCAGTCGCTCTATCCCGCGAACTCAGTGCCCATGGTGGTGCGTCGCATTAACAATGCGTTGCAGCGTAGCGACCAGATCCAGTGGATGGAAGGTAAGAACCCGGGTGAGGAAGGTTACGTTGATTTTCTGGCACCAATCATTGCCGATGCCGAAGCCGGTTTCGGTGGTGTGTTGAACGCTTTCGAATTAATGAAATCCATGATCGAGGCCGGTGCCAGCGGTGTGCACTTTGAAGATCAGCTGGCTTCGGTCAAGAAGTGTGGTCACATGGGTGGCAAGGTGCTCGTTCCGACCCGAGAGGCTGTGAGCAAATTGACCGCCGCACGCCTAGCCGCTGACGTCATGGGTACACCGACAATCCTGTTGGCACGCACCGATGCCGATGCCGCTGATTTGGTGACTAGCGACATCGATGAGAACGATCGTCCGTTCATGACCGGTGAGCGCACAGTGGAAGGCTTTTTCCGGACCAAGGCTGGTATCGAGCAAGGCATCTCCCGCGGTTTGGCCTACGCACCGTATGCTGACCTCATCTGGTGTGAGACAGCCACGCCCAACTTGGACTACGCACGCCAGTTCGCCGAAGCGATCCACCGTCAGTTCCCAGGTAAGCTTCTGGCCTACAACTGCTCACCTTCGTTTAACTGGAAGAAAAACTTGGATGATGACACCATCAACAAGTTCCAGCGTGAATTGGGTGCCATGGGCTACAAGTTCCAGTTCATCACGCTTGCCGGTTTCCATGCCTTGAACTACGGCATGTTCGATCTGGCATACAAGTATGCACGTGAGAACATGACGGCATTTGTCGAGTTGCAACAAAAAGAGTTTGCCGCAGCCGATCGTGGCTTCACGGCGGTCAAGCACCAGCGTGAAGTGGGTACTGGGTACTTTGATGCCGTGACACAGACGATCGAAGGCGGTCAAGCATCAACCACCGCATTGACCGGCTCAACGGAAGAGGCGCAATTCGAATCAGAAAAGGCCTAAGGAGAAAAGGCCTAAGGCCTTAATGCCCTAATGCCCTAATGCCCATTAGATCCTGACCTATTGGCGTATTTGCCAAGAGTAAGATCGGGTGAGTGTGAAACAAACGGCCGCGTCAATCGCGGCCGTTTGTGTTTGGGTGTGTGCCAGACGAATCGCAAAGTTGATGTAAATCAAGGTGGGCTACGGCAGCCTTGGCTAGTATTTCACCCATGCCAAAGTCAATCTTCGCCCTAAATCGCCCCCTGTCTGATGACGAGATGATGTCGCGACGTCGTTCGCTCGTGCGCCTTGGATTGGCGTGGCTGGCGATGATGCAAGTCATGATGTTTGCGCTGCCCGGCTATCTGCGTCAGGACAGCTTCGGCCAAGACAGTCTCGATGTGTTGGATTGGGCGATTGTGTTGATGAACTGGGCGAGTCTGGCATTAACCGTGCCAGTGATTCTCTATTCGGCTTGGCCAGTGTGGCGCGGCGTGGCGCAAGCTTGGCAAGAGCGGCACATCACCATGGACGTGCCGGTGGCCGTGAGCATGATCGCCGCCTTTGTGCCGAGCTTTATCGCCACAATCGTGGGCCACGGCGAGGTGTATTTCGATTCAGTGACGATGTTTGTGGCGTTCTTGTTAACCGCCCGTTTTTTTGAGCTGCGAGCCAGACAGTCAGTTGACGATTCCCATCATTTTCATACGCTTGAACAATTGCGCAGTCCTTTGCTGGCGCATGCTGATAGCGTGGCGATGTGGTTTGTGACTGTGCAACTGGCGATTGCGTTCATTGTCGCGATGATCTGGTGGGT
>Ga0209953_1000188_pt1 | contig 24080 bp, 42 predicted proteins | sample SalPonred_H2O_MG_FD_185713 | JGI IMG/M metagenome (GOLD analysis project Ga0209953, IMG submission 185713) | Salt pond water microbial communities from South San Francisco under conditions of wetland restoration - Salt Pond MetaG... | ecosystem: Environmental > Aquatic > Non-marine Saline and...
AACTCATGGCCGGACAACGGCAACTTGGACAAGGCACGCCGCCTGCTATGGCCAGTAAAAGAAAAGTACGGCAACAAACTGTCATGGGCAGACTTGCTGGTAATGGCAGGTAACGTTGCTATTGAAGACATGGGCGGACCTAACCACGGTACAGCACTTGGTCGTGAAGACATTTGGCATCCAGAGAAAGACATCTACTGGGGTGCAGAAGATGAATGGCTTGGCGACAACCGCTATGGTGATAGTCGTCAAGATCTAGAGAATCCGCTTGCTGCGGTACAGATGGGTTTGATTTATGTAAATCCAGAAGGTCCTAATGCCAATCCAGATCCAGCACTATCAGCACAAGACATCCGCGAAACATTCGGTCGCATGGCTATGAATGATGAAGAAACGGTTGCTCTTGTAGCAGGCGGACACACATTTGGTAAAGCACACGGCAATGGTCCTGCGGATCTAGTAGGTGCTGAACCAGAAGGCGAAGGCATTGAAGCACAAGGCCTTGGTTGGCTAAGCACACACAAGTCAGGAAAAGGCGTTGATACAATCACAAGTGGTATCGAAGGTCCTTGGACTACTAATCCTATCCAATGGGACATGGGTTACCTAGAACTGCTTTACAAGTACGAGTGGGAACTTACCAAGAGCCCAGCAGGTGCGCACATTTGGCATCCTGTGAATATTGACCCAGCAGACATGACTCCAGAAGTAGATGGCAGCGACACAAAAGTTATGCCTATGATGACTACTGCTGATATGGCACTGCGCACAGATCCAGCGTATGATGAAATTTGTCAGCGTTTCTTGCGTGATCCACAAGAGTTCGGCCAAGCGTTTGCTCGTGCGTGGTTCAAACTGCTACACCGTGACATGGGTCCAAAGACCAACTATGTCACAGGTGACTACAACGATGCTACCTATGTATGGCAGGATCCAGTAGAACCAGGCAGAACACTCAGCACAACTCAAGTAGAAGCCATCAAAGATAGCATTGCTGGTTCAATCCTCACTACCGTGGAAATGGTAGAGACTGCTTGGGCAAGTGCTAGTACATTCCGTGGTTCAGACAACCGCGGTGGTGCTAACGGTGCTCGCATTGCTCTTGCTCCACAGCGTGATTGGGCTGCGAATAATCCAACACAACTCAATCGAGTGCTTGATGTGTACACAAGCATTGCTGCAGAACACGCTGCTAGCCTAGCTGATGTCATTGTAATTGGCGGTGCTGTTGGTATTGAACGTGCTAGCACGGTTGAAGTAGATGTTACCACAGGACGCGGTGATGCTACACAAGACAACACTGATGTAGGTAGTTTCAATTTGCTAGAACCACGTGCTGATGGCTTCCGCAACTATAGCGAAAAAGCATTTGCTGTATCGCCAGAAGAGATGATGTTGGACAAAGCACAACTGCTAGGGCTTACACCTGTAGAAATGACAGCACTCTACGGAGGATTGCGTTCAATGGGTGTGTCAGCAACTGAACACGGTGTATGGACAGACAGTGCTCTCAACAACACTTGGTTCAAGACACTGCTAAGTATGGATGTCAAGTGGGAAGCAACTGGCTACAACTCATATGAAGCTAAAGATAGAGCAACAGGCAAAGTTGTACGCACAGCAAGCCGTACTGATCTAGTGTTTGGATCTAACTCAGAGCTACGTGCTATTGCTGAAGTTTATGCGCAGGATGATAACAACGGCAAATTTGTTCGTGACTTCATTAACGCATGGAACAAGGTTATGAATGCTGATCGATTCGACCTTGTGTAAACTATGATCCGGGTTGTGCCGTAACGCACACGTGGGGGCCAACGGTTAGCCCCTTTTTTGTTGACTTATAACTCAAAGGTTGTATAATTAATAGTATGAAAATAGGAATTGCAGGATATGGCATGGTTGGTCGTGCTCATTACGAATTATTAAAAGACCAGCATAACGTTTTGATCAATGACCCAGCACTAGATAAACATGCAGACTTTACAGATATAGATTGTCTTATTGTGTGTGTAGCTACTCCTCAAAGATCAGATGGCAGCTGTCACATGGACAATGTGTACGAAGTAATTGAAGCAGCCCCGGATGTACCCATTCTAATCAAAAGCACAATCTCAGTAGAAGGTTGGCAGATGCTAGTAGATGCTTTTCCTAATCGTATGCTAGCCTTTAGCCCAGAGTTCCTACGTGCTGCAAGTGCTGTAGAAGATCTACAAAACATGAGTCTAATGCTTATTGGCGGAACCAGTACTTGTTTTTGGCGAGATGTGTTCGAAGTGAACATTGAAATTGCAGAACCAGAAGAACTTATTCTTGCCAAGTATGCCCGCAATAGTTTCTTAGCACTAAAGGTTGCATACTTTAATCAGATGTATGACTTATGTGATGCACTTGACGTAGAATATTCAGCAGTTGCGCACTACACAACTATGGACGAACGTATTGGTGATAGTCATAGTTTTATATCAGAAGAGCGAGGCTTCGGCGGACATTGCTTTCCTAAAGATACAAATGCAATTGTGAAAACAGCTCAACGCAATAATGTTGATCTAAGTATTTTAAAAGACGCAATTAGTTACAATAATAAAATACGTAAAAACTAAATGTGTTTATACTAAATAGTATATAGGATGAACACAATGAGAAAACGTACTAGATCTATTTTAGAAGAGCTTAATAGTATTCATGGCAGTCGTGATAACGATTTGCTAATCGATACAAGTGCCAACAACATTATCGAAAGTGCAATAAATTTGCTTAGTCGTATCCATAGTCATTATGATATTGAGACTGCATCTGATCTAGAAAGAAAATTCATCAATAGTATTAAGACATCTGATCCGCGCAAGTTTCGTAGAAGTATGAACAAAATTATAGAGAGCAAAAAGAACGATGATATTATCTGAAGGCGGAAACATATTCCAAGGGACCGCAGACTTTGATCAAAAACTAATACCTGACATGATGAAGCAGGTTAATGCAGTAATGAGCAAGACAGGCGTAAAAGCACTGCCGATCGGAAGTGGTGCAACTCCTACTCCAGGTAAGATAAGCGGCGACTTAGATATGATTGCAGATGCTGGACAACTTATCGATTATTTCAAAGTTAAAGATGTAAAGACTGCTAAAGTTGAACTAGAAAAGATGTTCCAAGCAGCAGGCTTTGAAACTAAAAAATCAGGACAAATTGTACACGTTAAAACTAACGTAGGTGATGCAGCACAGCAAGTTGACATTATGGTAGTTGACAATGGCGAAACAGCACAAAAGTTCCATGTACATGATATTCCAAAAGGTTCACCCTATAAAGGCGTACACAAACAAATGATGATTGCTGCACTTGCTAAAGAAAACGGCATGAAGTGGAGCCCATACAAAGGTCTAGTTGACAGAGAGTCAAACGAACTTGTAAGCAACAACATGGACGAGATTGCTAAACAATTGTTAGGCGACAATGCAAAAGCCGCTGACTTAGGATCAGTTGAATCAATTGTAAGAGCTAATCCAAAAGCGCAGGCAATTGTAGATGCGTTTGAAGCAGACGACAATCCAAAGTCAGCATGGAAGGCTAAAAAGATACAGCCTCAAGAAAGTTTAGCAGACAAACAACTGGATAGAATTAGAGAACTTAGCGGATCATTACTAAACAATAGTGTAATGATTTCGGGATCAATGTTAAGGAAATAAAATGAAAATCAATGAAGTAACAGAATCAATGGAAATTAATCCAAAACATCGTCCGTTTATTCAAATGGCACATAAGATTCGTGCAGCACTAGAGCCACAAAGTGGTATCAAGTGGGACGATGAAGAGTTTAACAAAGCAGCACAATTAACAAGTGAACTTGTTAAATTAGGTGCTAGTTATGGTCCTAAGACACCTGCCGAAGCACTAAAAAATGCAGGATATAATGTAGAAGAATTTAAAGCTCTTATTCAAAAATCACAAGATGCTAAGATGGGCGCAGGCGTAGCTGATCCAGACTCACAAGACGAACCAGAAGATGACATGAACGGACCAAGCGATGACGAGATTGCACGTCAAGCAGACATGAAAGCTCGTGGTAAGTAATGACTGAAAAGTACACCGCAGCACAGTGGGCAGAAATAGAAGGTGGACACGAAGTTACTCCTTCTAAATCAGAGTCTATGTCTTTCTTAAAAGACTTGCACGAAGCAAGAATGACCAAAGACAATGGCAGCTCTGCAACACTAACGTATACTGACTGCGGTGAAAGAATGTATCTAACACTTCTAGCACTAGAAACAATGCGTCAGTTTCCAGACTTTCAAGGCTATGTAAAAAGATATGCAAAAAAGACCAGTGGGTTTAGTCTATATAAGTTTTATCGCATCATGGGAACAGACTTATATAATTTTATCTATTTCTTAGTAGGCGATGATAGTGCGCAAGCAAAGTTAAAAGATCCAGAAGCCGCTCGAGCATTAAAAAGAAAAACACGTTTGCCTCTAAGAGATATCAACAGATATATAGAAAGTCTTGCTCAGGGAAGAGATCCGGGTAAAACTAATCAGATGTTTATGCGTATTGAAGAAGCATTAAACGTAACAAATGCTGATTATAAAAGCATTAGAAGATATCTAAGCAATTGGCGAAAACTATCTCGAACTGATCGTAGAACTCTTGCAACACGTCTTATCTTTGCTGTTCGTGCTAAACTACGTAGTTCAGATATCATTGAAGACTTTGAAAAGTTTGCAGCAGTAAAAGATCTAGAAAAAGCAAATGTAAATGATCCAGAACCAACCGTAAGTGTTCCGGATATATCTACCCGTCCAGCAGACATGGCCTACTATAGATATGTAGTCGGCGACAAAAATCTAGCACTTGCTAAACGATTCTTAGAAAATGCCAAAGATGGTAAAGCTGTATCAGGATCAATGGTACAAGCATATCTTCCTATTATAGAACTGATAGACGATATTGTTGCAGCAGGTCCTGCTCATATACAAAATCTAAGAGCATTGCATAACAGAGCCAAAAAACAACGTAAATAACTACTATTTTTTTCTAAATGATAAATAATATTATACAAAACGCAAGAGAAATGCGTTTGTCCATTTAGAAATTAGGAGAATAAAAATGGCAGCAACATATGATTTTACACCAGTAAACGGTGGAGCAAACGAAGTTGGAACACTAGAGAGTGTAGTACAACTAAAAGCAATTATTATCACAGTTAAAGACGACAGCGACACAGCAGTTGATCTACGTGACGAAGATGGTGTACATGGTTCAATGTATGACCTAATTCTTCGTGAAGTACAGCCGCTAATGGCATTTGCGCCAGACGGCGACACAGGCGTAATCCACGCTATCGTAGACGGCCATGCAATTGATGCAGCAACTCTACAAACTCGTGTTCGTCAGATTGCTTCAGCAACACCAGCTAACAACGATTCAACTGTTGCAGTAGGTACTTCGTTCACAGTAGCATAAGAATCCCCCGCTACCATAAGGGATCGTGACAACGGCAAGGCGTCACACTAAAGAGTCACTTTTTAAGTGGCTCTTTTTTTATGGCTGTAAATACAGCATGAGATTTAAATTATATACATTAGTTGATATTACGGAAACCCTTTCTAGGCGTGGAGATAACGTAAAATCTGTACGGCAGCAACAGAATTTTTTAACGGTGTTGCAAACAATAGGACTGAGAGCCAATCCAACTTATAAAAATTCACCTAGTGTTGAAAGTGCATTACCTAAGACATATAGTCTAGGGTCTACATATACTAAAAAACAAAACATATGGACATTTGAATTTGAAATAGAAGCTGAAGATGCTCATAGTTTAGATTTATTACTAGAAGATTTTGATTGTGTTCCGTATATCGGAGATTTAGACGAAACTATTAGTACCGATGATAGATTGTTTATTACAAAAGATTCAAAAACAAATAACATATATTTTGAGTTAGTTGATAAATAATAGTAGAGGCACAATAGGCACATTTTAATTACTGAATTATTTTAATGGAGATTAGAAGGTGTCAGACCTACCTACAACACAATTAGAAAAAGAAAGTTTAGAAGCACATGTGGATTTATGTGCTCTACGTTATGCCAATCTCGATTCTCGTCTAGATAAAGTTGAAGGGAAAATTGACGAGATACACGACGATATACGTTCCGGTCAACAGAGTATGACTAAAGTGTTAATCGGTACAGCTGGCACTATTGTAGCCGGTTTACTATCTACTATAGTTGTAATTTTAATGAACTAATCCGCTCACGATAAATAACTATATGTTATTACGTGAGTTTTTTATTGACCAAATTGAAGAAGAGTTAGACGAAGGACAAACTTGGGCCCGTTCGGGTAAAAAGGTTGTTCGTAAATATCGTTGTTCTTCAGGTCCCCGCAAAAATCGTATTGTTTCTAAAATGGCGCAGTGTTTTGCAGCACCAGATGTTAAAAAGCGTATGCAATTAAAACGCACAAAGGCTAGACTAGGAAAACGTTTAGCTAAAAAAGCAAAACGAACAAAACGTATTAATCCAGCAAGTCGTAGAGTACAAGCTCTCAATAGGAGAAGATAACGATGCTACTACGTGAATTGCTAGAAGGTGTTTCAACCGTCTTCGGACATGGTAAAGGCGGAGGTACCAAAGGACATACTATTCGTAAGTATCGTTGCACAAGCGGACCACGTAAGGGTCGTGTTGTTGCAAAAGCAGCAACATGTAATGCACCTAAGAAAATGAGTGCAAGTAATACACTAAAGAAAACACGTAGATCAAAAGGTAAAACAATTGATATCAAGCGTTCAAGAACTGGAAGAACATCTCCGACAACAAATAAGTTGAAGAGATTAAACACAGGCAAACGTACTATTAGACCAACTAAACGTCGTGGAGCAAAAAGGATAAGATCATGAAGATAAGCGAACTACTAAATGAAGCGCCACAGGTGTTACAAATCGAAAAAGATGACGATAAAGAAACAACTCTAGTAGATCCAAATACTAAAGTAAAAACTATAGTTCCTAAAGATCCAAAAAAACCAGGAATGATTAGTAAAAACGATGCAGGTAAACTGACTCTTGATACAAAAACCACAGGTACCGTTGATAGAGGAATAAAGCCTGGAGATACCGTACAAGTAGAACAATGAAACTAAACGAACTCATATCAGATTTTAGTATCTATGTTACTAACGAAGAACAAGAGTTAGCCGAAACTCTTGATCGTCCTGTTCCACTGAGTACGTTTAACGAGCGAGAACGTATCATTATTGATAGCTTAGTTCGAAAGAGTGTTATAAGTAAAGTAATACAACACGGTTTAACTATGGTGATTAAAAATGATTTCTAATAAAATAATTGACGAACTAGAAGAGATTGTAAACAAGGGCCTAGAGTCAGGATCAATTCCTGTTGCAAAAGGAAATAGTATTCGTATCAAACATGTTGTCATTAGGAAAAGTCCAAAAGGGTATCTAGTATATAATACCAAAGACAACACTCAAGTAGCAAGAACTATGTTCAAAGCAACTGCAATAGCAATTGCAAAGAATCTTGCAAACGACAAAGATATTGTTTCAACAGCAACAAAGCTTGACAATATAATGCTAAAACATTATGCCGATGCTATCTTTTACAAAAACACTATAAAAACAACCAATGACGAGTTTAAGAAAGAAATAATCGAGACTCGATTATCTATTGCAATAGAAGAAACTGATCGAGTACGGTCAACATTGAATAGATATATTTTTGATTAAAGATAAATAATATTAACGCATATCCTAGGGAAAAGAATAATGAATATTAGAGAATTTACAAAACCTGTCACTTCAAAGGCACTAAACGAAAGCCTTGCAAAACGTTTCGGTTCAAAGATTAATATTGATGCATTTACTACTGAGCAACTACAAGATGCTCGTAATAAATTGCGTACACAAGTATTCAATGTAGAAACAACTGAAAGCTTTGATAGTGTGCAAAAAGAAAACTATGCTAAGAACAAAATGTTCTTAGATGTACTTAATGCAGCACTCAACGAGCGTGATGATGTAGCAGTTGCAATTGACGAAGCAATCGAAGCAGTAAATGAAGGCGCAGAAGATAGTGCAGAACTAGTAATGGCAGCTAAGGATATGGTTGATCGTGTTACTGGTTGGATGGAAGACACTGCTGAAATGCAAACAGAATCAATGCTAGAACTAGCAGACGCTATCCGTGATGAAATGGGCAGTGAGCAAGCAGAAGCATTTACTGCAAGTGTCAAACCTGCACTAGAAGCAATGTATGGTGTAATGGAAACAACACGCCAAACACTAACACAAGGTGTTGGTATGCTAACAGGTGAAGCTGAGCCCATGGACACTATAGGCGCAGATGACGACATGGATATGGATGCAGACATGGAACCAACTGATGACATGGACATGGATGCAGAAGAGCCAGCAATGGACGATGACTTTGGCGCAGCAGATGCAGCAGCAGGCGGCGAAGAAGAAGCAGGACGCGAAAAGCGCGAAAGTGTACAACGTTCAAAAAAAAAGCTAAAGTAACCGAAGGTGTAGATAGCGACTTTATCTACAATATTTTACGTCAACAAGAAGCGGCCGGAGTGGCCGCTTTATCTATGAATAAACTAGACAAATATATGCAGAATCAAGGACGTGGTCAGTTTGACTACGAAACATTCAAAGCAGCATATGATGCAGATCCTAGGCTACAAGAACTAGTTACAAACTTCGATAAAGATAAGATTGAATTTAAATCTAGCGAAGTAGATGATGTCAAAAACATCAAAGGTAATCCAGGCCGCCCAGGTGATACCGTTGGAAAAATGGCTCAAAATGCGGTTGACTTAAAAGATTTATAGTGCTATAATTAAACTCAAATAGGAGAATTTATGACCAATCGAACCCAAGAAGAAATTGTAGAAAACATTGTAGAAGTGCTAGAAACATATGTTGCTCCTGCGGTTGCAGGCCACGGCGGCGAAGTTAACTTTTCTGATTACAACTTTGAAACAGGTATTGTAATGCTAGAAATGAGCGGAGCCTGCTCAGGTTGTGCTGGCAGCACTATGACTCTTAAGATGGGTGTCGAAGGCATTCTTAGTGAGATGATTCCAGAGGTTAAAGGTGTAGAAGGATTTGACGATCCATTCTCTCAGGTAGATCCATTTTATACAGATCCATTTATGAATGGAATGATTGATATGGAATACATTGAGGAAGACGATCTTGACTCTAATAACTGAAAAATTTAAGTACGAACGACTAAAACGTGTAGAAGTAGACGGCAAACGCCGTTATGCAGCACCGGGAGGCCCTCCTGTTGCAAGTGTTACTACTATCCTATCGGCAACCAAGGATCAGTCGCATCTAATTGCGTGGCGCAATCGTGTAGGACATGCTAAAGCACAAGAAATTACAACTGAGGCTGCTGGTGTAGGCACACGTATGCATCACTATTTAGAAACTTATGTAGAAACTGGCGAATGGCCTACTCCAGGATCAAATCCATATGCTCAGCAAGCACATATGATGGCATCTGTCATTCGTGACAATGCAATGGTAGATGTAGACGAAATCTGGGGCAGTGAAGTTCCGCTTTATGTCCCGGGTATCTATGCAGGCACAACTGACCTTGTAGGACAATACAAGGGAAATCCAGCAATTCTTGACTTTAAACAGACCAACAAACCCAAAAAGCCAGAGTGGGTATATGATTATTATCTACAACTAACAGCATATGCACTAGCACATAATGAAGTACACGGGACTGATATACGTGAAGGCCATGTGTTTATGTGCAGTCGAGCAGGTGAATATCAGCAGTTTGATATTTGGCCAGACGAGTTTGATGATTGGGCACAGGAATGGTGGAAACGCTGCGAAGACTACTACGCTAACTACGCATAAATACAATAATAAATGCGTAGGAGAAACACGTGGCAGTCGTATCAATTTCAAGAATCCAAATTCGTAGAGGTAGAAGAACACAACTTCCCCAACTTGCATCCGGCGAGTTTGGTTGGTCAGTGGATACACAAGAACTTTATATAGGTAACGGTGCAGTTAGCGAAGGCGCACCTTATGTAGGTAATACTAAATTATTAAGCGAAAATGATGATCTATTTCAATTTGCAGACACCTATGTCTATAGAAAAGATGCACCTTATATACAAACAGGAGACTCACCGAACTCTCCTGTTCAGCGTACTCTACAAGCAAGACTAGACGATAGAGTAAGTATACGTTCTTTCGGAGCATCTGGTGATGGCACAAATCAAACAGTAGCTCTACAACGTGCAATCGACCAATTATTTTTAAACCCTGCTACCAAAGGAACTGAACAAAGTCGAGTTACATTATATATAGAACCCGGTGTTTATTTAATTGACGATAGTTTAAAGATTCCGCCATATGCTTCTATAGTTGGAGCAGGAAAAGATAAAACGGTTATTCAATCAACTGGAATTGAGCCAGTGTTTTATACGGTAAATGAATCTAGTACTCCAGGTAACTATGCAGGAAACGAAACATCTACCACTCTTAATCAAGCTAGAAATATATTAATAAAAGATCTTACAATTACTACACAAGGCAACATGGGAATCTATGTTGAGACCTGCAGAGATAGTACATTTGAAAATATAAAGTTAACTGGAATCTGGGATTTCGGATCAGGTGACTTTATTACAACTCCTGCAATCTTCTTAGGAGCCCTAAGTACAGCAACTACAAGTAAAAACAATACATTTAAGAATATCGATGTTAGTAATTTTAGTTATGCTGTAGTTTCGGATGACGATATAGATCGTAACACATGGGACGGTTGTACTTTTGATGCATTATACAGGGGATTTGCTTTTGGTGTAAACATTACTAGAGGTCAAGGTAATCAATTACGAGGACCGAGTAATAATCTAATAACAAATAGTACGTTTAATGATGTCGAAAGAGAAGCTCTATTGATTCCTGCAGGTGTTTGGAATAAAAGTAAAAACAATCAATATTTTGATTGCGGCAACGAAGGCGGTAGTTCAGCAACTGCAAGACACGTAATATTAAATCTTGCTGATCAAAATAACACCAGTGAAGATGATTGGTTTAAAAGATCGGAAGAACTAGGATATGACGCAGCGTATCTAATTAATTATTCATATACTAGCGAAGTACAAGGTCCGACTTTTACAACCTTCAACTTTCCAGTTACATTAGAAATCGGAAGTTTTCCAGAGTTCACAAGACTATTCCGTTTGCCTATAGATGAACTCGGAGTAGGGTATGAAATTGATTATATCTATCGTAGTACACAATACGAAGCAACACGAACAGGACGACTAGAAGTTGCAATCGATAGATATACAGAACGTGCTCCTAGTATCGTAGACGAATACACTTATTATGGTGATTACTTGTACGAAGACAATCTTCAATTTAATCTAATAAAAAGTGACGAAAATGGCGATACAGATGTTGACACATTGGTGTTTCAGGTGTTAAACTCTACAGTGGGAGACAACGCAACTTTAACCTATAATGTAAAGAAAAAAGCATAAACATATATGTTTAACAAAAAATTCGAAGATCGTATGAGAGATTGGAAGAAGTTCCGTGACGAATTAGATGTCAGCGAAACACCAATACAGGATACAATTGACTTTTGGGACAATGCTCCTTTAACTAGCATTGCAGCCGATCCTTGGGACGACAAAACATGGCCTGGTCCTTGGGAGATGATAGAGGAAAATATTTTTTGTCCCTTCGTTAAGATCTTAGCGATTCTTTACACCTTGCAGTTAACTGATAGCTTTTCCCTGCACAAATTCGAGATAAACATTGTACAGGACAGCAAAAACTGTGCAACAAAATACCTATTATTTGTAGATGGACTATGTATCGGATATGACTATTCAAAGCCTATTTCTGTTTCTAAATTACCTAAACACCTAGAAATCGAAAAGACTTATACCATGCCTAACCTTCAATAAATATTTAACATAACGAAAAGAGGAAAAGAAATGATTCAAGTTACCAAGCGAGACGGACGTAAAGAGTCTCTAGATATTGAGAAACTGCATAAAGTTGTTTTTTATGCATGTGAAAACATTACTGGCGTCAGTCCGAGCGAGGTTGAAATTAAAAGTCAAATCCAATTCTACAACGGAATGACTACAACTGAAATTCAAGAAACTTTGATCAAAGCTGCTGCTGATCTTATCTCAGAAGAAACACCTAACTATCAGTATGTTGGCGGTAGACTTATTAACTATGCTCTACGTAAAGAAGTATACGGTGCTTACGAGCCTTCATCAGTTAAAGAACTTGTTGAAAAAAATACTGAAGCAGGCTTTTATGATCCTGACCTCATTTCGTACTATGACGATGACGAATGGGCCAAGATTGATTCGTTCGTAAAACATGAACGTGATGAAAATCTAACCTATGTTGCTATGGAACAACTACGTGGTAAGTATCTCTGCCAAAACAGAGTTACCAAAGATATTTTCGAAACACCACAGATGTGCTATATTCTTATTGCTGCTACTCTTTTCCACAACTATCCAAAAGCAGAAAGACTGCGTTGGGTAAAAGAATATTACGATGCTATTAGTCTTCATGATATTAGTTTGCCTACTCCTGTTATGGCAGGTGTACGCACACCGCAGCGTCAGTTCAGCAGTTGTGTATTGATTGAAACTGATGATAGCCTTGACAGCATTAATGCTACTAGTAGTTCAATCGTTAAGTATGTAAGTCAGAAAGCTGGTATTGGGATTGGTGGCGGAAGTATCCGTGCTATTGGATCACCTATTCGCAAGGGCGATGCTTATCACACAGGTATTGTTCCTTTTTATAAAATGTTTCAAGCAGCTACTAAAAGTTGTTCGCAAGGTGGTGTGCGTGGCGGCGCAGCTACTATCTACTATCCAATTTGGCACTTGGAAGCAGAAGAAATGCTAGTTCTAAAGAACAACAAAGGCACAGAAGACAACCGTGTGCGTCACATGGACTATGGTGTACAATTTAACAAACTAATGTACGAAAGACTAATTACCGGTGGCGATATTACTCTTTTCTCGCCTAGTGATGTTCCTGGGCTGTACGATGCTTTTTATGCTGATCAAGATCGTTTCCGTGAGCTATACGAAACAGCAGAGCGCAATACAAAACTACGTAAGAAAACGGTTAAAGCATCAGCATTGTTCTCAAGCTTTATGGAAGAACGTAAAAACACAGGACGCATTTATCTACAAAATGTAGACAATGCTAACGAGCATGGTTCATTCCTTCCTGAGGTTGCGCCTATTCGTCAAAGTAATTTGTGTGCTGAAATTGACTTGCCAACTAAGCCGCTAAAAGATATTAATGATCCAGATGGTGAGATTAGCTTGTGTACTCTTAGTGCTATCAACTGGGGTAATGTACGTCAGCCAAGCGACTTTGAGCGTATCGCACGCCTAGCAGTTCGCGGACTTGATGCGCTACTCAGCTATCAAGATTATCCAATCCTAGCAGCACAACTATCTACAGAAAAGCGCCGTCCACTAGGTATCGGTATTATTAACTTTGCATATTGGATGGCCAAGAATCACCTAAGCTATCAAGACATTACTCTAGAAGGACTAGAACTCATTGACGAATATGCTGAAGCATGGAGTTATTATTTGATCAAAGCCAGTGCTGACCTAGCAGCAGAGCAAGGTGCACCTAGTGGCAACATGGAAACAAAGTACGGACATGGTATTACACCTAACCAAACATATGCCAAAGCACTAGACGAAATACTTCCGCACAAAGAGCGTCAAGACTGGGACGGACTACGTGAGCAACTAAAAGCAACAGGTATTCGCAACTCAACACTAATGGCTCTAATGCCAAGTGAAACAAGTGCGCAGATTGCTAATGCTACTAACGGCATTGAACCGCCACGCTCGCTTATCTCAGTTAAGCAATCAAAGCATGGTGTTCTAAAGCAAGTTGTTCCAGAGTATAAGAAATTAAAAAATATGTATGACCTACTATGGGATCAAAAATCTCCAGAAGGTTACATTAAGATTATGGCTGTATTACAAAAGTATATCGATCAAGGTATCTCAGTTAATACATCATATAACCCAACATTCTACGAAGATGAAAAGATTCCTATGAGTGTTATGCTACAACATCTTTTGATGTTCTATAAACTGGGCGGCAAGCAATTGTATTACTTCAACACATATGATGGGCAAGGCGAACTTGACACTGACAAGATGACTGCTGACAAAGAAGAAACAAATGGTCATGATGTAAATGGACACCTAACAAACGGTTATCCAGTTACTGATGACGAATCTTGTGAAAGCTGTACTATTTAAAACTTGACACGCTGTTCGCAGCGTGTTATATTTACATATAAACAAATTAGAGGATACACACATGAGCGTTTTTGACGTAGAAAATAGGGTCGATCACACAAAAGTAACAGCTTTTTTCGATCCGAGCGGGGGGCCTACAATCCAACGTTACGACACACTAAAATACAAACAATTTGATCAGTTGACTGACAAACAACTAGGATTCTTTTGGCGTCCAGAAGAAGTAGATATCTATCAAGATGCCAAAGATTTTAAGAGTCTTACAGAGCACGAGCGTCATATCTTTACTTCGAATCTAAAGCGTCAAATTCTACTTGATAGTGTTCAGGGCAGGGCACCAGTAGAAGCATTTGCTCCTGTAGTAAGTTTGCCGGAGATTGAGAACTGGATCCAAACATGGACATTCTCAGAGACAATTCACTCACGTTCATATACACACATTATTCGCAATGTGTATAACAACCCTTCAAAAGTGTTTGACGAACTAATGGACATTGGTCCAATTGTAGATTGTGCTGAAGATATTTCAAAGTACTATGACAACCTAATCGAAATGTCAGCATACTATAATCTGCTTGGCGAAGGCACACATACGGTAAATGGTAAAGAAGTGACAATTGATCTTTATGAACTAAAGAAATTGTTGTGGCTTACACTAATGAGTGTTAACATTCTCGAAGGTGTTCGTTTTTATGTATCATTTGCTTGCTCCTGGGCGTTTGCCGAACTCAAGAAGATGGAAGGTAATGCTAAAATTATCAAGCTTATTGCTCGTGATGAAAACCTACACCTAGCATCGACACAGATGCTGCTCAAACTTCTTAAGAAAGATGATCCTGACTTTGTTAAGATCGCAGAAGAAACAGAAGCAGAGTGCGTTCAAATGTTTGTTGACGCAGTTGATCAAGAAAAAGCTTGGGCAGAGTATTTGTTCAAGGACGGAAGCATGATTGGACTTAACACACAACTACTAAGCGAATATATTGAGTTTATCTGTACACGCAGAATGACAAATGTAAATCTTAAATCTCCTTATAGTGTAAAGAACAATCCGTTGCCGTGGACACAGAAATGGATCTCAGGTGCTGATGTACAAGTGGCACCACAAGAAACAGAAATCAGTTCATATGTGATCGGCGGAACAAAGCAAGATGTTTCAGAAGATACATTTAAAGGATTTAGCCTATGATACAAATATGGGGTAAACCAAATTGTCCTTTTTGCGAACAGGCAAAAGCATTTTGCGAACAGAATCAATACAACTACGAGTATCGTCAACTTGATGTTGACTTTACTCGCGAACAAGTTCTTGAAACTTTCCCCGGCGCAAAAACATTTCCACAGATTGTAGTCAACGGTACAAAGATCGGCGGCTACGATCAACTTAGAACATACGTAGAAGAAACCAATTACAACGGCACAGGATTTACTTTATGATTATTGAAACACCATACAAGGCAAACGATACTATTACTATTAAAACAAATGCAGGCGAAGAAATTGTAGCACGTTTTGTAGAAGAAGATGCAACAACTATCACGGTGCAAAAACCTATGGCTATTATGGCAACACAACAAGGTGTAGGACTAGGACCGTTTGCCTTTACTATTAATCCTGATGCAAAGGTCAAACTAAATAAAACTAGTATGATGTTTGTGCATAAAACTGACGGCGAAATGGCCAAGCAGTATGTTAGCAGCACCACAGGCATCCAAATGACATAAGGAAGTTAAATGGTAGCTAAAACCGTAGATAGTCAATCTACAACAGAGTCGGCACCAGAAGATCTAAGTGCCGACACACACATTCATTACGATGTTGGATACAAAGCTGCCTTTGCAGAAATAGCTAGTCTTTTTGAAGAAATACGTGACGATATGCGTATTATCAAAGATCGTTTAGATGATAGACAGAAAGGCTTTCATGTCAGAGAAGCTGATGTAGTTGCAGGTAATCCTGCTAATATTGCAAACCAAGCAGCAATGGTTAATTCTATTAGACAGAGTGGACTAGAAGCAGTTATTAATCAAGAAATACAAAACCCTACTAATTTTGCAGATACTTCAGTAAACGGGTATGGCGGAGTCACTAACTCAGGAACTACTGGCGGAATGATAGGTTCTCAACAACCTAGCACTACTGGTTACGGACAACAATCTTCAGTTACGAATCCTTCAACAGGTCAAGCAGTGCCATTAGATGAAGCAGAATTGGCTGCACTTACGCCTATAGGCAGTAATGCTCAAGGCAATGTTGTTGTTGATCCAAAAGGTTCTAGATCATTAGGAATACGTCCAGAATTATTGCAGATTCTAGAAACAGCGGCACAAGCAGCAGGGGTTGATGTAGAAGTTACTAGTGGCGGTCAAGTTCCAGAAAGCCGCGGCGGCGTAGACGGTGTAAACAGAACAGGGTCAAATAGACATGACCTAGGCTACGGCGCAGATGTATTGATCAAAGATGGTAACGGAACAAGACTAAAAGTCAATTCTAGCCCTGAACAACTTGCAATTGTTATAAAATTCTTAGAAGCGTGTAGAGATGCAGGTGCCACAGGTATTGGCGCAGGCAAAGGATACATGAGTGACCAAACATATCATATTGACATAGCCTGGTTAGGTCAACAGCGCGGCGACATATCGGGTGTTCTTTCTAATAGATATTGGGGTGGCGGCAGCTCACGAGGATTATCAACAAGCACTGCTAATACTCCTACGTGGTTAGCACAACTAATGACCCCAAGGGATAATGCATAATGGCAGATTTTAATCATGTTGACTATACAGAAGAGCTGAATAGGATTATTGTTGCTCTAAGCGATATTAGAGACTACACAAAACTTATTCGAAGACTAGGAGAAAACAATGATATGGGTGTTGTTGTTACTAGTGTAATGAACGATTTTGAAAGAGCAGCTCTAGCAGCAACAATGGGTAACGCTGGCGGAGGCGATGGAGAAGCTATACGACGAGGAGTTGCCAACGGTGACACAGCGGTCGGCGGCACCAGCGGCCCTAATGAAACCGTGGGTGATGATGTAGTCGGCGACGAAGGTGAACGAACAGATACACTGACATCATTAGCTCAAGACCCAGAAGACGAAAGAGTTCTAATTAGAATTGATGGCATATACTATTGGGAAGTTGCACCTACCGTAGTTGACGATGGACTGAGAGAACCTTATGAACAAACAACACAATTTGCCAAAGGTGAACAAATCGGATATCATGATTTAGCAAGTAATAAACCTAAACCAGGTGCGCCGCCAAGTGCTGATGTTATCAATGTACAAGCACCACGCAGACGCTGGCCAAAGCCAAGAGATGCAGCAAATCCTACTACTGGCATTAATACAACTGGTAACCTAGATCTCGTCAATCCTGTAACAGGTGAGGTTCGAGGAAAAGATGCTGCTCTAATACAATCAGAAAGTACTGCAAGCGGAGGCAGAAATGCACCTCCGGCATTTGAAGACGGCGGAGGCGCACAATAATGCCAAGAATACACAGAGTTGGAGATTATGATACAGGTGCAGATAGAGCAGTAACAGGTTCGCCTAATGTATTTGCTAATGGTGGACCCACACTAGGCGGAGACGTTGCAAGTATATTAGGACTAGAAGATACAGTTGGTATTAGCGATGCTGTTGCTAGACGAGTATTAGAATCAAGAGCAGCACTAATAGCTCAAGGATTAGATCCAGATGAATTTGATCATTTAGAATACGGCGACGGCGCTGCTGGCGGAGTATCGCCTAGTGGCGGTTTTGGCCCTCAGGCTGCACCCGGTAGTAGTGCAGCAAGTGGAGGAGCAGGAGCAACAAATTCGCCACCTATAAATACTCAAACATCAGGCGCGGACGATACAGCAGGCGGAAGTCTAGGAAACAAATGTTCAGGACAATATGTAAACTTTTTGAGTCACGTTGATGCTAGTATAACCAGTGATACTTGTTCAAAGTTAAATGAATTAGGAAGGCTCGCAGGTATGCGGTTAGACATTACCAGTGCTTATCGTTCGCCGGCATATAACCGAAAAGTAGGCGGAGCCTCAAAGAGTCAGCATGTTAAAGGAAAAGCTGTAGACATACTTTGGCCTACTTCAGATAGAGCTGGTAGAATAAGATTTTTAGAATTAGCTATCCAAGCAGGGTTTAACGGAATCGGAACCTACAATAATTTTATACACGTTGATACAAGAGGTTACAAAGCAACTTGGGGCGGCGGCGGCGGCGCCCCCTTTAGTCAATATGTTCCTAGTCTAAGAAGCGGCGGCTGGTCAGTTTGAGGTTGACATTACTCACATTAGATCTTATACTATAAACATAATAAGGCTAATGAAAGAGGCAAAATGAAAGATAAAGTAATTTTAACGGACTGCGATGGCGTGATGCTCGATTGGGAGTATGCGTTCGATCAATGGATGAAACGACACGGTTATATTGTTAAAGTAACTGGTGACTATCGAATGGATATCAAATACGGACTAGAATATAATGAAACCAAACGACTAGTTCGTATGTTTAACGAAAGTGCGTGGATTCGCAAACTGCCTCCTTTGCGTGACGCAATGTATTATGTTAAAAAGTTACACATAGAACATGGATATATTTTCCATGCTATTACAAGTTTAAGCAACGATCAGTATGCTCAGCATTTGCGTACAAAAAACTTGCGTGAAATGTTTGGAGACACTGTATTTGAAAAATATGTTTATCTAGACACTGGTGCCGATAAAGACGAAGTACTCGAAGAGTATCGTGATACAGGTTGCTGGTGGGTAGAAGATAAGCCAGAAAATGCCGACTGCGGTATTGGAGTAGGTTTAAATAGTCTGCTAGTTGATCACGACCATAATCGTGACTACACAGGAGAAGCAGTTCGAGTAACGAACTGGCGAGAGATTTATACTATCATAACAGGAGAAAAAGTATGACACAACCAACACACGAAGAAATCGTTCAAGCGTTTAACAACTATCTCAAAGAACACGAAACCTTTGAAGGAAAAGGTGTTAAAGCAGCAGCAACTCGTGCTCGTTCAGCACTTGGTGATCTAGGCAAACTTACCAAAGAGCGCCGCAAAGAAATCATTGAAAAAAAGAACGCAATGTAAATGACAAAAGATGGCGCTAACTACTTAGAAAGTATTAGAGATAGAAATATAGCATATGAAGAAATTAGAACTAGTGTAATAAATTATCTAATAACCAATGATATTTCAGACTATAGTATAACAACTGATCTTTTCATTGTTGCTTTTCTATTCGAAGCACGTCGACGAAATGAAACTCTTACTGAAAAAGATATTTGTATCTTATTAGGTGAGGATGACGAAGAGTTCGAAAGTAATACTTATCTATGTGATACCTTTGTACTAGACGAATACCATGCTGATATGTCTCTAACTGAAGTTCTAGATTTAACAGTGTCCAAGAACACTCAATGTTAGCGCCATAATCTTTGTCTATTGTAAATACAATATGACAGACAAAGAGTTCAAGTGGGCCAATCAAATACATTGGCAAGTCAAAGGACACCTTATTCCGGACGAATGGTGTCGCGACTCAAATCAAGTCCGTGCAATGATGAATAGTTATTTCAGCCGCCTATGGGGAAATCATGAGGCGGTTGTTCATTTAGAAGGTTTCGAACAAGCATGGGAGCAACGATATGGTAACCTCAAAGATAGCACAACTTAACGAACACGATTTAGATTACTTAGATCAATTATTACACCGAGAGTTTTCACGTCAGTGTAACAACAGCACACAATGGAAAACAAAAAATCACTATAAGGATCCGTGCGATAGAACACATACTCTACGCAAACTCATGGAAGCAGTACAAAGCCAAAAAAAGATCTTGACAATGCCTAAATGGTAAGCTATATTAGTAGCACGATGTAAACACACAACTCAAATCGCAGAAAGGTTTGACGATGAAATTGTTTGAAAAACTGCAATGGTTTTGGGATCCTCGAAGCGATAACGAAAAAGCATACGCTAAATGGGATAGCGAAACTCCATTGCAACGACGCACACAAAAGCTCAACGTCCACATTAAGAGTAGTTCTACACCGATTGCTATCAGTTACAGCCAAGAAGATTGGGCAAGCGGTCTCGGTAATTTGCGTTGGGCTTCAAACAAAGATACATTTGACAGTTTCCTTAAAGAGTGGCTTGCTAATCGCGGGTCAAAGGGTATTACAATTGACTCGGTTTGGTATAGTCCTGAAAGTATCGAACGCATCGAACTTGGTGAACAGATTGTGGAGGCAATTTGATGGAAGTGATTGCTATTTTATTTGCTGGCGGCGTGATTGCGGATGCGATTATGTTTGTGAACGGTTATAAGAGTTGGATCTTTTACGCAAAAACCGAACAGGAAAAATCAGTTCGCCGTGCTTGGTTTAAAGATCGTGGAATTGAATGGGATGAAAAACGATGAAGCGTAAGTTTAGTCAACAACTGATTTGGAAGGCACAGGAGTTTGCTCGTGCTGCCAAAGAGGAACTGGGCGAAGAATTGGGCGACGAGCGTGTGTGTGCTATGTTTGATGCGTTTGATCCTAGCCTACAGCGACAGATGTTTATGGAACTACTGATGGGACATTCAGGTGGCACTATGCGTGTTCGTCTTGTTGATAACGACATTCGCAATAAAATCGGTGCTATCAAGGCCGTTCGCAGCGTCACACGCTTTGGACTTAAAGAAGCCAAAAATGTAATCGATACTGCTGATGTAGGAGTCAGTGCCATTGAAGGTAACTGGAGCACGGAAGATTATAACCGACTTCAGCGTGAGTTGTTCAACACAGGATATGAACTGGTATGACATTTGACGAATGGTTTGAAGAAAATAAAAGTGAACTGGAACAGATGCTTCGCAGTGACAACTACGAAATGCTATATAAAGCCTGGGCTGCTGGGTATGCTGCTGGGTGTGAGTCAATGAGCAAAATTGTAAGTGACTTGTCCTGGTACGAAAGCCCAGATAGGTCTGGAGGACAGTTTACTCAAGAAGAGATTGATCGCAGTCGTCGTGGCGGAGGTAGAGATTAAAGTGACTGTTGCTGTTAAAAACAAAAATGTGTATCGTGAAAACGCATCAGGCTATCGCACAAGTTTTGAAAATAGAGACTGACGATGAAACCAGTAGTGAACGGCAGAGCAAGTATCTGCACTTGGGAATTGGAATTTTACTTTCGTGACAAAGATCAAATCCGCAAGTTTGTTAAACTGTTGATGAAGGATGAAATTGACTTTGACTTTGAGTATGAAAAAGTTCTTGACGATGTAAGTGAACTACACTATATTACAGTTAAGGGCAGTTGGGCAAACAACTTGGTCCGTGTAGCAAAACTAGCAGCAAAGGTAGATTACAAAGATGGGCATTAATATACACGTCTACAGTTATTGGGGTGTTCGCACTGAGTGGAATGAATCGGTAAGTGATCGTATTGAAGAAGTATACGATATGGAAATTGATCCTGCAGATGATGTATCTATTCTTTGTGATTGTTACAGTTGTGATTATATGGTATTTGGCGAACAACTGTATGATTCAGGAGATTCACGTTGGGGAGAAATGGTCAACTCAAACGAAGTAGAAATTGATCAAACTATTCTTGATGCCATGCGAGAAGAATATATGACGAAATTCAAACGACTGTATCCTGATCAATATGAATGGCTTGCTGCTAAACCGTGGCGGCTGGTTAATTTGGTACATCATTCGTGACACGCTACATTGAATATTACGAAGTAGAAACAGCCACAGGTTATGAATACTGGTTCATGCCTCTTAATCCTGATGCTAAAAATAAAGAAAACTTTGACAATCGCAGCACCAGGATTTGGAAGGTAGATGTTAAAACTAATCGTTTTGAAGAAATACTAAATCGTAGAAAAGACAGTACTCCGGTTACCAAACTAGAATTGTTTACTATCCAACTGACTGCTAACCCTGTACCTTATTCGGAATACTATCTGTCAATGGAAGAAGTGAGACAACAACGTGAACAACGTAAGGCCAAAAAATCCTCTGCTGTGGATTAAGTATCGCTACCTTGAATGGCGTTGGGACAGAGTACTCCGCAAGAGTGGTTGTAGCTCTTGGGAAATGTATTTCTATGTAAATGACCCAGACTACTTTGCAGCTGGCCGCACTGTGCGAGATCAGCTACATGGGTATCCGCATATAGTGTTAGTTCCATATTCAGTTCTTGAAACCACATTGAATCCTATGTTTGGACCTATTGAACACTGTAAACACATCATAGAATGGTGTAATCGTAACAGTCGCGGCAAATTTCGTGCTCACTGGGAACGTGTTATACAGGATCACGCAGGACAGTATCTACCTAACGGCATTGGCGGCACAGACGAACTGTTCTTTGGGTTCAAGGACGAAAGAGATTACATAATGTTTACATTGAGATGGGGTTAGAATGAAATATCATATCCCGTCAATATATTATAGTGATTCTACTCACCCAATTATCATAGCCTATGAAAAAGGCGTTCGTGCCGGACAACTTAATTTTCTAAAATGGCTTAAACGTGAATCGGGTTCTAATAGAGTTAGTGGAAACTTTGAAGACGGGTGGACTATCGAGTTCGACAATGAAACAAAATACACTTGGTTCGTGTTAAAGTGGAGCTCATCATGATCAAACATTGGCGTCTGTATGACAGTATAACAGCTACACAAATAAAACAGTTATACACTGCTGATATAACTGTTAGGCGAGCGGATGATACAGGCGAGATCGACTTTCCCATGTCCGGTCGTGTACGTTATGTAAAAAGCTATGACATATACATTTCAACTGTAAACGAAAAACAGGAATCATTTTTGTTTCTTATGTTTAATTCAGATAAACTTCTACTCGTAGAAACAGAATACGACAACAGGTACTACAATGGATAACAATAAAAGCCTAGCACAAGCAATACGAACAAGAGTGGAACAACTCAACGACCGTTACAGTCGACGCAGCAGAGTCAAGCCTTGGGGCGATGCTCACAGCGTAGAAGCAGCAATGCTAGAGATTGCGGATGTGTTGGACGAATGGAGCAAGGAAGGCAAGTATAATGAGTAAATCAAGAGTATACATCTGTATGTGGGACGAGCGCGGCTTTGAAGTACTTAAAGATTGTACTTCATGGGAACGTCAAACCATGCTAGATACCATTGCTGGTAAGGATCTAAAGCCTGCTCCTGTTAACTTACATGCACTCATGATGCGAGCCCGTTTTAATCCGCAGCGCAGTTATGAGATTTGGACATTTAATACCACAGAAGAAATCAACGAAGAAACACTTTGGCAACTTGCTGACGAAAATCCACAGGCGTTAGTTGACATGATTCGAGAACGCGGCAAAGAACTTTACAGAGCAGCCGCAACGCAAGAAGTAAAAATTAAATGATCTAGTATTGTTTTTCGTTGACTTGTTGTCTCTCCCGTGTTATAGTGTATGTATAACGCAAATAGAGAGACACACCATGTTAGTAGTATTTGACATCGACGGAACATTAGCCAATATCGAGCATCGTTTAGACTATGTTCGCAGCAAGCCCAAGAACTGGCGTGCCTTTGATGCTGGTATTCCGAATGACAAGGTGAATGAGCCTGTGGCGGAAGTGTTTCACTCGCTCAAAGCGGCTGGCAACGAAATCATCTTTGCTAGTGGTCGCAGTGATCGAACTCGCGGCATGACAGAAACATGGCTGA
>Ga0209953_1000189_pt1 | contig 23852 bp, 24 predicted proteins | sample SalPonred_H2O_MG_FD_185713 | JGI IMG/M metagenome (GOLD analysis project Ga0209953, IMG submission 185713) | Salt pond water microbial communities from South San Francisco under conditions of wetland restoration - Salt Pond MetaG... | ecosystem: Environmental > Aquatic > Non-marine Saline and...
AAGATCAATATATCTGGTCCAATCTACACCAGAGTACAATCTATGTGCAGGGTCCAGCCAGCCAAACTGCTGTTGATTACTTTTATCGTGAATATCCGCAATAAATGAAAAACGATAGTCAATTTCCAGTGAGTCTAAAACACACTGACATTTGATCATTGCCAATAGTGTTTGCTCACACCAGTACGAATTAGCAGGTTGGTCGTGTGTTTCTAATGCCAGTTGCTCTGCACTGTGTCCTGTGTTAAACATGCCTCGTGTGATGGTTTCATTCTTTTTCATCATTGGTAACTGTTGCCATTCGGCATAGGACTCGCAGTTGACCCAGTTTGGACCTTTAATACGCTGATAATTTTCAGTTGGAAAAGACTTGTAAGGCAAATGCACATATTGAGTGTCACACAATGATGTTGTATACACTTCTTGTGTATCCACATGCTCTGGCAGTGCTAGATCCAATCTGTTAAGTCCAGACCATAGCACAAAAACACTGTTTACGTTTTCTGATACCGCGTAATTTATTACACTGTCACTGATATATCTGTTGCCAGCGGCGCGGCGTCCTAGGTTTATATATCTAGAGAATAACACACTGGGCCAGCTGGCGCCATCAGTGTAACTACACCCGCTAACAAGATTCATTTTGTTTCTCTGCAATTTTCAAACAATATCGGTGGGCATCCCCACTTAAAAAATGCTGAATGTTGTATTCGATATTGTCTAACTCCATTAGATAAAGATCGTGCCAATCGTGCTTATTTAAAATTTGAAAAGGTTTAAGCATCACTAATAATTTATACAATCGACGAGCAGGATTAAATTCTTTGTCAAACTCATAGTTAAAAATTGAATCATATAGTTTGTATCCGTAGAGATCTCGCAAGGAGCTGTGCCAGCCTGGCTGTGCATATGCTACAAACAGTCCTCTTGTTACCACACTGTAAACAAACTTTTCAGTGATAAAAGGTTGATAACTGTGACTCCAACTTTCACTCACAAGATTTACAAAACATTTGGTGATTGTGCTAGCTAGAGCTTGCACATTATTGCCATGATCAAATCTGTCTTGGTTCCAGGTGTTTGTCGTATATTCTGTATTCGAAAAATCAGCATCTTGCGATACTAAAAACTTTCTATAAAACCGTGTTTCGTTGTCATCAAGATAATCTTTAAGATGACCGTCTATGCTGATAGGATTATACCGAAAGTTTTTAGTACAAGTAGACGTATTCCACATACCAATTTGCTTGAGCGCACTGGTTAACATGCGTCTGCCAACATGTCCGCTGCCGTTGAAACAGCACAAAAAATTGTTATAGTCTAGATCAGGATGTTCTGTATAGGTTTTAAGTGCAGAATACAGGTATTCTTCGCCAAGTTCTGGATCCCAGACAAGATCAAGTTCTGGGTAGTTTTGCCGAACTTGGGGCAAAAAAGGCATTGCCCAGACCACTCGACTACGAGGGCCAGGCAATGACTGAAAATGATCTAATAATGGATTTCGGAGACTGTGATCAAACCCATTGATATAGTCACGAAGAACAATCAACCCAGGCCTTGGACCTGGGTGATTCATATAGTAGTCGTATTGATTTACATCAATATCCCACATTAACTGCTTTGGCGAGATCTAATCTTTGCCAAAATATCCTGAGCACTCTGTGAGCCACCTCCCGACGGTGTTTCAACTGGCTCAGATGCTGCTGTCTCTGTGGTTTCAAAAGGCACATCATCCTTGGTTACACTGGCTGGTGCTGTTTCTGGAATCGGTGCTGGCTTTGGTGCTGATGCTGTAGTAGATGCAGAACCAGCTGCCGGTGCCGACATACCCGCAGGACGATAATACTGTCCCCAACGCTCCATATCAAAGCTTTGACCATCAACACTGGCTTCGAACATTTCTACCATCACTTTAAGCTCAACGTCTGTTGGCTTTTTAGGCAAGAAATCATTGAGATTGTACAAGCCATGCTGTTCAATGGCAGCCAACTCTTGCTCAGTGAGTGCGGATTCTTTACGAGCCCACTTACTGGTTGAGTAATCTGCATAACCACCTTTTGAAGTCTTGGTAATGCGGAAGTCCAAGCCATTTTCATAGTCTGTTGGCAGTTCTTCAAGATCGGGATCCATCAATGCCGACTTGATGATCTGGAAGATCTGCGGACCAATGATAAAACGTCGAATTGGATTCTCAGGTGTTTCATCATCTGCCAGTGCATTTTCACGCACAAAGCCTTGAAAGATGTAACTACGCTTTTTCCAATAGCGACGGCCCATTTCTTCCAATGAACTGTCTTTGAACCATGTACGCACCTCTTGTAGGATAGGACATGTTTCATTCCACATTTCAACACAAGGTACTTGTACTAGGACGTTTTTACTGTCCATTTCCCCTTTTACGCCATTGAACGGCAATTTAATCATTGCACGTTCTGCCCAAAAGAATGTGTTATCTGGATTGTCGTCAGGAAGAAAACGCAGTGTAGCATTGCTGCCTTCTGCCATGTTCCAGTGTGGGTAAATTGCGTTATCGCCGCCCGAAGTGTTTCCGCCTTGCTTGTTCTCCTGGGCTTGGAGACGAGCACGGATTTCTGCTAAAGATGCCATTGCTTTTTCCTTTTGTTGCCTTTGCTTCTATATTGCCTAATAATATGCCTGTGCATATACCCTAAAGTATACGCAGAGATATTTAGCCTGTCGAACAAAAAGGTAAAATTTTACAGCAGTTTTAGCATGCTTTCAAGCATCGGATCACGGGCTGCCTTAAGAGTTTTAATGCCAGTGTCAGTGTCGTTGATTTCTTTTATAGATATCAAGCCAAGTTGTTCAAGGCGTGCTCGCACTGCAGGATCGTCGAATACATTTGCCTCAGGATCTTGATCGCCAACTTTGGCTACTAGTTCATCTAGTTCTTCGTCTTGCACAATTGACTCAAGTTCTGAGCTGGCTTCTAATCCATCTACTCCGGCACGAAGTCCTTGGTTTATTAATTTGTCCAGCTCTCTTTTCTGTATTGTGCTCAGAGATTCAGAAACTATCCAATTTTCAAACACCTGTACCGCATCGTCCACTGGTGCATAGTTTGCTTCAAAAGTTTCCATGCGTTCGACCATGCTGTGGTTGTCTTCTGCGTTCCAGCTTTCATGATATTTTGCGTATCCACGTTTGCTGTTGAGACTTTTCAATGTCTTCTTAATGGTGTGTCTGCGTGTTTTAGCGTCATCTACCAAGTTCACTACATCTTCGTCGAGATTGCGACTGTGTTTGCGAACAAAGTGTGTAATGCTGTTCATTTCTTTTACCATAGCGTGTATATGCTGTCCAAATGCATCATAAGGTGTGCCGCCTTCGCTAACATGCCTTGCCATGGCTTTTCCAGCATTGAGATTTTTAAACGGCAATTTAAATCGTTCACCGCTGACTGTTTCCACAAATAGATCTTCTACAAATCTATATCGTGGATCACTGTCTTCCAGCTTTTTACTGTGACGTATTTTCAGTTTAGCACCTTCTGCGGCTTTGTTGTAGCTGGTGCGTTTGCTGCCATAATATCCTTCAAACACACTTTCGTTCACACTGTTGATCACACGCATGCTGTGTTTGAGCTTGGTAAAATCTCGTAGATTAAACTGCATCATGTTGCGAGCTGCAAAGCTCTTCAAATGTTGTAAAAACTTGTACCAATCACTGCGATGTTCTTTGTCCATGCCGCGACCAAGATTATCCCCGTAGTATACCTCAAATTGATTATCACCACTGAGTGTGATTACCACAGTACCGTAATTCTTGCCTTCTGAAACAAAATCAAAAGAGAATATTTCACCTTGGTTTACATCGGTAATAGATTGCCCGCGACTGTCTAATATGTCAGGGTCAAATCCGCGACTAACCAGTAGATCATAGAGTGTTTTAGAGGTACTTTCAGAATTTTTCATATGTGTATTTATTAGAACATAGCAATGAACGGCATTGGTTCTATGTCTACGTCATCATGGTCCTTTACAGTGTCATCAAGTTCTTGATGATAGTTTTGAAGTTCTTGCAACATTCGCACTACCAGCAGTGTACTCATCACAAGATCGTCAGTTTCGCCTGGTTTGGCAGCATAGCTAGCACCATGTGCGACAAAATTTTTCAGCTCACTGATCAATGGCTTGCTGTAGATGGTCATTCTGTTGCGTTCCACTAGGTTTTTAAATTTACTGCAGGCCTGTAGTTTTGGCTTGTTACTGGTATTAAATCCTTTTCTTTTGCCTTTTGCTTCGCTGAGAAAGTATCCTCGAATATTGTTTTCGCCGTATTCGTTGATACTGATCAGTGCGGCTTCGCCTATGCTGTTGTTTTCCACACTGTAGTAAATGGTAGTGTCATCTTCTACTTTATCAAAAATTTCTTTAACGATGTCTGTGAGCACACGGATTTGTCCTGGTATAGGTGTTTTGTTATCTCGCCATTCGGCCACTTGAGTTAGTGTGTTTGCTTCCCATACTTGTATAGCCGCAGGATCTCCGCCAGTGCCAAGACTAGGGTCAAGACCAATGGCATAAATTCGATTTTTTTCAGGCTGCTTGTACCAACGAACCTGTCCTGTTTTGCGAAAAGGATCGACACCTTCAAGGTCAATAAGGGTTGTAGGTGCAATCAGTGTTTCATCGTTGATGATAAATTCACAATCCATCTCTCGTCTAAAACGTTCTACGCCTAGAGCCGCTCGTTGTTCATTTGCCCATGCGTCATCGCGGTCTGGGTGTTCATACCAGTAGCTTCTAAATGCTTTAAATCCGTTTATGCCTGTTTCAGTTTCATTGCCGTTTTCATCAAAGGTTTTGTTAGCACCTTTCCAGATTAATGCAAACTGGTCTTCGTCGCTGTTTGGCGTACTGGTAATAATGGCTTTACCACCAGTTGCCAGTGTAGGACTTATAGAAGTCCAAAATTCTTTGGCAATGGTTGGACGCACAAACGCAAACTCGTCCGAGTACAGCAACGAAATACTCATACCACGTCCAGTGTTTTCTGTAGTAGCCTGGCTTACAATACGCGAACCATTGTCAAATTCAACACTGCCTTTGTTATAGCTCACTACTCCTGCTCGTATATGATCCGGGCATGCTTCATATGCATACCGTAGCCGTTGCATGATTTCTTGTGCTCCACTGTACTTGTGTGCCGCAATGAGAATTGTGCTGTCGGGTTTAAACATGCCGTACCAAAGTAGATAACCTGCAGCAGTGGTTGACTTACCGGTTTGTCTAGGCAACATACTGATGCTGAATCTGTAGCTGTGATATGTTTCGATTAAACGTTTTTGATATTCATAAGGCTGATACTGCATTTGTCCTTGGGTAGGATGCTGTATTTGGAAAAAATTCTCTAAAAAATACTCAGCACCAGTGTCCGGGTCTGCGCATTTTGCAAATTCTTCTAGTTCTTTTTCGGTGTAGTCATGTTTTTTGTGCGGCGACTTAACTAATACACCGTCTAGACTTTTACTCATTGATTTTCTCTATTAATTTTTCAGCAACCCTTTGATGAGCACCTGGCCCAGGATGCAATAAATCTCTGGCATAATCATCAGGATGGTCGGGTACAAAATCTTCTACATCAATTTCATACAAGGGTAAATCTAACTCGGCGCATAACCATCGCACACTGGCTAAATTTTTTATTTTAGCAAGCTCTCGATTTTGCTCACACATAATCCAATCCTCATACAGTGCATTATTATTTAATCGAGGAGGTGTCCCGCCTCCTTCAGCTACTACACCGTACACAGATGCTTCCGTAAATCCCCTGCCCGGTCCGATCCACTCGAACCTTTGATCAAATGTGCTTTGATAAATCACAAACTTTGGTTTCAACTCGGGCAACCACGTAAATGCAAGCCTAGTGCTAGAACAGTTGCTGCCGCCGCTGTTGCCGAATGTTACAGGATCTAGATCTAATTGTTTGCCTAAAATGCTGGTATAGATTCGATCAAAAGGCAAACTGTCGCCTGCTGTATAACTGCATCCAAACGCTACAAAATACGGGTTGTGTTCAGGTATCTCTGGACTGCGAAACCCTATACTATTAAATTGATATTCTACACTGATTTCAGTCCAATTGTGATAGTTCATTCTTTGTGAAAAATGTTTCCAGTTCTTATCAAAATTGTCTTTGTTGTCTTCGCCTTTCCACTGCACTGTTCTATTCCGATAGTCTGCTTGTAATCCAGTCATTACACTGTTGAAATTTTTGCTTAACATAAGTGACTTAACTCCGGCCAAAGTTCAACAAATCTAGTGGTGCGATTTTTATGGAACACATGTTCCATTTCATTTATGTGCGTTTTAAAACGCTTCGTGAGCGGGTCAGCATCTGTGGCAATAGTGGCAAGATTTTGCTTTGCAAGATCAAAAAAACTGTTTTCATGATCTGTCAGATCATAGTCTCTGGCATAGTTTTCAATTTCCTGTATTGCCAGTTCGCGCGTTTTTAAGTCGTGCTTGGTAGGATCAAGATAATCCGGTTGATACAGTGTTTGCCACAGAATTTTTGTGCCTATACTGTCTGCGTATTCCCGCAATTCACGCAGTCTAGTACAATTGTATAAATTATAAACAGCATGGATGCCGTTCCAGTGTCCACGATCTTTCCAACTGTTGATAAGTCTTGCATTGTGGTCTAACATGTCCCAATCAGCGCCGTAGCGAACATACTCAAATCTTTTGCCTACATTGTCAAAACTCATGCTCCAGCTGACTTTCTTACGATCCATTAACTTAGCAACAATGGCATTTTTTTCAAACTCTACACTGGTGTTTGTTATCAAGGTCACAATGCAATCATCAGGTATTACATCAAGCAAATAATGATTTTCTTTTAACAACAATGGCTCTCCACCTACCAACGCTACTTCTCGTACACTGTGTTGCCTTTGCTCCACATAGTCACACACCTGTTGTATATACGGCTTTACACCGTCGTGCTTTTGTTCAATGGTTAACAGTTCTTCTCTGCCTTTGGCAATAGCTGCCCATTTACTACTACAATAAGGTCCACAGTAGTTACAGGTCAAGTTACAGGTAATGTTCCAGCGTACATCAATGATGCTGGGCGAGTGTTCTTCTAAACTTGCTTGAGTGCTGTCAAAATCAGGATTTACATCGTTGTGCCAATGCCGCTCACTGCGTCCATAACGTTCTGCACTTATACAGTTATAACAGTACTGTTCGTGCATTTTGCCCGTTTGCAGTGTTGCACGGATTTCCTTCAAGGTATCACTTTGCAGTATTTCATCAATGCTTTTTGTGTTTAGATCACCTAGCATGTTAGGGTCACCGGCACAACAGGTTTTTACATCGCCACGAAAGTTTATATGTAGCCCTCGCCATGGTGCGGCACAATAGGTTTTTGTCATGCGAGTATTTAACAGCTATGGCTGTGATACATAATTATTGTAGTATACAGGAGTTTTTTAACGGTTAGATAGTTCAGCCCAGCCAAAATTCCAAATGGCATTTGGGTTATTGTTGGTTGTTTGAACTGCTAGTGTAAGAGTGGTGCTTGTTCCGTCTACATCTCTTTCAAGTTGCAGTCTTTCTTGGATATCAGGATCAAGTTCAATAACATCTCGGCTGGCGAAAATTTTACTATAAACAATTTCTCCACCGCTGACTGCGTTTGCTGATGTGTCAAGTTGCACTGTGCTACTTGCTACATTTGCGTAACTAGCTCCGGTGAGTGTTGCGTCTTTGATCAGTAAAACCTCGCCGTAAACCACGCTGGTTGTAACAAAGTCAATACTTGTTGGTTGAACTATAGAATCAGGGTAAGCACTGTTGAGTCGAATTGTAGCCAATGGTTCGATAGTATCACTGGCACCCAAACTTGCTTCTGGTAGACCGCTGCGAGCATACTTCACAGTCGGCTTTGGTTGAAATCCGCCTTCTGAAATCACAGTGCTACAAATCTGTTTCATTGTAGGAGTACCAGTGGTAGTGCCTGTATTTTCAATTTCATAACGACAGTTCAAATTAGCTGTGGTCATGTAGACTTCTGTTTGCCCTGACTGGTTTGCGTGATTAAACACATGAGCAATAAAGAATATGCCATTTACAACAAATCCGCAACGTACACTTCCTACACCCAACCATTCAATATCAATCCAAAAAATTTGTGTTAGCGTCGGATCAATTGTTATGCCACTGGCGCCAGTGCCATCCATTTTGTCTTGATTCCAATCGGCTTGTGCTATTCGTGTGTCAACAGCACTGCCAGTTACATAACTACGGATTACAAGATAGAGATCTTCGCCATCAGCTTCAAAAAATACACCATTTTCAGATGTGAAATAGCCAACTCGCTGTCGTAAATTGGGGTGAAGTTCGCTGAATGCAAAAGTGTTCATTATTTGTAAACTTTTGCCTGGCTGGTAAAGCTGAACTTTACGACCTTGGCGATAAACAAAGTCTCCGTCGGTTGTGCCTACTGCAAGATCAAAACTGCTTTCATTTGGCAAATATGTTACTGTGCCGTTGGTTTGTTTGGTAGCAAATTGATCTCCGTTGAGATATCTATTGTGACTGTCAAACAGTGTTCGCGGGCTACTAACGCGCTGTCTACCAAAAGCATCGAGTGTAGTGTCACCATTTACAACAGTGTTCCCTGTGCCCGTTGATCCTGTGTTTACTCTAAGAATAGGCTGGCCAGCTGAATTATAATCCATAGCCTGATGAATGTCGTTCAACTGATAATTAGGGAACGGGTGTTCGTAATTAGTTGGGCCCTGAATAGCCATTATCTAGGGTATCCTTTGAATCCTTTGACAGGGCTGATTGTATTCACTGCATCAGGCTCAGCACTTCGTCCTTCATTGTTTTTTCTGTGTTTGCTACCAAGTGCATCATAGGCTTTTTCTGTCATAGCACGTTCTTCGTCGGTATAGCCTACAATGTATGCATCATTGCCCATCCAACTTTCTGGATCTGGAACATGCTCGCTGTTGCCATCGCGATCCATGCCTGCTATTGCCATGCTGGTACGGTATAAGTCGTAGTAGCCTTTGCCCTGGATACCACCAGGACTTGCTTGAGAGTGTGTGTAGTGTTTTTTGCCTTTGGTTAGTTTGCTTCTAAAACCTTTGACTTCACTGATAAACTCTCTAGCACGCATCAGTCGTGGACACCTGCATCGCCGCTGGTTTCAGTGCCTATTTCCAATGTAGTAGCGTTGCCGCCTACAATAGTAAGTTGATTGCCTACACCTACCCATAGTTCTGTGGTATCATCAGCAGGGCAAACCACTGGTACCGAGTTGGCTACATTGCCATCATTGTATAAAAATACACTGGCATTGCTGGTAGGCTTACCTGCCAATCTTACCTGCGCTGTTACGCTGTTGGATCCAGTGGAAATGCGTACTTTATCTGTAGTAATAGTAGTATTTGCAAATGCACCCGAATACACCGTTGCCATTGATTATTTTCCTTTTAGTATTTTACTTACTGGCTTGCTGGTCCACATTCTACAACTCCAGTAACTGGCTGTGGTTCCATCTTTTTTAAGAGTTTTATCTGCACACTTGTGTCTAGCTCTAAAACTGCGTCTGCGTGCTGGGTCATCTCGCTTGATTTCCATTTCTTTTGAGCCAAAGTTTACTTTTTTCACATTGCCAGTTTTTGGATCACGCACATATACCTTGAACTTTTTTACATCGCCTCTCATGGGCTTGTTGAGTTCAACGTCGCGACCTTGATATTCTGCTTCGTCTAATTCGACGTCTTCTTCAAAACTGCATCCACAGTGTTCAAGAATATACTGTGCCACTGCATCCATTTCAACTACAATGCCGTCATCTGTGTGTTCTAGCACAGCCAAATCAACAGCTAATTCTTCATTGATATTGCACTCTACAACATCTCCAGAGACTGGAAATGCCTGTTGTCTAGCCGTTTCTTTGATGTATTCTTCTAAACTTTTCATTACTTGCCTTTGTACTGCTTGTAAAGATTGTTCAAGCCTTCCTTGATACTGTCTTCAAGATTAAGTGCAGTCTTGCCGATCTTTTGCATTGCTAGAGGATTATCACCTGGATTGTTTGGATTTACTTGATTCTTTGGTCTGTTTAATCCACCAGCAATTGTTTGTGTCATAAAATCAGTGTCTTGTGTTTGCTCTTCGGGCTCGTTTGCATAGTCTTCCATTGTGCATTCGCCCTCGTGTATTTTACCGCAACTTGGGCAAGGCTCTTTGTATTCACTGCTTTGGAAAAGTCCAGCCATTTTCAGTAGGTGTCCAAGCTTTGCTGCATCTTCGCCTTCCGCAGATACTGTCATGCTTTGATTACCGTCATTGCCAGCGTTAATGCTAACATTCATGCTTTCTGTTAAAGCGTCGAACTTTTGCTTGAATTCATTTTCATAAACACTAGGATTTCCATAAACACCAGAACCTGTAGCATTTGTAGCAGTTGCAACTGCTCCGGCTACTGTGGTTTCGTTGGCTTTCTTTTTCTTTTCAGGTAAGCCTTTATGCTTGGTTCCTGCAAACTTTTTAAGTTCTTTAGTACTCATGTCGCCATCGGCAATTTTTAAAACAGCGTCGCTTGCATCATCGCGTGGCATATCGCCAGTACGCACAGCATAGGCCATACCCATTAGTTCTTGTTGATCTCTCGAAACTGCTTTTTCTTCTAAATTATCTGTATCTTCTTCATCTGGATTGGCTTTCATGTAATCACGAGCTGTATCGATATACTCTTTGGCAAGTGTTACTTTCTTTTGTACCCACTCTGGAAGATTTTCGTCGTCGTCGATGATATCTTGCAATTCTTCGGCGGCATGTGCAATTGTTTTTGCTTGACTTTTAACCATTTCGCCTTCTTCATCATACTCGTCTTTGTCGTAGTCTTCTTTCATTTTTTCAGCGTCTTTGGCAGCTTTTTTCATAGATTCTTCTTTGTCGCCATCTTTGTCGATATCAATATAATCTGGCTTGTCTGCTTCATTTACATCGTCGGATAACTGATGTGCTGTGCTTTTATCCATTTTTACAGGATAGGTTTTGCCGTCGAATTCAAAAGATTTTTTTCCTGCCTTGGCTGCATCTGCAGCTGCCTGGTTGAATGCATTTTCTTCAACTTCTGCTTCTTCTACTCGGTTAAAGTTTTCTAGAATTGTGTAAATATTTTCCATTGCTGGTATCCTTAAATCTTGTATGGGTCTGGAATTCGGTTTGTCCCGCCTATCGGGCTCTTTTCTTGTACAGGAAAATCATTTGTGGTTTTAGCTGCCGCAGTTGACCCACCGGCAATTTCGTAATCTGCACCTTCTGCACTGTTTTGTATGACATCGGCATTGCTGTATGCTTCGCTAGCTTCTTTGCTTGCAGTACTAGCATCGTCGTAGTCTTTTTCTAACAGTGGACTTTCTTCAACAGCTTCGGCTTGTTGATTAACACTGTCATCGTATTCAGCTGTAAACACACGAAAATGATCAGGAGATCCACCAGCTTGATGGAAAAGTTCTGTAAGCTCTTCCTGACTTGCAGGATAATTTAACACTGCATCAATGATGTGTATTTCTTGATTGGCCAATTCTGGAAAACCTGCTGGACTTTTTTGTACAGGTGTTTTCTTTGGTTCACTTACACTTTCTGGATCATATTTTGCCAGACGTTTTTTCAAGCCGTCTAACACTTCTGGTTGAAGGTCACCGGCTATTTTAATACGATAGCGATAAGGGTTGGCACTCTCTGCCAGATACTGTTTAAATGTTTTCATATCATACTTTCCTTGCTGTATTTAGCTGGACGAACTATCTTTTTTATTCTTGTCCAATATGGCTTTGAGCAGCTCATTTCTATCTAAAATTTGTGCTTCGCCAGTGGGTATATCATCTGTGTTTTGTTTTGCTTCCTGTTGGGCTAGCCTAGCCTGTTTTAGTTGCAATTCAATCATTTTTAGTTTTTTGTTTGCTTTTGCTGTTCTTGCTGTGATTGCATGATTGAGCATTTGTCCTGCAACACTGAAAATTTCGCTGCTGAATCTGCTTTCTACTTGCATACCAAGATCCATCAAATTCTCGTAGCTTTCTATTGCTTTGCTTGCTAGATCATCCATTTCGCCATCGCTGGCTTCCAAACCTTTAACAGCAGGCAGGGCATTGTTAATTTTGTCTAATGCACTTAGATCCTGTTGCAAGGACGAAACATCCACTGGCACATTGTCGGACTCGGTTGTGTCTTCAACTTCTTCGGTGTTTTCTTGGTCAACATCCTCGTTCATGTTGAACAATTCTTCTAATTTTTTTGTCATTGTCTAAAAATATCGTCCTCTGTGACCACTCTAAACCTAATGCCTTGTCCTTTGCACCACTTTTGTGCGGCATCCCACTTGGCATAATTCACAGCAACAACAGCCTTTTGTTGTTCACTCATGCGTCCCTCTATTACACTCTGCTTGCGAGGTTTTATTTCAATTAACTCGGCTTTCATTGTGTTGTTTTTGTCACGATAGGTAATAAAAAAATCAGGAACATAAATGCTCTGTTTGCCTGTTATCGGGTTGCGATAGGGTATTTGTATACTTTCGCTGGCCCATTGCATAACATTGTTATTGCTATCGCAAAAACGCATAAAAGCAAGTTCCCATCCGCTGCGATAAGTTGGTAATTTCTTGCCTACGTACTTGTCCTTATTTAAAGGAGTATACTTGCCTTGCGCATACTTTTTTCTCATGTGTGTACATTTCTAGCTGCGGCTCTGATAGGAATAATAGGTTGACCAATTGCAAGGTATGTTGTGGAATTTCTAATACTGTTGAGATAATAGCTTAAACTGGCTGTGAGTTGCAGTTTGTCTTGTCCTTTGATCTGATCTAGAACATCCATGACCAAAAAATCATTATCAGCGGCTATTTTGAACACTGCCAGTGCTAGATTTTCTGCACTTTGCTCACTGCTGGCAATGCCACGTAGATAACTGTAGACCACGTCCCACTCGTTGCCGTTAATAGTCATTTCTAAATCATAAAAACTATTGAATATGCTAACAGTTTTATCTTGATTGGTTTTTACATAGTTTACACTTTGTACCATTATTCATTGCCTGTAACAAAGTTTACTAAACTGTCGACACTTACCTTGCTTGGATTGCTTGTAGGCGGTGTAAGTGTTTTTATACCATTACTGATCTGCTGACTGGCGGCATCACTGCGCAAATAGTTTACAGCATTGTCCTTGACTTCGTTGCGCAAAACTCCTGCAATATCATTTACACTGTTAAGTCTAGGATTATTAGCGATAGCACCTGCTTTCTGAATAGCACCAAGAAAGTTACCACTGGATAGGTCATTGAATACACCAACTCCGGCATCTACTAGACCGCCTTGTCCTAGCACACTGGTTGTGCTGCCTCCAGTGGCAATGGGACTAGGTTCTGTGTCATAGTGCGAAGGATTAGCAAACCCTGGTACTGTACCACTGCCGATATTTCCACTGCCATATTTTACAGTTTCATATGCTATTGTCATGGTGTTTGTCATCAATCCACCATCTTCGCTGTAGTCATAACGATCGTGATCGAAACTTGTGATAATAGGGTTGATCAAGGTATAACTAAAAAACTGCTTGTGACTGAATCCATATATGGTAATGTCTTTGAAAAACGCTGGCTTACCGCTGGTGCTCTGTGTACTATCGCTGTATGCTTCGCCTATGTATCCCCAGTCATTCACAGCCAAATTGTTTTTGTAAATGTTTCTTTCATTGTAGTCAAATCCTGTAGGCGTTGTCACTGGACCAGCAGTGCCTTGGCTGTTTGGAGTGCCATTGTACTTTTGACTTGGATCTTTATAATAATAGCTGTAGTAATTGTACCACAACTTGCGGCTGAGATCTGCACTGTCGTCATGCATTACGATCTGCACAGGCTGGTAGTTGATACGAGTTTGTATATTGCGTTTTCGATTGTACTGAATGAGTGTGTCTGTATCAACTTCATACTTGGGCAGGTCAACTTCTTTGCATAACAATCCCAATTGGTCTTGCTTGGTTGTGTCAAAAATTGTTCTAAGTGTTGGTATCTGTGAAGTATTTAAATTGAAATAAACATGATATAAAAACTTGAACCGCGGTGCTAGCTCATAGCCAGCACTGCGGAATGTTTTGCTTGCATGCGAATAGTCTTTAAGGTAGTCGTTGCCGAAAAACCCTTTTAAAAAGTCTTGGCCAAATGCCATACTAGCCTGCCTTAACCTGTAATAGATCCTACCGCGTTACGAGCTGCGCCGCCTAAACTTGTACCAACTCCAGTGCCCAGTGGTGTTTGTAGGGCATTGTCATAGCGCATGGTCAGTGTCATTGTTACTGGCTCGCTTGCACTATAGTCCAGGTCTTCATAGTTTACTGTGGTCAGGTAACAACCATAGAGTTCCCAAGTTTCAAGCACTGTTGGTTCTGTTTCGCCATTGCCACCATCCAGTATTTCACAGAATGTTGTAAACTTATAGTCTATACCAGCTGCCGCACTTGACATTTCTGCAAAGTCCAACTGCTTCTGCAACTGTTCGCCTACTAATTTTGCAACGTTTCCGCCTGCGTCGTCACGCAATTCAACCTGGACATCCTGCCATTCGTGCTTGCCAGCAAGTCTCAACTTACTGTTATAGATATCGATGGTGATATCGTCGAACTGCACTTCTGGTCGACTGAATGTCATTACCTGCTTAGTAAGTTCTGTTCTTGGAGTACTGATTCCAAAGTTGTTGAAACTCACTCTAAAGCGGTACTTTAGTTTTGGCATCAACAGACCTTGATTGGATTGTCCTTCTAAAGGTACTGTCATTTTTGTTAATGATGAAATTGCCATATATTCTTCCTTATAACGTATTTATGGTATCAAAACCAAGGGCCTAATTAGGCCCTTGTGTATCACTGACTTCCTGCGATCTCTCCGGTGTTCTGGATTCTCAACGGAATGTAAACAAACTCAACTGCCTTGCTAGGCTCAATAGCAACATCAACGTATAGTTCGTTGCGATCAATTCTAGCCGGAGTATTATTGCTTTCATCACATACAACCAGATAGTCAAAGATACCACGCTTGGCAATCAAGTCATTTAACAGTCCTTCGACTACTAATTTAACTTCATCACGTGTGGCCTTGTCGTTTGGCTCAAACAAGAATTGACGTCCAATTTCTTCAAGTCTGCCTCTCAAAAAGGCAATCAATCGTGCAACGTTGATTCTGTCCAGCGCACTGGTTACACCAGTAGTGGTTTTATTACCAAAGTTTGTTATGCCTGTGCCAGGAATAAACGTAATTGGGTTTACTTTATTCTCGTAGAGTACATCACGTATGCCTTGGCTTACATTTATGCTTTCAAACTCGCCTGTAGCACTGTCGATGTACCCAATAGCAGTGGCATTATCAACAACACCTCGTCTCACACCAGCCGGTGCTAACCAAGGGAAGCTGACTTCGTCGCTCCGGATAAATGTTCTTAGCATCATATGACTGGCTGGCTGTACAACTGTACTACCTGTCAAGTCGCTGGTTTGACAACTTGGGTAAAACACGCCAAGATATGTGTCATTTACAGTCAACCCATCGCCTGTGCTCAGTCCTGCACCGTTGTTGTTGGTTGCCCAGGTTAACAGTTCGTTTGCATTGTTGCTTAATCTCAATGGTGTATCACCGATTACAAATGCAGTGTTGTCTCTGTCATTGTTTAGTGTTACCATGTTGCTGTACAACTCTGGATAACCAGGTGCTGCGATCAAGTTAAAGTTTCTCTGTTCTTCGCGCAACTCTACACTGTTATCCAATGAACTCTTCATTGCTTGCACAACAAGCTGACGCACAGATTGTCTACCCATATAAGGCGAGCCATCGGCTTTATTACCAGCAACTGTGACCCATGTGTCAGTTTCTGCTGGAATAGCGCCAGAGAAATCGTCGCTGTTAAAGTAGTTTACACGGAATTCTTTAACGTTGAATCCACTTCTACGAGTATTAAACAACAGTGTTCCTGCTGGATACAAGTTTTCGTTTGGTGCATCAAGGTCAAGGTAATCACTGGTTAACAAACTAACAATAGTAGGCAAGTCGCCTGCTACTGGATCTACTGTTCCGCTTGTTCCCCAACGAGCATCTCCAAATACCACACCGTTTTCAGTGGTTTGATCAGTGTTGTCAAGCAACACCCACTGTAGTTCGCCGTTTTGTGACTCCCAACGGTAAATTCTTGGATAATTTTCCAGGTCGCTTGAATCAATCCATAGATCACCTTGTACAAGATCGGTGCCATCAGATTGTTCAGTTGGTGCACTAGCACTTACTAGCGGACCAAGAGGATCCGTGTTACTTAGATCAAAACCTCTGACATCATTGGTTACATTTTGATAACCTTTCCAGGCTGTACCGTCGTGGATCATTATATCAATCTCATCCACAGCACTGTAATACCACTTGGTACCATCTGTAGGATCTTGATCTGGCGCACTGGTATTCGCGGTATAACCGTCAGTGCCGCCTAGTGGAATCCAGTTGCTCAATATCAAGTCGCTGTCATTGCCAGCTCTTACATTACTTAAACTAGAACTAAAACCGGCATCAGCTACTGGTGTTCCAGCAGTGTCTTTTAGTACAATAACACCGCCTTGTGTATGACGTATTTGCACAGCACCGCTGGCTGTAACACTTGCAGTTGTATTTGCTACGTTGGCATTTAGAAATGCTTCAACAAAACTGGTTGCATCTGTGCCATTTAGAGTAGCTGTTACTGCTGTAGTCAGGCTGTTACTGCCATTACTACTAGCTTGTATTGTAAATGTTTCGCCTATCGACAATGTGGGCGAAGTATTTTCACTGGTAACAACTGTCTGCCCTGTGCTTATTCTTTCAAACAGTTTAAAAGTCAAGGTATTGTTTTCACTTACATCTGTCTGAGCATATGTTGCGTTTTGGCTGATATTCTGTCCGCCGCCTGCTGGATCAAGTGCGTTGTTTGCTGTTTGATCGTTTGCATACATCGGAGCATCTTGTTCAACAAAACTTCCTAACACACTGTCATAACGTTTTACAACAAGATCGGCGCCTTGATTTACTGCTGTGGTTTTTTGCCAAATACTGCCTGTAGGTCTTGGAGTAGTGTCAGTGCTTCTCCATCTTGGAACTTGTGTGTGTGGCGTTTGTTGCAGTGCTGGACATGCATATGTACCAGCAAGTATACCCAACAAGACCAGTGTGTTGCCTGTTCCGTCAACGATATCGATAATACCATCTTCGGTACTGCCGTCGCTGGTTGCGGTACTGTTAGCATAAAGCTCGAGTTTGTTGTTTACAACTGCGGCTGTTACACCTGTAATACTTGCAGAGTTAATTGCACCAGCTAAACCAGAAATTGTTGCATCTGGTACTGTTACAGTATCACCATTGATAACAATTGTAGCAGGAGTTGAAAGAGTTGGGTTGCTGTTTGGCGTTTGTATAGTTGGCCATGCTGTGCACCAATCGTCACTTCCTACTAATACCCATCCAGCACTAGCAGTTAGTCCACTGAGTCTGTTGGCTTTATAATACACAGGATTGTTAACATTGGTGTTAACAACAGCATAATCGCCGTAGTTTCCGATGCTGTCTTTTGGAACTCCACTTTCTAAATTTGCTGTGTCTGTAATTTCTATAAGTGTTTTATTTGTAAAACTGCTGGTTGTTGAACTCCATTCGAATACACCATACTGTGTGGTATTCAAGTCAAGCCACCAAGTACCGTTATCAGGATTTCCTGTTGGGCGTACTGTGGTAGCAGTAAGTTCTGCTAGATCAATATCAGCGCGTACAATAAATGCGCGATTGGTAACCCCTAGCACACTGTATGCAGCTAATAGCCCATACTCGTTGAGCTCGTATCCATTGATTGGTGTGCCGTTGGTTGTTTTGTAGAAAAACGGATTTCCAAAAGTTGTTACAAGCTCTCTTTGACTGGTTACAAGAAAAGGTTTGCCTGCGTTTGCAGCAGTGGTTCCGCCAGCTATTCCAGTGCCGGTGCCACTTTGTTTGTTCTGTGCTGTAGCAATAACAATGGTAGGCACTGTTGCGGCTGCAGCTGGTAGATAATTTGATTCGTCGATTACGGTGACTTCAACACCAGGACTTACTAAAGCCATATTTTTATCCTCTTACTGTCTTTATTTATAAAAAAACTAGAAAATACGACGTAGCAGGTGCCCTTACGTAAGGACTAAATATATTTGTTATGAGAAAACTCTGCCCAACATGCAAACAAAACCCTGTAGCCATAAACTGTTATAAGGGCAGTAAGGTTTATTATCGATCGCAATGCGATCGTTGTATACGTGCAAAGAAGAAATTACCTAAGCAAGAACCGAGATGGAAAAATGCAGGGTACGAAAAGAAACGTGTGTGCGATCGATGTGGTTTTAGATCGAAGTATGCCAGCCAAATAAGTGTGCATCACATAAACGGCAATCTCAATGACACAAGCGGATACAATTTAAGAAGTATTTGTTTAAACTGCGCAGAAGAAATTAGAAAAAGCGGAATGCCTTGGTCTACAAGTGATCTTGAACCAGATCTTTAACCTTGTTTGACAGTACGTCTAGCGTGGTATTTTCAATAATAGTGTCGAATGCATCATCAGTGTCTACCCAACGCCATTCGCTTTCGTGAATATCAGGATACGCAGTTTCCATATGCTCCTGCTGGTCATATATAATCCATTCTTGATCTGGATCTACAGTGTTGGTTTTAATTGCAACGTCCCACCAAGGTGGAAGATCTCCTCGACGAATTTGCCATACACTTCCTCCCATGTTTTTTATCATCTGCACTTCGTTGGCAAATCTAGCGTCTGGTATTACCCAGTGTGTGTTAGGTTCAGCTAACAACTGTTGCTTTACAATGTTTACCCAAATACTGTCGTGGAAACCACTTCTCATACAGTTTGTGCCAAACAATTGCATTACAAGTCTTGGGGTAATGTCTTGTCCTAATTCTTTACTCCAAAATTCATCTGGTTTTTCTCTCCAAAGTCGACTGCGATCTGTATCACCTTCTAGTAGATCTCTTGGCCACCCAAACACTGTTGCTAAGCCGTCTTTTACACGGTCAGCAAATGCAATTTTTTTAAATCCGTGATTTTCCACCAGGATGTCGGCTACTGTTCCTTTACCGGAACCAATAAGTCCGCATATACCAATGATCATAGATACCTCTAGCGATATTTGTTAAGACGAGATATGAGTCTACTTGACGGGTTGACTCTTTTGGTTTTCTTTGCTTTGCGTGCTTGGCGCACTTTGGTCTGTGCACGAGTTTTTTTCATGCGAATTGATTGTGCTACATCGGGTGCTTTTGAGCAATCTGCTACGTTTGGCACTGTACGTCCGGCTCTGGGTCCACTCATGCAACGCCATTTCATACTGACTTTACCGCTTTTACTGCGTTTCCAAACCATTTTATGTTCAGGAATAAATTCTGTACTACGCATTAACCAATTACCCAAGTCAACGGATGCGAGCCATCAATATAATTGTTCAGCTCTTCTATTTTGCTATCCATGATTGCCTGTCCTTCGGCTTTCATGCTTGCACCGTTAAGCGCAGTTCCACCTTGTGGGCCAGCAATAGCAGCATACTTTTCTCTGGCTTCTCCGATTATTAGTTTACTGGCACCAACCATATAGTCTTTGATCCACTGCGATATTTGCATGTCTTGTAAAAGCACAAATTCTGGCTTGAGTTGATACACCCATAGTAGTACCACTTCGCCATCACCCCGAATGTTGCGGATAAGCTGTAGTTGCTTTGTGACTGGATTGAATGTGTAGTTCATGTAACCGCCAAACATACGGGCAGCCTGTTCAACATACTGTGTGTAGAAATCATATGTAGCAAGTCCGCCGGATGCATTGTAGTTAAGCAAGTAAACATTTAGAGTAGCGGCCGAAAACGGATCAAAACTGCTGCTACCAGGCCCAGTTGCATTGCCGATTGTTCTGCGAAACACCTGTCTTACACTTTGCACATCCTGCGGAAGAGTATACACATTTTCTTCTTCCACTAGCTCTAAAAAGATATAACTTTCTTCGTATGCATTCTGGGCACGCTGTCTATATGTGCCAATGGTTTTTTGATAGGCAGCTTCGTAGTGTGCCGGGTCTAATTCAATATCAATGATCTCATCGCCTAGCTGTAAGCGAACATAATCAATGAGATTGTTTTTTAGTGTGTCGATTGTGGTGTCTGCCATGATGTGTCTCTTAGACTATTATTTATCGACTACTGAAAATTAAATTATCTCGATCGACACTGTCACTGAAATCATATCCCAAGGCTAATTTTGCTTCGTCGCTCATTCTGTCAGGTGTAAGCGGTGGGTCAAAGGTAACTTCTACACTCACACTGTCCATGCCACTTGCGGCTTGCACAGCTGACTTGACTTCTGCAACAATATGATCTGCCATTGGACAAAACGCACTAGTCAGTGTCATCAACACGTGGCAATTTTTCTGAGATTCATCAACATTGACCTCATAGATTAATCCAAGGTCGTACACATTGATGCTGATCTCTGGATCATATACTTGTTTTAATGCATCAATGATTTGTTGTTTCATTTTGCTCTGAGCAATAGTAGATTTTCGTTGCCGCGACCTGTGAACTTGGTTTCAACAGCCTTGGTATTTTTGAAAATCTTTCTGGCATTCGGCACACTGGCTTTCATGAATTCTTTCAATTGTTCTTCGGGCTTGCGCAGTGTTTTCTGCACAGTCTTAGCTGGATCAAACCCAACAATACTGTTGTTTTTCACTGTAAATGTCTTCATATACGTGTCGGCCACAACCTGTATCAGTTTGCGTTTTTTCACATCATACAAGTATGCTTCAGTGCATTCTACTAACTTGGTTACTGCAACACTTTCGATATTCAACGGTTCGTGTTTTTTCAAGTACTTGAATTTTTGTGTAATCTTTTCTGGAGAAACAGGTTTCTTTTTGCGTGGCTTCCGTGCTACTTTTTTGCTTTGAGCATAACTGTTAATACCAGCAATAACTGAATCAGCAAATTTCACAAGATTACGCAGTTGTATTTTTCCTAAATGACTGTATGCTTCTGTAACATCTGGATCAGTTTGGTCAATTGCTGTTTGATATTCTTCACGACGCTGTGTCCATTCGTCAATGACCATACCTGCCATTGGCGCTGGGGACTCGTAATATTCAAAAACGCCCAAAAATTCTGGCACGTCTTTGTAGCCATTGTCGGCAAAATCATCCAACATGCCTTCAATCTCGCCCATGGCCTGCGACATTTTAATCCGCATGCGATCTTGTATACTCAGTGTTGGTGCTTTCTTTTCTACCGGAGTTTGCTGTTGTTCTTCTAATGCGGCTTCAACACATTCAGAAATATGATTTTCTAATAAATTGTTTTCTTTTTCGGTAAGCTCAAGTCCTTTGGTTGCCATTCTAGCAAGCCAACCGTATGTGGTTAGGTAGATATTGTCAGGACCGCGTTTATAAGCATCAGCTTCGCTTTTACGATCTACATTTGTTAGATATTCTAAAACAAAATCTTTTGCTTCTGCACGACCAAGATGATAGTTGTACCAATCAAATGCTCGTCCTACTGCAATTCTACGACTGCTTTCAGTGTCGTCCATTGTTGGCTGTACAGTCCACTCTGGTTCAGGTCCAGTGTATTTGATTTGATCTGCACGCAGTTTAATCTTGCTTACTGTCACTGTCATAGTTGCTCCTTTCAGCTACTTTATATATAGTACACTAGGCAACATCATCTGTCAACCTTTCTGAAGTCCATAAATACTTAATAGGAAGAAACATGCCACGATTAAGTTTATATAAACCAAACAAGACCAACGATTATAAATTTCTTGACAGAACAATCAGAGAAATGTACACTGTCGGCGGCATTGATATTTTTGTACACAAGTATCTTGGCCCAGAAGCCACTGGTGATTTGAGCAGTGCCGAAACAGGTGATGCAACACAGCCAAACTATGATTCTGAAAATCCACTGTTTATCGAAGATCTCTTGTTACTGGAAAACAGAGACAGGGTGTACGACGACAGTGTGTATATCATGCGTGGTGTATACACAGTAAGCGATCTTGATTTTGATTTGACTCAATTTGGACTGTTTCTCAACAACGACACACTGTTTATAACATTTCATTACAACGACATGATCGATTCGCTTGGTAGAAAATTAATGAGTGGTGACGTACTGGAAATTCCAAATCTCAAAGACTATCACCCATTAGATAGCAGTCAACCCGCTCCTCTACCGAGATACTATGTAATTCAAGATGCTGCTTTTGCTAGCGAAGGATTTACTCCAACTTGGCAACCACACCTGTGGCGTGTTAAAGCAACACCAATGGTGGGTGCACAAGAATACAACAGTATACTGGAAAAACCAAACAGTTCAGGAACAGACTGGGATCCAGGTAACTTTTACCCAGCTGGTACAAAAGTACTACTAGGCGGACTAGAATACACAGCAAAAATCGATGTACCTGCTGGCACTGAGCTAACAAACACCACGTACTGGGAGCAAACCACGCCCGAAAGTTTCTTGGATACCATTACAACCAAGAGCAAAGATCTTGAAATCAATGATGCAATTTTAACACAGGCTGAAGCTGAAGTTCCACTCAGTGGATACGACGTTACTCGATTTTACATTGTTGCTAGTGACGAAGAAGGTAATCCTGTCACTCCCGCCGGTGACGAAGAAGCTGATGCAAGCACTATAAGTAACGCTACTCCAAGAAGCGACGGATATACCATGGGCTATCTCACTGGTGACGGTATACCGCCAAATGGGTTGCCGGTTACTCCTGGTGTAAGTTTTCCTATCAATGCAGACAGCGGAGATTATTGTTTACGCTTGGACTATAAACCAAATCGTTTGTTCCGCTACGATGGTAAACGCTGGATACACATTGAAAGTGCAGTGAGAACAGATCTCACACCCGGGCCAAGCAACGACAGCCAGCGCAGTGAATTTGTTAACAACAGTGACACTGTACAAACCACTGATCGCGGACTGATTCCAAGTAGACAGAGCTTGAGTGATGCGTTGAAACCCGAGGCAGATAATTAATGCAAAGTTTCTTTTACGACCAACAAATACGTAGATTTCTGCTTCAGTTCACACGTATCTTTAGTAATTTTCAAGTAGAATACGGAAAGGACAGCAGTGGTGCTCCCACACTGTATCGTGTGCCTGTACGCTATGGTGATAGCAGTAGACAGGTTGCGTCTGTGATACAACAAAACAGTGCCGCAACGCTGCCTGCTACACCACTGATGACATTTTATGTTAGCAATCTAAACTATGATCGTCCTAGGATGCAAGAGCCTTATCATGTAAACAAAATGAATGTGAGGCAACGCACCTATGATCCAGCAACCGAAACATATGATACCACACAAGGTAATGCGTTCACTGTTGAAAGAGCTATGCCAGTGCCATATGAACTGGAAGTGCAGCTGGAAATATGGACCAGTAATACCAATCAAAAATTACAGTTGCTAGAACAAATACTAACACTGTTCAATCCAGCACTGGAGATTCAAAGCACTGACAATTACATAGACTGGACCAGTCTCAGTGTGGTAGAGTTAGATGACGTTACTTGGACCAGTAGAACCATTCCAGTTGGCACAGATGACCCAATTGACATTGCAAGTTTACGTTTTAAAATGCCAATTTGGATCAGCGGTCCAGCAAGAGTTAAAAAGCTAGGCGTTGTAGAAAAAATCATTGCCAGTGTGTTTGATGAAAACGGCGATGCAAATAATGCAATTCTCGACAGTGA
>Ga0209953_1000192_pt1 | contig 23796 bp, 33 predicted proteins | sample SalPonred_H2O_MG_FD_185713 | JGI IMG/M metagenome (GOLD analysis project Ga0209953, IMG submission 185713) | Salt pond water microbial communities from South San Francisco under conditions of wetland restoration - Salt Pond MetaG... | ecosystem: Environmental > Aquatic > Non-marine Saline and...
AAAGCGGTATCAGTTCAATTGATTCGGAGCAGGAAGCTGTCCTAATGGAAGCATACTGTTTCCGACCCGGTAATGTGATTGGGATTGGATTGTTTTGTAGTAGGTCAGCTCTGAAACTGTTTGGTTGTGAGAAGCCTGTTCGGCCTCCAACTTACCCTTCAAGTCCTGATTAACCTGCTTGTACCCTGCAAGCTCGTTACTTCTATGACGAAGTGAGTTCAATGTAATTCCGAGTGCTGTTCCTAGAACAATTACTCCTGCTGTTAATGCTACTGTTACCATCATTTCTGTTTTTAGTTGTTTAAGTTTTAACGAATCTACAAACTATTTACCAATACGCAAGCGTTTTTTGTAAGAAATTTGAATTGACCAGTTCAAATGTGTCATATTAGCCACAATCCCAAAGCTGTTTCTGCGTAGATCTGAGTAACCCAAGTATAGGCTGACCATTGCAGACCTGACCTGTGGAGAGTTAGCTAGGGTAAAGTCGGGACCAACAGCTAATCCAACATCAATGCTTCTGTAATAGGTTGGAATAGGATAGCTTTCAATTCGCTTCTTTACAACTTCTAATGTCGGGAAGGTGTGTTGTATCTCGAATATGGGTGCTGAATTCAGCAAGCCTTTAGTTTGAATTGAGTAACGCAATCTGAATGAATCCGTTTCGAGTTGTTCCGAATAGGTTCGGATTGAACTTAGTTCTTCTATTTCATCCAATAGTTCCTGGTTCACCGTTTTGTAGAAAGCTATGATTGAATCCTTATCTGTTGAGGTTGGTTCTGGTGTTGGTTTCTTAGGAATAGGCTCATTCTTGGTCGGAACGGGCGGTTTAGAATCGGTTATTCTAGTCCATTTGGTTGTATCAGGATTGAGTTGTATGGTATCAGTCGTTTCAATTACAGTTAGTTGGGGACAAGTCGGTTGTGGGTTGCAATGGGTCAAGGTGCAAATAATTATCCAGATGATTCCAGATACTATCAATAGCGTTTTCCAATGCTCTTTGACCAATGATAGAGCAGGATTGATAGCTGCAAGTATTGATGCAATCGGTATCATGCTCTTACAACTTGTAGTTTTCCATTGAAAGAATCAGAAGTCCAACAAGTGTCCCAATGCAACCATGTCTTAGCATCTCGAATATCCTCGATACGTCTAATTCCGAGTGACCAATACACATCTTGGTTGGCAAGTATGAAATCATACACAACCTTGTTCGGAACAAGTTTTCCCTTATTGGGTCCACTTGAGTATTTGAAGATTTTATCTGAAGCCCTACCTGTTGCGTGAAGAGATGTAGGTCGGTAATAACGTTGACCTTCTACTCTTAATCCTGATTGAGTTCGAGTGCCGCCCCAAAGCCAATTGTTGATGGTACAGCTTAATTCCTCTCCGAGATGGTCTTGCAAATCAAGTAGCAATTCAAGGTCTGCATCCATTAAAGCCCGGTCTACAAACCTTACGGAACGCTGACCATACTTATCCCATACTTCTTTTGGCACGTACTCTCTGATGTCGAACCTATCGTTAACCTTCATTATCCAATGGTTTTAAGTCCTAGATTACTAAGAACTTCATTCAGTTTCTCAGCGAATATTACACTCTTATCCATCTGCTTTGTAGCTCGGTAAAGAGAGTGATTGACCATTGAATTGCTTGATAGACCAAGATATTCCCGAATAACTGAGTGAGGTCTCAGGTCGTAACGTTCAACCGCAATGTAGCAAGCAATGGAACGGATGTCTGATAGGTCCTTATCTGCTGCATCAGCGTATTCCAATCCGAATGAATGACATACTTCATTTAGTAGTTTCGGAAACTTCTCTTCAGCGTGTTTTCTCTTGTAGTACATATCGGTAAACACCTTTGTAACTGCAATAGATGGAGGAACACCTTTCTCTCTCATTCGCTCTGCTTCTGATTGGATTTCAGCTTCGGTTGCTGTCATTCCCTTCTTTTCCATCTGGTGTCGAAATCTTCTCTCGTATGTGTCTGCTTCTAGCATTGATTTATTTTTTATCGGTTTGTTTACGCAAAGCTAAAACTTTTTTGCAAACAGCTAATAACCACTTGTAATCTTTCACTTTTACTTCGTGTGAATCGAGGTCTTTTATCCGGTGCATCCAAATCGGTCTGTTCGGGTCAGATTCGTCCAGGAATGATCCGATCCGTTGCAATCTCCTACCATTGAACTCAAATGGTCTGCATCCGATAATATCTACTTCGTTGTCTTTTGGTTTCATATTGAAACGGGTTGATAGCTGGGTGTTGTAGCACATACGCTCACTGAGTATAGGTGTATTTAATTTCTGTCGTACCATCGCTCCAAGTGTATTTCCATTTCCTTTCCCATTTCATACTCCATTTATAAAATCTTGTGCTTAACAATTCTCTTTTATATCCTTTTTTTTCTTTCATAATTCGTTCGCTTTACGATGCTACAACAAAGGGTATAGTGCATGGCTTAGGCTAATCGGCTTTAACGGTGTGTTAGATATATTTCAATCCAATTTATACGCTTGATTTTCACATTAAAGAGCCACGACACCATACCCAAAACGTTGGCTCAAACCCCCATCGACCAAATCATACCACTTACCACCAACCACATGATAAATATAGCTGGCGTTGTGTATTTCTCAAACATCAGCGTACCTTTTCGGCAGCGATGGTTGCAAATTGTGATTTTTTTTTTCATTTCTTCTTGATGTTAATGACCTGAACCGTTGCTGTTACTTTGGTTATCTCTTGACTTTCAGATAACATATCTCTTTGAAATTTACCTGACTTGATCTCCCCCACCACTTCTTCCATTTCGTTTTCGTAAAACTCATCAGTAACCCTCGTTCTTACTGTAACTGTTACCTCTTTCATTCGTAAGTGTCTTTGTAGTATTGTTCTTTCAGTTCTTGATTGTACATGATAGCTTTTGCTCCCTGATTATAAGCCTCCTCAATCTGCTCCCGTTCCGTTTCGAGAAGTTCGGTTGCTTTATCTTCGATTCCATGATGGTCTAAAATTTCACAAATTCCAACGCCTTGAACGTCAACTTCTTGTTTTGATGACTTGACAATGTCAATCAACTTTTGTAGTGCTGTCTTTCTCATTTCAATATCCTTGACCCATTCTCATTATTATCTCCCTATTTGGGAACTCTTCTCTTAAAAGCTTTTCCACCATCTTTGATTCTGCTTGTCCATATCCAATTGAATATCCGTAAGCTATGACTGAATCTTCTTTAATAGTCAATCTACCGCCACCTAAACATCTTTGACAATCAATTTTTTCTACTATATCTGAATGTAAATCAGCAGATACATCAGATGCTAAAAAATAACTCCTGTCGTTTCCTAATAGCAATACAAACTTTGCCGTACCTTTTTCGTGTAGTGTCTTTCTCATTTCTCGTTTACAATTTCGTTCAACTTCTCGATGGCTGCGTTACGTGCTTCTTGACGGGTTTTGCAGCCTAACTCACTAATTTCAATTTGTTCGTTCTGATTGTAGATAGTGAAATCAAACTCAAACCGATATAACGTGTTCTCAATAGGAACTACAAGTATTTCAACTAAATACCCGATACTATCAGCCCAATCTTGGTAAACTCCCCATTGCATTGAAGGCGAAAGTCCTGAGAAAGTATATTTGTACTGACTTAGACCTGACTTATGGTTGAGCCATTTATAAAACTCTTCTTTCGCTTCTCCTGTAAGTCTCATTTCCTTTCGTTTTTCCAGTTTTCCAAATCAGCGTGAGTAACCTCATGCCCTAAGTAATTGCAGAATGATACTAGGTCTGCTTCGGTGTACATTTGCTTTTCCATTTCATCGTAGCATTGGAGGAAGCCCGCTCTCAATGATTTGTAATGTCTAAATCTTTTTTCAGAAAACAACTCATTCGCCCTTGCTTCTGATTCTTCTCTGTTTTTCATTGGTCGTGTATGTTTCCGATTATTTCATAATGCCAAAAGTTTGATAAAACCCTTTCTCTCGGCCATGTAATCATTCCTCCGAAATGTTTAATCAACTCATTTAACTTATCTTCATCTTTCCACATAGGAAATGAATTGAATCCGTTTACCTTTAAATCGTGTCTAACCTCGAAGTAATCAGGAAAAGCCTCATACAACATACACTTAGGTGAGTGCTTGTTTCCACAAAAAAGCATATCTCCTTCGTAAATAGGCTGGTCAAGAATGTCTTCTTTATCTATGTGTTGACCTACTGTTTCGGGTATTACTTCAAAATCATAAGGGTTAGACCATTGACTACCATCTTGGGGTAAGATAGCACAAATACCTTTTGATTTCCATTGAACCAAATCACCGTAAACCCATTCACCGTTATCAACCCGTTTACCTCTAAACTTTATTTCCCTTATTTCTTCTCTCTTAAATAGTTGTAATGTCTAATGTTCGTAACGTCTTTTTTCTCACCACACTCGCAGCATTTACCTACGTTAAATGTAATTGCGCAACTGTTCTTTTTCTGTTCTTCGGTGAAATACTTAATTCCGCAGTCAGCGCACACGCAATCTGTAACCAGGTAACTCATATCTCTGTTTTGTTTTAACCCACCCAACTCGGATAGGACAACCCAAACCTACATAAAACTTTCCAATAAATTACAAAAGTCCTTAAAGTTTTTTATCACGTAGTAACCTATTTGAAGATCAGAACAGACCTGCTCGAACTTGATTTGAGCTTCTGATTGCGTGTTGGAACCGACCTTCAATTCAATGAAGATAGGCTTACCTTGTTCGGTCAAGTAGCATAGGTCCGAAACACCCGCAACCATTCCCATTGATTTTAATCTGTTTCCATCTATTGCGTTGCGCGGATTGTTGTGGATCATAAATAACTGCATCCTCTGCTCAGGATAATTGTTCCAATGCCATTGAAAACACTTGGCTTGTAAAGCGGATTCTGAGCTTCCCATTGGAAACAAAGGTAATTAAACCCATTTCACCACCTACTCCGTAACCTATTCCGTAACCTAACGGAGAGTGTAATCACTGTAACTACTATTTCCTACTTCTCTCATTTGCCGGTAAGCCCAACCCGTAGAGTAACCCATTTCTTGAGCATATTCCATCACCGCTTCTGAACCTCGGCTGCGAACTACTCTCCAGATAAAGGTATGCTTGTATGCTTTCGAGTCTTGCAGATCACCTAATTGGCTTAAACTGAGTTGGCTTAATTTCAACCCACGAAGCTCTTCAGGAACCTTGCTTTCCAATTCTTTCAACTCTACCTCTTGCGCTTCTTCAACTTTCTTCTCGAACTTATGACCGCAATAGGAACAGTCCGTAGCTGATGCAGGAAGAATAGCTTCACATTTCGGGCAAGACTTAACAGGAGCAGGTTGTTCCGAACCTGATTGTATCTTCTCTAAACTCCATTCACGCGGGTCATCCCAAAAACCGAAACGACCTACATTGTTCCCGAAGTCCAGGATAGTAAACTCCTTCTTGGTTTCTGTAACCCTACCACCCCTACCTACCATCTGCAAATAGAGTGGTAGTGATGTGGTTGCTCGGTAAAGGATTACGCATTGGATGTCGGGCTGATCGAACCCCGTAGTCGCTATGGAGCAATTACAGAGTATTCCATCTGAGGATTTATCAAACCACTCTAACGTTTCCACTCGTTCTGATTTACTCATATTTGAATCCAAATGCCTTGCGTTGTAACCTTGAGCTTTAAGTTCGTTGCAAAGTTCAATTGAGTTATCTATCCCTGCTGAGAACACAATGGTTTTCTTTCCTTCAGCTAGGCGTTTGTAGTTATCTACAACACCTCGGAACGTCTTTAATTTAGCGTATCTCTGCTGTAACTGACTAGATGAATAATCACCACCTATCTTCCCTACCCCTGACAAATCTACCTCCACTCCGAAATAAGTTGGCTTGGCTAAGTAACCCAAATCAATCAATCCTGGTGTATCAATCGAACTCACCATATCTTGATAGAACTCGTCTAAACTTGATTGTGCTTTACCTTTCCGGTATGGTGTGGCTGTTGCGCCTATTACGAAACAGTCATGCTTTATCTCTCGCAGAACTTTATCGTGAGATGCCCGATGCGCTTCATCTACCACTACAAGCGTTAATGACTCAATAAATTCCCTGTACTTATCAACCCTTCTGTGGAAAGTTTCTGTCATCGAAATGAAACAGTTGTGATTCAAGTTAGGGTACTCACCTGACCTGATGTAATTCGGTATCAATCCAAACTTCTCAAAAGCACCACCTGCTTGAGCCAATAGTTCTTGTCTATCAGTTAGTATCAATGCTTTACCACCTCTCTTTACGTGTTCTGAAACCATGTAGGAAAAGCAGAAAGTTTTTCCAAAACCCGTAGCTGCTTGCAGTACGGTTCTATTGTTCCCTGATTTGAACGAATCTCTAAGGCTATTGATTATGTCAATCTGATGTGGGTATAAGGTTGGTTTTGTCATTATTTCTGTTCTTCTAATTCTTTCTTCCACCTTCTAATAGTTCTCTCAGAAACATTCAGGATCCTAGCTGCATCTGTATTTTTCAGTTTCGGGTTGACTTCATACATAGCTAAGAATCTTTCTATATCTGACTTTACAGGTTTGATTGAACTCTGCTTCAGCTTGCCAAACTCAATACTATCAATGCTTACTTTCTGATTCATTGATACAAAGTAGTCAACCAACCTTTGAGCGTTGTTAAGGCTTTCAATGTTTATATCTGAAACGTAATCAACACCATCATCATGGCAGCTTAATATGTGAAGTATTATTGCGAATCTTGGTAAATAGGTTTTCATTTTAGGTATTACAGACTTCAAGTTTTCACTTACGTCATCTGAAGTCTGCATATCGGTTAGGTTATCCATTAGTTCGCCTAACTTCTCCTTTGCATCTGGTTCAAACCGCACATAGTTTGAATCAATATCTCCATCCTCATTTACAACGACAAGATTTGATTTTATGTGTCCGTATAGACTCAGAATAAAATCATCGTACATTGCTATAAGATCAGAGTCCATCTCGTTGTAATTCCATTTCGGTGGTTTGTGATCAGGGTAACTAAGAAGAAGTCTATCTGTAAAACCATTATCTCTGAAATCTTCGGTAAACAGCTTGCTCATTACGTTTGGCTGAATACCACCAAGAACAGGTATTATTGGAGAATCAATGTATGAATCACTTACTGTCTTTCTGTTTGTAGATGCAAAACTATTACTGAATGTACTTAACCAAAACTCAAGGTCAGCACCTGCCCTGTACTTATTCATCTCCTTCACCCATCCTGCTAACTCGTCTTTGAAAACACCTACCGAATTAGGGTTTTCTTCATGTAATTCAATCAATGCTTCGATTGTAGTATCATTAACTACAAATTGCTTTCTTGATGGATTCATCACTTCTGCATGGTTATTCTTCTCCTGGTCAGATAGTGCTGAGTATTCATCGAACTCTTTTTTTGCTTTACTGTAATCTCTTACAGCTCTTTTGTTCATCTCAATCAATGGTCTAATCGCATCTTTTACAGCAGGAGTTTTACCTACTCCAGCAGATCCAACAACAGCTATCCAAAGCGAACAACATTCTGTGTAACCTGTTTTCAATTCTACCTTGATTGAATTTCCAATTATCAAGGACCCAACCCATAGCACTCCAGAACCCATAAAGTCTACGCTATGACCCAATGTTTCATTACAAGCTAGTATGTACTCTCTGATGGTTGTAGGAAAAATGTCTATCGGAAATGAATGACGTTTGATCACTTCTTCCGAATGTTCAAGTTTTGGTTGTTCTTTTGGTTTTATTCTGTCACCGTAACCATCCTTGTACAATTGACTTGCTGCTTCGGAAAAATTGCCGTTATGGTGTTTCCAAGCATAGCAATGAAATGAACTGAGAAGTTTCTGATTTGGATATTGAGTTCCTGTTGTGAATAGATACATACAACCGGAATCTTTGTAGATGTAACCTGAGTGAGCAGATGTAGCACCATGTCTTTTGATAATGATTTTAGAAGAAAGATTCCTTACAACCTTAAACTCATCACCAACTACATCCAATACGGAATGTTTCTGCTCGTAATCTTGCCAAGGAGTAATTCCGTTCTGCTGAAACTCAGGCTTGTCTCTAGTAGGTTCTTCTAATTCAATCTCTTCTGGTCTTTCATCATACATCTTGCAAATGCTGATGATAGTATCATGCTCTTCTTTCGTTAGGTATTGAATCTCCGTATAATCCAATCCGTTGTAACAGTCATCGTATAGAATAGCGTAACCACCTTTCCCACGAGTTTCAATTACAGCTTCATAACTCTTGCCTTCTTCTGGCTTTATACCTGTCTTTACAGGAACAGCCAACTTCTCGTTACCCATATCGGTTTCAGCCCGATAAGTAAGATGATAACCATAGTTCAATGTAGCATGAACCGAGACCTTCTTGTCAAATCCATCTATCGAATCTCGTAAGTATTCAATAAACTCATTGAACCATTTTTTTCGATCCTCTTGATGAAGAACTTTCAAATCCACATCTACACAAAAAACATTTTCGTAACCTGTAGCATAACCGAATCTCCAAGCATCGAAATTCTCAATTTCCTTCTCTAACTGCTTTTGAGATATTTGAAATGTCTGAAAATCCTTCCACTTATGTAGAGGTCTTTTTTTATCATCTACCACAAGAATAGAATACTTACAGTTTAACAGTTTTCTTGCTCTATCTAATCTGATGTGGCTCATTAGCTATTGGAATTAAAGAATGGGGAGGTGCGGCAACACCCTACAAACAGGCTGCAACCATGCGCTGCCGTAGTTTTATCCCCAAATGTGAAATCGTTTGTCATTAGTTGCATTATCAGACTCGCTATTTGCCGTAGCGATATGACAAATCTACAACTAATTATTTATTAAACAAGTAGTTATCATTTTGGACATGGTGTGTCCGTTTTTACAGTTTTGTCCAATCATTGATAATCAATGAGTTAGCTTGTTTTTAGGACACGTTTTGTGCTTAAGCGGACATGGACAAATTATTTTTTCCGTTTTGACCAACAGACTCACATGAAAACTGAAATTGACAATTTTCGTTTGTCCGTCCATTTTGTGTCCAAAACGGAGTTAATTAACTGATTAACAAGTGGTTGATAGGTGGACATGGGTGGACAAACCGTGTCCTAAACAAAGCCTACCCACCGCTTTTTGCCATTTTTTCGTTAAAGTCTGCTTTAAGTTTTTCTTCCCAGACCTTATTTGACACGGTGTAGTAAGTTTTGCAATCAGGACATTGAAGTTGATGTCTGACCGTACCCGCTTTGGTAGTTCGTTTCTTGCTGTGATGCGGCTTATCATTAGCGCAGTTCGGACAGGAGTAGCGACCAAAACCGGTATGCGCTCCAACATGAGATTCGTTAGATACGTATGGTTGCATTAGATGGAAAGTATCTTCTAGGAGTTTGATGTCCTGGTGGCAATACGTAACCATCTTATCTAAGGCAGTTTGGTACGTATCAGGTAGGTCAACTTCATGTCCATACCAATAAGGCACGAGAGGATGGCTTATGTAGTCCCAATCCTCTTTACTCATCGGGTTCTTACCCCCATCGAAGAAACGTTTACCGAAGTAGTCCAATCTGTTGCTCTGAAGATTGAAGTGAGATCTAGCTTTAGCGCAGGTGTCGTATGATTCTAATTTGGTCGGAAATGGAATACCATGAACCATTGCTCTTGTCCTGACCCATTTATCATCGAACCGTTTACCGTTGTGAGATACTATTTGATCAGCTTCTAATGCTGCTTTCGTGAATCTCTCAATGACAGACTTATCATCTCCTTTATCCCAAACCGCTTCAAATTGGGTTTCTTGCCCTTCCCATTTCCAACAGATGCAGATGATTGCTGATTCATGTATGATGTCTTGGAAGTTGATTCTTGCTTTGTGTGATGGTCTCCAGAATGAGCCAATGCAATAAGACGTTTCAATGTCGTAGAATAAGCGTTTGAATCCGCTTGGTGGTAACTCGAACTTTAAGTTCATGTAGTTCCTTTAATTCGGCTACGGTAGCCGCGTTTCTGCAAAGTTACAAAAAAGCCCCACTCGTATTGAGCAGGGCTGTTCCACTTGAGCCATTCGTATCACAAGTGGATTAAGTGAAATCTTTGATTTACGAGGACTGCTTACTCGTTTTATCTAGCAGGATGTTTTACATCCCTCTCAGGAACATCTACATCAAATTGAATTAGAGCAGGGCCGCATATAGCAGACTCCGCTACTGAATTACGATAAGACCTCATTTTCATGTTCAATGTTTTGAGTTTCATACCCAGGAACTTTGCAATCCGATTCCTAGTGTAATGCTTTTCCATACCCAAGCAGAACAGAACAGAACCGAGTGAGCTGCTTGAACCTTTTGTCTCGAACCCGGTTAATTCTTCCACCACCCAAGCACCCCACTCCAAGCTAGGTTTGCTCGGAGTAGGATTTAGGCAGTTTTCGCTGTTTGTCGGGTGCATCAAAAGATAACCTCTTCGTCTGAATCGAGTGGAGCGGGTGCAGCTTTCTCATCTACATTCCATCTCCAACAAGTTAGGTTGGTGAAGTACCGACCATTACTCTCGTTTGAACGGATGTTGAATGAAGCGGTCACCGTATCACCCACATTGATTCCTTCGATTGCTTTATCAGCTTTATCCTTTACAACCTCGAATTGAATGTTGTTGGTGTAACCGTTATCGGTCACTTCAATTACGTATTCCATTTTCTTGAACCCGGACTCGAAGGTTTGAATATCCCCGACCTTGATTACTTTTCCTGTTGCTTTGTATTCCATGCTTAAAACTTGATTTGATTAACGTTTAACTCGATTTGTTCTTGTAGTTCAATTGCAGCGTTCAGTTTCATTTCACACACCGATTCAACGGTTGCTAACTTAGGTCTTGCTGCTGTACCTATGTTCACCTCATCCGTAATGGATAGAGTTTTGATGAACAGTCTTTTTTCCGACTCAGGTCTGTATGAACAGAAATAAAGCGTTTCAAGACCATCAATCACAGTAAAGTAGTGAACGCATTGATGGACGTACTCCAATGGGATTTCGTTACCTCTGATGTACTCTACGTGCTTTTTAACTGATGGACACTTGATTTCGCAAGCCAATGTTCCATTCAAGTTTATTCCATCTGGACTGATACCAAGTAGACTACAATCAGAAGATTGAATCCAACCAACTTCCGTAAAAGCAGGTATTCCTAGATATTCAACCATCTCCTTACGACCAAACGGCTCCAGGTCATTACCTCTCTGCATTGCTTCGTTCTTGAAACTTTCAGCAGTTGGGTCATACGGCTCTAATCTAGCTCCGATAAGTTCGTTGAGCAGGTCACCTCCTTTCGTGTGAAGTCGTTTTGATGTCGACCCACCTACTTTTCCGTAACGAATCTTGTGCCATTCAAGGCTTCCTTGTTCTATGTCTCTGAAGATTTTCATTTCGCAGCAGATTCAAGTGCATCTTTCTTCTTGTCTTTTGCAGATAGAACTGTTGGTAATTTGCGTTCTTCTGATGTCAACCCCGCCCATACAGATTTAAGCTCTGATAGGTCAACGCATCCTTCAATAGCTTCGAGTGCTTTACTTGAATCAGCTAAGTTAGGTAGAACAGGTGCGATTCTGATTCCATCTACCATTTCAGCTCCGAATCGAACTTTCTCAACATGAAGGGTTACGGTCATTCCAGCCCAATCCTCAATCTCTGGAGACTTGGACAGCTTTTCCAATGTCTTACAATTTGTTCTATTTAGAATAAGTGGTTTATAATCCCCTTCTAAAGTTGCGATAGGAAGTGTCTCTTTCTTTCCCTTATCGAATGTTTCAGTCTTAGCCGAAACTGATTTGATCTTTACATTCGTATCTCCTTCAATATCAACCGAAGCAAGATAGTCTGATGTGTGAATTGTTCTCCAATGTGCCATTTAAAATAGTTTTAAAGTTTGGCACGAATCTATGTAATAGTTTTTAAGTATGCAAAAAGAAAGTTAAAAATATCCGTTTACTGACCTTCTCCCTCATTTTCAACCCTTGCAAGTTCTTCATCGGTCAAGCCTTCACCATCGCCAACATCTAAACACCATTGACCGTTGTGTTCAATAGGATGTGACCACCAATAGATAGTAGGCGGTTGACACCCTCTTTTGAACGCTTCAAACTTGTTGCGCTCGTCTGCTTGTTCCTTTGTATCAAATGGTAGTAGCATCATGGCAATAAACTTGGCGTAAAGTTGTTGTCAATGTTGGCTTCGATTGCTGCTCGGTCTGCTGTCTTATCGGTAGCGTATGTTACTATACAGGCTATTTTACCTCTCATGTATGAAGATGTAGGTGAGTCCGACCTCGTTCCAATTCGAGTCACAACAGGGTCGTCTATCGTGCCCGATGCGCTCAAACCACCATCTACATATACACCCGTGTCTGCTAAAAATGACGCTAAATGAGGGTTGAAATCTTCAACGGATGTAAACAAAGTATTCCCCGCGTCTTTCATACCTATACCAGTAATACCTGAGAAAGACCCACCCCAACTGAAACCTTGGTTATTACCACCCAACACGTAATTAATGGTGCTATACGCATCATTTTGAGCCACAATAAACGCTGAATTGACCGTTAATGGTGCGCTAATGGTATAATTATTTGAGTTGCCAACCATTGCAACGACACCGTTCAAATCTTCAAGCACTCCTGCTGTTGCAATTTTAGCCTGATTGGCCGCGTTAGCAGCGGTAAATGTTACGCCAGATAAGTCTTGCGAATAACCTGTAACCAAGTATGCATCTGCATTTCCCAACCAATCACCGAATGTAGTTCCACTTCCATCTTCACTCAAAAGACTAAAACTGTTATTTGTGTCCAGATAAAACGACTTCTGCTGTTGGTCGTTAGAACGTCTTACTAACGCAATTACATCGGAATATCCACCGCGTAATCGGCTGAACTGAAATGCAAAGTTTGCGCCTGCACCTTCGGGCGTATCAAGCAAGAAAGCAGATGAAATAGTTACTTCTTGTGTTCCAAATGCAGTTACGTCAAGTGTACCATTCTCAACCCCAAGAACGTAAATCTCATACGTGCCAACCTCAATAGACGGTATTGTCCAATTAAATGTGTTACTCGCTTGCTCTGCAATGAAAATAATTTCCCCTGTTCCATCGTATGCGAAGTATAGATAACTGTCAGGTGTGAAACTTGAAGGTGTTGCTGTTATTGTAACCATATCGCCTATACTTGGCGAAGTGTCGCTTACTGCTACGGATATTGAGCCTCCTCCAGCAGGACAACTCGGAATGATAAATGCCGACCCATTCCAACTTCCAACAGGTGAACCGTCTTGTGTTACTGGAATGTCCAACGAATCCTCCGACTTAACATCTGCAACAGGTGAGCCGTTAATGCTTATTTCGCTATCGTCAATACTCCAATGAGTACCTTGCTTCGAGCCTACCTGTGTAATGTCGTTACTTTGAAGAACAAGAATGTTCTCCGTATCGCCCGATGCAATGTCCGCCATGTCAACCCCGTTCAATTGAACCGTAGCGTCTGCACATGGGTTAGAAGTTACCTCCCAACTATCACCATCCCACGAGCCACTTGGAACACCATCAAGGTTGACTGTAAAACTATCAGTGTCACCACTTGGAATTGTTCCAATAGTTGAACCATTTAATTGAACCGTTGCATCATCGCAATTTAACCCCAACGTAATACTAACACTAGCTGTTGCTGTTTCATCTCCGTTAACAGCAGTTACGGTATAGGTTACATCTCCGGTTATCGTAACGGTCGTTGAGCCGTTAGCAGAAACCTCTCCTATTCCATTATCAATTGTAACTGTATCTGCATTCTCAGAAAACCAAGCCAATACAACTTGATCACCTGAGTTCAGAACGGAATAACCCGATGAGTATAACTGAACCGTTGGTATAATAGGGCCGACTTGAGCAGAACCCGTTACTGTAATCTGTTCAATCAGAGTTGATACGTCTTGGTCAGGATCTCCAATAGCAACAGTCTTGGTTATCATGTCCAAGACAAAGCTGAATACGTTGTCGTTCATCCCATCAGGGTCAATCGGTTCAAAACCGACCATCTTTAATGGAAGAACGCAGTTGTCAGGCTTGTAACCGATAAGCAGCTTTTTAGCAAGGTCAGCTAGTTCATAACATCCTATTCTGCCACCATCTGTTCTTAGCCTTTTTGCCCTTATTATGACTTGGACTGATATGAACTCGTCTTGAATTGAATCATTCGTCAATGAATGAATGTCATCAATGTTACCTTTGGATTTACCTGCAAAAACGGTAATTCTACCATTATGCTGCATACCCTTGTTGTCGCTAGGCTTAGATGGCATATACTCCACCTCATGTCCTGCGGTAACAATAGGAGCTAACCTAGCTACAATATCATCTTCAAGCTCTGAATAGATCATACTACTTCTTCTAGTCTTGCTTTGAAGTTACGACCATCGTACTTCTTCTCTGTTGATCGGACATAGAAAGTCCTATCACCTGAGTCAAAGGTAATAACTACTTGCTCTTCTTCATCATCTCGGATAGCGGTATCTAAACCTGTGAAGTCATCGTCCCAATACTCCATAAAAAAAGTACGCTGAATATAACTATCAGCGTACTCTCCTATTTCTTCGTCTTTGGTTGGTTCCATGAACAGCACTCTGGCTGTTTGTGCAGAACCTCCTTGAGATGGTGACCATGAGGCATCATACCCCATAGTTCTTTCACAGGCATCAAATACCCTGTCCGACAATCCATCGAACGGGTTCTGAGCCATTATCCCACCAACTTACAGTTTACAGTTGCATCTCCAGAATCAGCAGCAGCAGCAGCATATCCAACTAGAGTGAAATCTCCCCAAGGAGAACCACCTTCTGAATCAGTAGTTACCTCGTCATTATCTGCATCGAAATACAGCTTCTGCCCGATTGTAACTGCTCCTGTTGCTTTCGCAAGCTCAAAGACACCGCATACTTGAACAGCAATCTCTTCTCCAACAGCTCCATCGGTTACAGCTACACCAACTAGGTCGGTAAGCTCAACGATGTCACCGCTTGAGATAGCAGTACCTGCTACTGTATGGTTGAGGACTTTTCCTTCTTGAACGTAATTAGTCATTTTTTACTTCTTGTTTTTGTCGTTAGCAATTAAGCGTAGACTCTATTACGAGCCTACGTTTCTGAACAATCCTCTCCAATCAATCGCTTTAGCAGCGAAGAACATTCTAACTTTTACCTCCATGCTGTCAGTATCGAAGTTCATCTTGTTCTCGGTTGTGAAATCTCCTTCACCATCAAGGAAAGCATATTCAATCGTGTCGATGTTGGTTGGAGCAGCACTTACGTACCAATTATCTCCTGTCAATCGAGGATCAACGATAACTTCCATTGCACCTTGATAGATGTTCTTGTTAGCTACTGTTGATGGGAAGTGCGATTGAGTCATCCACTTGATAGCATCAGCTTCTGCTTCCGGTCCTACAATAAGATACCTAGGAGCAACATTGATGAACTTACCGTTCAATCCTGTTTGCTGTCGCATCTTCTTGATCGCTTCTTTTAAAGTAGTGTCAGAAATAGCACCTCCTGTTCCATCGTTACCATGACTTGCAGAGTCAAACAAGCTGTTTCCATCTCCCATTGTTGGGTTTCCACTCAAAATTGAGTAAACGATGTCAGACTGCTTGTAACCAGCTTCGTAAGCGATAGCTCGTGGAATACGACTGAAAGCATCAAGGTCATCATTGATGATTGTTTCATCTGTGATTTTAACCTTTTTACCGTACTTAACTAGAGAGTATTCCTCTTTAGCCTCGGTCATTGAATCTGCCTTGTACTCTGCTCCTTCTGGAATCTCTTCGAGTTTTCCGAGTAAGCCAGACAACTGATTCACAGACTTGGTTTTCAAGTCAGACATTGTTGTTCTACGGCAGAATGGTTGGAAAGTACGCTCAACCAGGTCATACTCAGCTCGAAGTGATTTGTTCACAGCGTTAGCTAAGATGTATGGGAAATCTGAACTAGACAAAGCACGAGAAGCCAATTCCAAGTTAGATGAAGTTCTAACGTTCTCACCCTTACGGATAAGTGCATCTTCAGCCATTCGGATAAGGCTCATTCCTCGGAATGAATCACCACCTTGTTTTGCTTCTTTAACGTAACCTGTTCTGAGAAGTATTCCTTCCTCCATTGCAGCACGAACCTTATCAGCTTCGTCTACACCTGTTCGGACTCCCTGACCTTTCACTTCTTGAGCAGGGTCATTCTTCTCAAGTTCATCAAGAATCAAAGCACGAGCTTCATCAACGGTCTTATCATTCTCGATAAGATTCGTCTTGAACTCGTCATCCATCCCATGCTTACGGCACAGAGATGAAATCTCCAATGAACGTTTCTTTTCAGTTTCAACTGCTTCGGCTCTTGCCTTTTCAGCAGCTTTTTTAGCAGCCTCTTGAGCTTTTCTCTCTTGCTCTTTAGCCTCAGCTTCGTTTACTTCTGGCATTTTTGTAGTTTGTTGGTTTTCTTTATTAGTTTTAGCGGTCTTTTCGGAACGCTCTGATTGCAAATTTACGTCAATTATTTCGACTTGGTGCAATTCCTCGCTATTTTTTCTGATAAATGCGTTAGGATCTGCTTGAATCGGTGCTAAACTGATTTCAAACGGCTCCCAATCAATAGCTCGGAGTTTTGGAATTTCACCCTCACCGACTTCTTCTTTCATGTACTTATATACCCGATAACCGAAACTGATACCACTCAAGATACCATCTCGTACATCTTGCCAAATACCTTTCACATCTTCTCGGTTTGAGAATCGCAATTTAGCTATACCCTTACCATCCTCAGTTCGGTATTCGTCAACCTTTCCAAGAACACCTTTAGCTCCTTCGTATCGGTTGTGGTTATCCAACAATGGCGCACCGTTGTCGAATCTATCCCATCTTACTGAACCTTCTGAGAAGTCCATGATTTCCATGAACTCACCCATATCCCAATCATACATTCTGACCGGTGTATCAGTACCGAATACAACTTCAACAGTCCTTTCTTCCTCGTTTACAGTTGATGGAACAAAAGCTGCCCTAGCTTGTAATTCACCTAATTTTGGCATTTCTTAATTGTTTAATGCAAAGTTACTAAATCTGATTAACTCGGATCATCTTCATTGTCATCCGTATTCTCACCTGATGTAGCAGGTCTACCTGCTCCTGTTCCTTTCGGTTTGATTCCTTGCCTTGGGTCTGATTCTAAAACAACTCCTGCTTTATCAATCATCTCATTCCAATCCTTGATTTCTTCTACCACTTTCTCAGGGTCGTAACCTTGCTCTCGGATAGCATCAGGAGGTGAAATCAAACCATTACGCATTGCTTCACCAATAGCCTTGATTTCTTTCGCAGGGTCAATCATTTCCCTTCTTGGTGGAACCCATTCAGCAGTTACATTAACCGTACCGCTTCTTAATTCGTAGGCTTCAATGAACCAATCCCATATCTTTTGACAGAACTGAGGTATCAATAGGTTGTATTGCCAATCCTCAATGTTTCGATGGTGTTCAATCCAACCCATACGACCAGAACTGAAGTTGACGTTATTGAGATCGCCTGTTAGGTTCTCATAGGTTGTTCCGAATCCTGCCGCAACAGATTGAAGTATAGTTCTACTGAACTCACCGAAATTCTCTACTGATGGTGGTTGTCCGAATTTCACATCCTCACCAGGAGCAAGTCGATAAACCATTCCGGGTTCTACTCTTGAGAACTCTTCTTCTTCAGCAGATGTAGCAGGACCATCCGTAGGACTCGTGATCTGAACAGAATAACAAGCAGCTACTTTCTGTTTTACAACTTGAGCATCTTGGTATTCATCCATGTCTCTTACCCGCATGAAAGCAGAAACACCAAATGGAACACCTATCTGTTGTCCTGGTCGTGATTGTTCAAATACGTGAATAACCGAATCAGCAGGAACTAACTTAGATGAAAGACTACCTACATTCATAGGGTCTCCTGGATGTTTGTCAAACAACCAATAACCAATTCTATCTCCTTTCTGATTGAAACGGATTCCCATAAAGTCGTAAGAACCATCTTGATTTCCTGTACCTAGAACCAATGAGTTCTTGGTGTGGTCCAAGTAATCAATTTCCAATACTTGAAGTCGTAATGGAATCTTTCTTGACTTATCCCAATGCTTTACAATAAGGCAGTCTCCAGATTCAACAACAGCTCGGACAACCATTTTCTGAATACCGTAACCATTCTTGAATCCATCATGGTCACACTTGGTTGTGTCGAACCAATTCGTGAAGTCTTGATATACCTTTTCCTTCTGTCTCTTGTTCTTCGAGTTTATCTTGGCTCGTATACCTGTTCCAACTACATTGTTTGATATAGACTGAACTGCTCTTTTTACGAATGGGTTATTTCGTGTCAATTCACGACTTCTGTCTCGTAATGTTTGAGCAGCAGCATAGGCTTCAGCGTTCTGAGATGAACCAGATGTAGACCATGAAGAAGTTCTTCGTGTTCCTTTACTTGCAGCATCGTAAGCTCTTAAAGCTCTACGTGCTTGTTCTCGTCTCAACGCATACTGAGGTGCAACGAGTTTGATTATCTGCTCGAATCTGTTCAAAGTCCTTTGTTATGTTTAGAGTAGAATTTCTTAGGAGTGGTTCCATCCAATCCTAATGATTGACGAATCAGGTTTCTGGCTTGAATCATTGCTGTTGTGGATTGATACCTTACGGATTTGTCACCGTAACGCACTTCGCTTGCTCCACTTGCAATAGCAGCTTCCAAAGCATCTAAATCTGATTGTGTCCACGCCATTCTTTTAGCTTTAGTGCAAAGTTAATGTTTTGTAGTTTCAAAATAGTTTGTATGTTTACCGAAAGAAATGACCGAATGCGATTTTCTCCTACGGTTCGGGTATGTTGTCGTAGCGGATTAGAAAGCACGAATCTTGAATTATTCAATGCAAATTTGAAAGCTAAGAACTATTCAAAATCAACCATCTAATACCCATCCCAAAAACCACCAGAACGTTTCTTTTTAGGTTTGGTCGTTTCACGATTGACAGGAACGGAATTTTCAGACTTCTTGACCTTGTATTTTCCTATCAAGTTATCCCAATGCGAATCATTGAATCGGTCCAACCCAACAATAGCTGCTGCTGCTCTTGAATAAACTCGGCAATCCAAAGGCTCATTCCTTTCATAAACCTTCTCCCAATACAATTTGCGATAACCATGATGTTCTCTGTACTTCAATTCCTCTGCTGTTATACCCTTGAAGTATTCAATTGGGTACTCAGGAAAGTGACAGAATCCACTAGGTCTTTCACCTTCTTCATCCACGCCAATACGTAGATTAGCGTAAACCTCAGATTTCGCAACACCGACACCAACATTCCACATCTTCATAGATCCCGTTGATTTTCCGTTCCAAGCAACATCAACTGTACTCGGTCTACCAATAATGGTAGCTTGGTTGTCTCTACCCTTTACAGGTACAACCTTTGTAGATGAATGTTTCCTACACCAATTGTAAACGGTCTGAGTGTTGTTTCCAGAGTCAACAGCCATCATAAGCATAGGTAGTTCAACGCCATCCGGTCTGTACCATTTCTCATTAACAACTTCATCTAACTGTTTCCAAGCATCACCATCAGGAGTAGACGTATCACCATAAAGCACTCGGTAGTCAATTGAATAGGTTGTCTTATCCCTACACCATCCAACTACTTCAAGTTCGATTCGTGAGTTCTTTCCTGCTTGAATATCCACTCCAACCGTTATCATTTCCACCGAATTGTTCGGTTTGTTTCGGTCATAGCTTTCTCGCCTTTCGTAAAGCATCTCCCAATCCGGAGCTTCACCTCTATCTTCCCAAGGTTGACCTAGTACTGTATTGATAAATGTTCTAAGCAGAACGGCATTGTCCTTATCCTTTAAGAATTGAGTAGCTATTTCTTCCCAAGACATCCAACCCAAAGGTGAATAAAGCGAGTTGATTCGATAACCTGCAACAAGCGGGTCAGACATCTCAGGTCTTGTTGGTTCCCAAACACCGTTCATCAGCATTTGAGTTTTGTACTTTTCTTCAATCAGAACACCGCAACCTTCACAAGCGTACTTAGCTGTTTCTGGTTTACCGCTATCCCATTTTAAGTTGTCAAATTCTAACTCTTGCTTGTGATCACAATGAGGACATGGGACTTTGTAAACTCGTTCGTCTGTTTCTGATAATTCCTTTGCTATTACGGATGTACCTGCTGCCGTTGGAGTTGAAAGCAGGAATATCTTCTTGTCCGAGAATGTAGTTGTACGTTTCTCAGCAAGTCTGATCGGACTACCTTCATCATCAATAGATAACGGATAAGCATCAACCTCATCTAGCAGAAGCACCTTAACAGGATTGGAACGCAACCCGGAAGCTGAGTTAGCACCCGTTAGGAATAGTACACCTCCAGGAAAGTTCTTCTCCAATATCGTACTTGAACCTTCTCTACGGTTTGAATCAATCACTTTGTCTTTCAAGGTTGGAGATTCATTGATAAGGTGAAACAGTCTTTTCTTGGATAACTGTTTTGCCATATCCACCGTTGGCATAACGTACATTACAGGAGCAGGAGCAATGTCGATGTAAGCACCAACACAGTTCAAAGCAGCTTCAGTCCCTGAAATCTGAACACCTTTCATAAACACCACTCGTTGACATGGGTCTGATGGAGATAGCTTCTTGAATATCTCTCTCATGTAAGGTACTCTATCCGTTCTCCAACGTCCAGGTTCTGCTGAACTTACCGAACTAAGGAATCTGTACTTGTCAGCCCATTCATCAACTGTTAGGTCGGGGATTGGTCTGAGCCCTTCTAGGAAGCCTTGGATGTGCGGAGATGGGTTCATGCTGTTCTTAGGCGTAATTAGCAAACACTAAAGCCATTATGGTAATTATTAAAATAGCTATATAAGAAAAGTCACCACCACCTTTATTCCAAGTTGTTTGACTAGTAGTTGTTCTAGGTCTTTTTTTGCTCATATCGAAACAGTAACATTCAATACACCTTTATCTAATTCCTCTTGATTGACCAATTCAAACCGAAGCGTGTTAATACCATCCTTACTTGTGTCGTACCAATTAGCGAATCTTTTTCCATTCTTCGCGTGTAGTTTCTTCTGCTCTTTTTGTTCCAATGCGTGTTCGTGCGATAATGATTGGAACGGATTGGATTCGACTCTTGTTACCTTAACATCTGCTTCTTGGCAACGTTTAAGCATATCGTCATCTTCTGCACCCCAACCCCAATACTCGTTTGAGTAACCATTAGTTCGTTGGAACGCATCTGCTGAAAATACAGTAACACCACCAAAGTATTCATCGTAAGGCATCTTTCCACCGAATTGAGTTGCAGCAGAAGCAAGATGAACCGCATCACCTAGTTCGTACTTGGTGAACTTGGTAGGAATCATATCAACATCATGCGTTATTACATGAGTAGCACCTTGTTGGAAAGAAACAACCGAACCTACATTAAGTAATTTCGCTCTGTTGAATGGTTTACCTTGTTCTTGTTCTACAATTAGAACCGGGTAATTTACCTTTAACTTGCGTAAAGCTCTAATCAATACAGGTAGGTGTTCTTTTCTATCTCGGTATGGTACGACTATGAATGGGTTCATTCTTCAACTGTTCTCTTTTTCAATATTTCAACCAATTGTTCGTAGCTGTTCTCTTTCATTAGTTTATCCATGTAAAACCTATCGGCTTGCCTACACTTACCATTTGAAATTACATAAGGTCTTGGATAGCAGATTGACGGTGGATATCCATGCTCGAACAGGCCATATTCAATAACTAACCCATCCTTTTCATAAGCATTGAATAGATTTGTCATAGATGATAAGTTGGCATATCCATTTACTTTTTTCATCCGTTTTTTTCTAGTGTCAATGTGGTAACACTTAAAACCCTGCTCAATTAAATATTCTTCAAACTTTGTCATCTCTGCTTTGCTATTAATGATTCCTTAAATCGTTCGTCAATTCGTTTATTCTGCTCTTCGTTGGTTGTGTATTCACGAGAATACCAAGTATGTATTGCAAAAGGTCTGTTCTTGTACTTGATGATAGTGCTGATTCCATCCTCATGTAAATCACCATGCAACCAAAGTGGTTCTCCGTACTCGAATAACCAGTTGAAAAAACCATTGAACGGCTCCCACATTGACTTTTCATATTCGGGTATGAAGTCTGGTTTTCTGTCATTCATGCTAGGTCGAAATCCGAAGTCTCGAACGTCCTCCAATCGTTCCAAATTAAAAGGAATCGAACTTTTAATCCAATCCGAAGCAAACAGATTGAAGAACGGATTCATTACAGCCCAAGATATGTTGTTCCTTCCAGATAAGCATCCACCATCTGAAATACCTGCATGAGTGTACGTTCCTTCTCGGAAGTCCTTGATAAGCTGATTCAGAACCGATTCATCCGTAATAAAACAATCTATATCAATGTTCATGGCTACTTCATCACCATGCGAAACAACCCATTCCAAGTAGTCTGCTGCGTGAGTCCAATGATTGAAACCTTCTCCTTTGATGACTTCATAAGGACAAAGCGATTGCATCCTGTCAAATAGAACTGAATTGTTGTATCTAGTGTATGCTTTCACTTCGCTTTTGTTTTGTCAAATACATAAATACTGTTCTTGAACCACGGCAGGTCAGCTCCTGCAATATCGCGCAGTTCTTGACTAAGGTCTTGCTTGAAAGAGAAACCTAGCTTCTCAATGGTCGGAATGACGTAATTCGCATTTCGTTCGTTCACATGACCGCAACCACCTTGTCCTTCAATACCCCAAGACAGAATCAATCTACCATTACAAGCGTTCTTGATGTTTGCTAGGACTTTCTTTTCTAGTTTAGCAGGTATGTGTTCCATAACCTCTAAGCAAAGCACAGAACCTCGTTTGACTCCTTTTATCTGCTTGGTAATATCCTGCTTCTTAATGAACTCAGGCGCATCTTTCAAAGGCTGACCTTCATAGCCTTGAACCTTGTATCGGAAATTCTTGAGTCGTTTAATGTACTCTCCATTACCGCATCCAAGGTCTATCACCATTTTATTTGCAGGAAGCACGTTAGGTAATCTCCGAGCAAGTCGGTAAGATGTCTTGTGTTCTTTTTCGGATTGCTCTTTAGTGAATATTCCGTTTTCGTTTATCTGATCCATGTATTCGATTTTTGATTCGTGTAATGTGTAAGTGTCTAACCTATCTTCATCAGCGTACATTGAGATTGATAGGTTTCCTTTAGTGTAAGTCTCTCCAAGTAGTTCAAAACCTGCTTGAATTAGGTTTCTGTGGTTGATTCTAGTTTTTGGCATCTTTGATTTACTTTATGGTTAGTTCTTGACCCGTCAAAGCAAAGTAGAGGTTTTGGAGTTGGTGTGCATATTTAATTACCGCCATTCCATGCTTATATTGCATCCAATAACCTCTTTCATCTACTTTTACCCTAAATCCGTCTTTTGTTTGGTAAGCCGTAGGTATTGACATTTCTATTTTCTCAAAACCGAAACGCTCCAACCATTCTTGTGTTAGTGGTATTGCTATACAGTACTTATCAATATATCCAGTTTCTGTTTCTATCTGCAAATCATTTAAGATTGCCGTTACTACAGTAACCCCATCATTAGGCTGTTCTACAAAATTCCCAATACGTAGTTCGTTTACTCTCATCCTCT
>Ga0209953_1000193_pt1 | contig 23743 bp, 21 predicted proteins | sample SalPonred_H2O_MG_FD_185713 | JGI IMG/M metagenome (GOLD analysis project Ga0209953, IMG submission 185713) | Salt pond water microbial communities from South San Francisco under conditions of wetland restoration - Salt Pond MetaG... | ecosystem: Environmental > Aquatic > Non-marine Saline and...
TCCAGTGCGCTGGCCAGCATCCCCAACACGTAGGCATCCGAGCCCATCATGGCGTCGCGGAACACCTGCCCGAACGGCCGCGGACGCCCCTCCCAATCGACGAACGTGCCGGACTTCTCCGAGACCACGGCCACCGGAAGGACGACATCGGCAAGCTCGGTGACGGCCGAGTGGTGGTTTTCCAGGGAGACCACGAAGTCAAGCTCGCCGAGCGCCTCGGCTGCATCGAGCGGATAGTCGGCCGGTTCGACCCCACCGATGAGTGCCGCGGTGATGCGACCCTCGATGATGGCGTCGTGCAATTCGACGCCGGATAGACCCGGCCGCGGCAGGTCGGATTCGGCCATTCCCCACGCCTGGGCAACGGAATTACGAGCGATGGCGTCGGTCAGCGGGCGACCCCCCGGCAGCACACCGGCCAGCGCACCGGCATCGAGCGCGCCGCGCTCGCCGGCTCGGCGCGGCACCCAGGCCAAGGTGGCCCCGGTCGCTTCGGCGATTTCGACCGCCGCGGAGAGGGTGCCGCTGGAGGCAGCAGCCCGTTCTCCCACCATGACGACCGCGCCCGGTTGCCCGAGAGCATCCCGCACAGCTGCGGGGAGGTTTGCAAGAACTTCGGCTTCACGACCGGGCAGGGCCGGGATGCAGGTTCCGGCCATCTTCTCCAAGCCGCGGGTGGCACCTGAACCCACCGAGTACACGCGGGTGCCTGTTCGCGATGCCTTGCGCAGTCGCAGGAACACGATCGGGGATTCATCCTCCGGTTCGAAGGAGACCAGCAGCACGGCCGGCGCGGACTCCAGATCGGAGTACTCGACCTGGACCGGGGTGCCGGCTATCTGGCTAGCGAGGAAGGAGTGCTCCTCGGCGGAGTTCGCACGGGCGCGGAAATCGATGTTGTCGGTGCCCAAGACCGCCCGCGCGAAGCGCTGGTAGGCGTAGGCGTCCTCCATGGTGCTGCGCCCACCGACGAGCACCGCGGTGTCCTTGCCTGCGGCTTGCAGTCCGCGCGCCGCGACGTCGATCGCTTCGGGCCAGGACGCTGTGCGCAGTTCACCGTTCTCACGGATCAGCGGCCACTCCAAGCGCCCCTGCTGCATGTACGGGAAGGCGAAGCGGCCTTTGTCGCAGTTCCACTCCTCGTTTACTTCAGGGTCGTCCCACGCCAGGCGGCGGGTGATGGTGCTGCGGCGGTAGTCGGTGCGCAGCGAGCAGCCCGACGCGCAATGCTCGCAAGCGGTCGGTACCGAGACGAGGTCGAAGGGTCGTGCTCGGAATCGGTAGGTGGCGCTGGTGAGCGCACCGACCGGGCAGATCTGGATGGTGTTGCCGGAGAAGTAGGAGTCGAAGGGCTCATCGTCCGCGGTTCCGACCTGCTGCTGGGCTCCCCGCTCGAGTAGTTCGAGCATCGGATCACCCGCGATCTGATCGGCGAAGCGGGTGCAACGCGCGCAGGACACGCAACGCTCGCGGTCGAGCAAGATCTGCGCACTGACGTTGATGGGCTTGTCGAACTCGCGCTTTTCCAGGGTGAAACGCGACTCCGGTCGACCGACGCTCATCGCCTGGTTTTGCAGCGGACACTCCCCGCCCTTGTCGCATACCGGGCAATCCAGCGGGTGGTTCAGCAATAGGAACTCCATGACGCCCTCTTGGGCTTCCCGGGCGACGTCGGAGGAGAACTGGGTCTTGATCTGCATGCCGTCGTTGACGACCTGCGCGCAGGCCGGCTGCGGCTTGGGAACGCCCTCGATCTCGACGAGGCATGCCCGGCAGGCGGCCACCGGATCCAACAGGGGGTGGTCGCAAAAGCGGGGGATCTCGATACCGAGCATCTCCGCCGCGCGGATCGCGAGTGTTCCCTTGGGAACGCCGATCGCAACGCCGTCGACGATGACGGTGATCAGTTCCGAGGGAACGGCAACCTCGGCGCCGGGTTCGTTGGTGATCGTCATCGTGCAGCAGCCCCCGCGAATACGTAGGAGGCGACCGGGTCGAATTGCTCGTCGGCCGAGGTGTGGGTGGCGGCGAGGAACTCATCGCGGAAGTACTTCATGGCTGCCGGGTAGGGAGTGGCGGCCGCATCACCGAGTGCGCAGAAGGACCGCCCGGAGATCTGCGAGCACAAGCTCGTGAGGGTTTCCATCTCCTGCTCCTGGCCGTGGCCGTGCTCGAACTTCTCGAGTACCCCGGTGATCCAGTAGGTGCCCTCGCGGCACGGTGTGCACTTACCGCACGATTCGTGCTTGTAGAACTCCAGCCATCGGGTAACGGCCTTGACCACGCTGGTGGTCTGGTCGAACACCATGGGTGTGCCGGTGCCGAGCATCGTGCCGGCCTCGGCCATCGATTCGTAGGTCAGCGGCAGATCGAGGTGTTCGGGGGTGAGCATGGGGACCGAGGAGCCGCCGGGGATCCAGAACTTCACTTCGCTGCCATCGCGCATGCCACCGGCGTAATCGAGCAGCTCGCGCATCGTGATACCCAAGGGCGCTTCGTATATGCCGGGGCGCTTCACGTGACCGGAGACCGCGAAGACCTTGAAGCCGGGGGACTTCTCGGTACCGAACCCGCGGAACCACTCCACACCGCGATCGACGATGTAGGGGATGTTCGCGATGGTCTCGACGTTGTTGATGACGGTGGGCGAGGCGTACAAGCCGGCCACGGCGGGGAACGGTGGCTTGAGTCGCGGTTGCCCGCGGTAGCCCTCGAGCGAATCGAGTAGTGCGGTCTCCTCGCCGCAGATGTAGGCGCCGGCACCGGAGTGGACGACCACATCGAGGTCGAAGCCCGAGCCCTGGATGTTCGTACCGATCAGTCCGGCCTCCCTGGCTTGCTTGACCGCGAACTCCACCTTGCGGATGGCGTTGGGCACCTCACCGCGGATGTAGATGAAGGCGTGATTGGCCCGGATCGCGAAGGAGGAGATGATCACGCCCTCGACCAGCGCATGCGGGTTGGCCATCATGATCGGGATGTCCTTGCACGCGCCCGGCTCGGACTCGTCGGCGTTGACCACCAGGTAGTGGGGCTTGCCGTCGCCTTGCGGGACGAATCCCCACTTCATGCCGGTGGGGAAGCCCGCTCCCCCGCGTCCGCGAAGTCCGGATTCCTTGACCTGGGCGATGATGTCGTCCGGATCCATCGTCAGCGCACGCTCGAGTGCCCGGTAGCCGCCCACGGCGCGATAGCCGTCGAGGGTGTAGAGGTCCGGACGATCCCAGAATTCGGTGATGACCGGGGTCAGGGGTGTGCTCATCAGGCGTTTCCTCCCGTCATTCCGCGTTCTTTGGCGATCTGTAAACCGGCCAGCATCTTGTCGTCCACGCTGGGTGCATCGGCGAGGCCGTCGTCGGGGAAGGCCAGCGTCCGCTCGGTGGCCTGGAAATCCCGGATGGCCGGGCCGCGCGTTGCGTTGACGATCTCCCCGCGGCGCAGGCTCTCGATCACCTCGACCGCGCTGCCCGGGGTGACGTCGTCCATGAATTCCCAGTCGACGGTCATGACCGGAGCGTGGGTGCAAGCCGCCTGACACTCGATGCGCTCGAGGAAGAACTCACCGTCCGGGCTAGCGGTGTTATGCCCGGCGCCGGTCGCCTCGACCAGGGAGTCCCACACCGCGTCGCCGCCGAGCAATCCGCACAAGGTGTTGGTGCAAACGCCGATGTGGTGCTTGCCGACCCGTTCGCGCTTGTACATCGTGTAGAAGGTCGCCACGGCCGTGACTTCCGCCGGTGTGATGCCCAAGACCTCGGCGCAAGCGTTGATGCCATCGGTAGTGATCTCGTCCTCTTCGCTTTGCGCGAGATGCAACATCGGAAGCAGGGCGCTGCGCGCACTCGGGTAGCGAGCGGCGATCGCGCGCATCTGCTCGCGAGTGCTTTCACTGATAGGCATAACTGCTTCTTCTTTCGTCGGCTAGCGGTCCACGCCGCCCATGACCGGGTCGATGCTCGCGACGGCGGCGACGACGTCGGAGACCATGCTGCCCTCGGACATAGCGGCGGTGGCTTGCAGGTTGTTGAAGGACGGGTCGCGGAAGTGGACCCGGTAAGGGCGGGTTCCCCCGGCGCTGACCACGTGCGCACCGAGCTCGCCGCGCGGGGATTCCACCGCCGAGTACACCTGACCCGGGGGCACCGTGAACCCTTCGGTGACGAGCTTGAAGTGGTGGATCAGCGCTTCCATGGACTGGGACATGATGTGCTTGATGTGCTCGGTGGAGTTGCCTTGCCCATCGGCACCGATCGCCAGCTGCGCCGGCCAGGCGATCTTCTTGTCCTCGACCATCACGGGCCCGGGCTGCAGCCGATCCAGGCATTGCTCGACGATCTTCAGCGATTCCTGCATCTCAGCGATACGGATCAAGAACCGGCCGTAGGCATCGCACGTGGTCTGTGTCGGGACGTCGAACTCGTAGGTCTCATACCCGCAGTAAGGCTGGGACTTGCGTAGATCATGCGGGAGACCGGTGGAACGAAGCACCGGTCCGGTCATGCCAAGGGCCATGCAACCTTGCAAGTCCAAGTAGCCCACGCCCACCGTGCGGCCCATCCAGATCGCGTTGTCCACGAGCATGTCGGTGGTGTCCTTCATCCGCTTCTTAAGCAGCGGCAGGGTGTCGCGGATGGTCTGCACGGCATCGGGCGGCAGATCCTGAGCAACGCCCCCAGGGCGGAAGTAGGCGCTGTTCATCCGCAGGCCGGTCACCATCTCGAAAAGATCCAGCACGAGTTCACGCTCGCGGAAGCCGAAGGTCATCGCGGTCAGCGCGCCGAGTTCCATGCCACCGGTGGCCAATGCCACCAAGTGCGAGGAGACGCGGTTGAGTTCCATCATCATCACGCGGATGACCTTCGCCCGCTCGGGAATCTGCTCCTCGATGCCGAGCAGCTTCTCCACCCCGAGTACGTAGGCCGCTTCGTTGAAGAACGGACTCAGGTAGTCCATGCGCGTGACGAATGTGACACCTTGAGTCCAGTTACGGAACTCGAGGTTCTTCTCGATGCCGGTGTGCAGGTAACCGATACCGCAACGCACCTCGGTGACGGATTCCCCGTCGAGTTCCAAGATCAAGCGCAGCACGCCATGGGTCGAAGGGTGCTGCGGACCCATGTTGACGATGAGCCGCTCCTTCTCACCCTCGGGTGCGACCTCGATGGTGTCCCAGTCGCCACCGGAGAGGTTGTAGATGGTGCCCTCGGTGGTCTCGTAGCTTCCGGCGTAGATATCTTCGCCTTCGCCAGGGGTGGCTGCGGTGGTGTAAGTGACGTCGGCCATCAGTTGTACGCCCTCCGATTGTCCGGAGCAGGGATCGTTGCGCCCTTGTACTCGACGGGGATGCCGCCGAGCGGGTAGTCCTTGCGTTGCGGATGCCCGACCCAGTCATCGGGCATCTCGATGCGGGTGAGTCCGGGATGTCCGTCGAAGACGATCCCGAAGAAGTCCCACGTCTCGCGCTCATGCCAATCGTTCGAGGGGTAGATCGAGACGATTGAGGGGATGTGCGGATCGCTGTCCGGTGCGCTCACCTCGACCCGGATCCGCCGATTGTGGGTGACGGACAAGAACGGGTAGCAGGCGTGCAATTCGCGGTCCTGATCGTCGGGGTAGTGAACTCCGTTGACTCCCATGCACATCTCGAAGCGCAAGGCCGGTTCATCGCGCAACATCCGCGCGAACTCCAGCAGGTGCTCGCGGCGCACGTGGAAGGTGATCTCCCCGCGGTCGACGACGATCTTCTCCACAGCCGAATCGACCGGCAGGTTGCGATCGCGCATCGACAACTCGATCTCGTCGGCCACCTCGTCGAAGCCGTCGCCGAAAGGCCTCGGCGTGGCACCGGGCATGACGATCGGGGAGACGAGGCCACCGAAACCGCTGGTATCGCCCGAACCTTCCACACCGAAGGCACCGCGACGAACCCCGACGATGTCGAGTTCTGCTATGCCGTCGGGCACGACGGGTGCGACAGGCGTGATGTCCTCACTCACCGCAGCAGGCCTTTCATTTCCAGGGTGCTCGGAGCGGTGAGCGCGAGTTGCTCGGTCTCGAGCATCTCGGTCTTGGCGTTCACCCCGAGCTTCATGTCCTGGATGTCATCGTGGATCTTCAAGATGGCATCGATCAGCATCTCGGGGCGAGGCGGGCAGCCGGGAAGGTACATATCGACCGGCACCACGTGATCGACACCCTGGACTATGGCGTAGTTGTTGAACATCCCACCGCTGGATGCACAAACGCCCATGGCGAGCACCCACTTGGGGTTGGGCATCTGATCGTAAATCTGCCGCAGGACCGGGGCCATCTTCTGGCTGACCCGGCCAGCGACGATCATCAAGTCGGCCTGTCGCGGCGAGGCGCGGAAGACCTCCATGCCGAACCGCGCGATGTCGTAGCGCGGCCCACCGGTGGCCATCATCTCGATCGCGCAGCATGCAAGACCGAAGGTGGCCGGCCACAGCGATCCCTTGCGGGCATAGCCGGCGACCTTCTCGACGCTGGTCAGCAGTACTCCCGAGGGGAGCTTTTCTTCCAAACCCATGTCAGTCCCATTCCAATCCACCACGACGCCACTCGTAGACGTAGGGAACGGCCAGGTTAAGCAAGAACAGCATCATCGCAACCAGGCCGAAGGCGCCCAACTGGTCGAAGGCCACCGCCCACGGATACAAGAACACGAGTTCGATGTCGAAAATGATGAACATCATCGCCGTCAGGTAGTACTTCACCGGGAATCGGCCACCGCCGATCGGCTGCGGTGTGGGCTCGATACCGCACTCGTAGGCGTCGTACTTGGCCCGGTTGTAGCGCTTGGGTCCGGTGAAACTGGCGATGACCACCGAGAAGGCGGCGAACCCGAATGCGAGTGCGCCGAGGATGAATATCGGCGTGTAGACGTTCACTGCGCCCAAGACCCCTCGCGTAGTAGGTGCAGGTTGTCGGCGAACTCGACATCGAGACGCTGTGATCGTGGGGCTATCGTCGGGCTTGCGCGCTCGTGAAAGCCTTCACGATCCCCCGAAGCATAGTGGGCCGCCCAGGCGCACGCTAACCCGCGCGGGTGAAGGTGATCACGCTCACGCCGGGCGGGTCCCACGGTGCAGCGCCACGATCCCGCCGGTCAGGTTGCGCCAGCCGACCTGTTGCCACCCGGCTCGCTGCAGATCCTCGGCAAGCGCAGCCTGATCCGGCCATGCCCGGATCGATTCGGCCAGGTAGACGTAGGCGTCGGGGTTGGAGGACGTCTTGCGTGCCACCGTCGGCAAGGCGCCCATCAGGTAGGTGCTGTACACCTCGCGGAAGGGCCGCCAGGTGGGATGGGAGAACTCGCACACGACGACCCGCCCACCTGGACGGGTCACCCGCAGCAACTCCGCCAACCCGGCCTGCCGGTCGGCCATGTTGCGCAACCCGAAGGAGATAGTCACCGCATCGAAACTGGCATCGGCGAACGGCAGCGCGAGGCCATCGCCGGCCACGAAGGACAGCCGCGGATTGCGCTGCCTGCCCACCGCCAGCATCCCCTGGGAGAAGTCGCACGCCACCACGAAGGCTCCCGCCGCTGCGATCGGCTCGCTGGAGGTTCCGGTTCCGGCCGCGAGATCGAGCACCCGATCCCCGGGAAGCGCCCCGACCGCCTTGGCCACCTGCGCCCGCCAGCGCCGTGTCTGACCGAGCGCGAGGACATCGTTAGTACGGTCGTAGCGCTCGGCGACGTCGTCGAACATCGCCGCGACATCACTTGGAGTCTTGTCAAGACCAGCCCTGGACATGCGCGAATCGTCGCAGAGGACAAGCATCGCTGCTCCCCCTACCCTGACGAGGTGTATCGAACCCAGCACGAGTCCACCGCACCCAATCTGATCGCCACCACACGGCCGATCCCCGATGTGGAGGACTTGCTAACGACACTTCCGCGCATCGGCGGCTTGAGTTGGATGCGTCGGGGCGAGGGGTTGGTCGGCTGGGGCATCGCAGCCAAGCTCCAGGTACGCGGAGTGGAGCGCTTCTCGCGGGCGCAGCGCTGGTGGAGCGAATTCTGCGAACGGGCGAAGATCGAGGACTCGGTCTCGGTTCCCGGTACCGGACCCATCGCCTTCGCCTCCTTCGCCTTCGACCCCGACGACGCCTCCGAAGTGATCGTGCCCAAGGTGCTCATCGGTCGGCGTTCGGGGCAGACCTGGGTCACGACCATCCACACCGAAGGTAAGGAAGCGCCCGACACCGATTGGAGAGCGGAGACGATCGGTGAGCCGTCGGCGGTGACCTGGCAAGACGGTGCGCTCAGCGCGCCGGAATGGGAGAAGGCCGTCGCGCGCGCCGTCGAGCGGATCTCCGGCGGAGAGTTGGACAAGGTCGTTTTGGCTCGCGACGTCATCGCCGACGTTCAAGGCGACCTCGACCCACGCTCGATGCTGCAGCGCCTGGCCGCCGATTACCCCACGTGCTGGACCTTCCAGGTAGCCGGTCTGCTCGGTGCAACCCCGGAGTTGCTGGTTCGCCGCACGGGCGATCTGGTCACCAGTCGCGTGCTCGCCGGAACCGTAGGACGCCGCGGTGATTCCGAGGCCGATCAAGGACTCGCGCAAGCCCTGCTAGCCAGCGACAAGGATCTCGCCGAGCACGCCTACGCCGTGAAGTCGGTCGCCAAGGCGCTCGCGACCCACTGCACGGACATGGAAATCCCCGAAGGTCCGACCGTGCTGGAACTTGCCAACGTCCAACACCTAGCCACGGATGTCACCGGCCGCCTAGCGGACGACGCCTCGCTGCTCGCCCTTGCTGCGTCATTGCATCCCACCGCTGCGGTCTGCGGCACTCCGACCGAGCGCGCGCTGGCGATGATCACCGAACTCGAGGAGATGTCGCGCGGTCGGTACGCCGGCCCGGTGGGCTGGTTCGACGCCCGCGGAGACGGTGAGTTCGGTATCGCCCTGCGCTGCGCCGAAGTCGATTTGGACTCTGCCACGGTTCGTGCCTTCGCCGGCTGCGGCATCGTTGCCGGATCCGATCCAGAGCGCGAACTCGCCGAGTCCCGGGCCAAGCTCGTTCCCATTCGCTCGGCCCTCGGCGGCGTGAGCAACTAGTCGCGCTGCAAGCGCAAATGAAAGGCGCTCGCCCCTTGTCCTAGGTCCGGCGCTGGCCGCGAGTACCACGTTGATGGATCCAGGAGTGCGCGCATCGCATCGTTGCCCGCAAGTACGTAGGCCACCATTTCCTCGAAACCGAGCCGGGGGGCGGCTTCGATCAGGTGCGCGAGCAGCAGCCGGCCGATGCCATGGCCGTGCCAGGAATCGTCCACGAGTAGGGCGACTTCCGCCAGAGTCGAATCTTGCGGATCAAGCGGGAAGACGTTCCCGATGGCGATGACCACATCCTCGCCGCGTTCATCGACGCCGCAGGTGACCACGAGGGTCATCCCCCGATGCCCGCCGGAGATCTTGCGCAGGTTCTCCTCGCGCCAGGAGTTCTTGGGCGTGAAGTAGCGCTGGTAAAGGCTCTCCGGTGAGCAGCGCGCATGCAATGCCTCGACGGCTGTCGTGTCCTCGGGGCGGGCCAAGCGCGTGACGACCTCGGTTCCTTCGGTGAGGACATCGCGCCAACCGAAACTCGGCGCGCCGCGTGCCACGGTCACGGCATCCATCAACTCCAGCAATGCCGAGGCACGTTCGTACTCACCGGCGGTGAAGACCGCATCTACGCGACGCACGATGACGTGCCGGTCCACGGTCCATTGGAGCCGTGCAGCGGTCGGCGAGGAATCCTCTCCGACGGAGGCATCAACCACTTCCCACGAATCGGCGAGCAGCAACTGAGCTGCTGCCTGCGGCGCATAGTCCGGATTGGCGAGCAGCCGGGTGGAGAGTTCGAGGACGCGTGCGGCGACATCGTCGGCATCGCTGCCTTCTCCCCTGCCGACGACAACCTCGGTACCGACGGAAGAAAGCGCATCGATCAGCATCGTGCGGTTGGTGTCGGTAGCCGATCGCACGATGACATCGACGAGTTGGCGACCAGAGGATCGACCAGCCGATGCGGTAGACAAACTGACAAGGGATACATCGAGCAAGGACAGCACCCGAGTCAGATGCGCGATGGCGGACGGGCCCTCGGCGATGGAAAGGCGAACCCGCCACACTCGCTCGCGGGGACGTTCAGCCAGTTCGGGATCCGCGGCGGAGATCGCCTCGAACAAGCGGGCCGCCAACGCAGTCCATGCGCGAACATCGTGTGCCGCGGGCACCAAAGGCGCGAGCACGGCCAGTCCGACACCCACTGCGAGCACGTGCAGGACCGCGGCTTCGGTACCCACGGTGTCGTCCAATGCACCGGTCATCCGCAGTTGCCGCAATACGTCCCGCGCGGTTTGCCAACGGCGCTCGAGCCTGGCACCCACCAGGCCACGGAGCGCTTCGTCGTGTGGTGCGGCGATCATCGCTTCGAGTTCGCGTGCATCCCATGCGCGAGTCGGATCGCCGAGGATGTCGTGCGCCGCGTGCAGCAGCGTCTCCAACGCCGGGGTGCTGGGATCCGAGGCCTGACGGCGCATGGTCTCGGCGACCGGGGTTTCCGGTAATCGCTCGAGCACCTCGCGCAGTAGATCGACACGGTGATCTCCGACGGCGTTCACCGAGCGCAAGGAGACCTCGGCCGCGCGCGCGATGTCGTGACGGCTGGTGTTGATGACGCCGTACTCGGCGAAGAGTTCGGCGGCGGCAGCGACGATGCGCTCTCGTCTGTCCGCATCCATAGGCGTGCCCGTTCCCCGTCTACGCGCTTGCGACAGCCTGGCGCACGGCGTCGCGAATCTCGCCGAGCACGCGCGCCTCACTCGCGCGGTCGCACGTGGATACCACGATCACCTGGATCCCATTGCCGAGGCTCGCCTCGAGGGTCTCGCGAAGGGACGGTAGGTCGGTGGCCCGGTGCACCTGTACACCGAAAGCCGAGGCCAGAGTGTCCAACCCGATACCCAGCGGTATTCCGAACACTCTCTCGAATGCGGTTGCGTACTCGGGCGCTCCTTGTTCGAGTGAGGAGAAGATGCCACCACCGTCGTTATCGGCGACCACGATCACCAGATCGGGGCGGCCTTCGTTCTCCGGGACGGCGAGGGCGTTGGAGTCGTACCAAAATGCCTCGTCGCCCACCAGTGCGATGGCCGGTCCGGCACCGGCACCTTGCGCCCCGATCGCCACGCCCCACGCAGTACTTACGCACCCGTCGATACCGGATGCGCCACGGTTACCGACGACACTCACCCCCGCCAGCGAACGCCCGGCGAAACTGCCGATGTGTCGCACCACGGAAGATGCGCCGAGGAACAACTGCCCATCGGCCGGTGCGATGTCCGCCACGACCCTGGCCACCTGCATACCGGTAGGTGCGCCGGTGGCCGAACCCAGCACCGTCTCCACCGCAGCGGCCGCGAGCAGATCGGCCCGCTCCCAGGCCTCCCACCACGATGGATCACTCGCCGCCTTCGCTGGTGGTAGCGGCACCGATGCCAGCACCAGATCCGCGCTGCGGGTGGGATCGCTCCACTGCGAGGACGTATCGACGGCGACGTGCGAAGCCGCAGCGGAGATCAACTGCAGTATCGAGCGGTACAGCCCCACGCGACCGACTGTCAGCACTAGTTCGGGCGCATGGGCGGCTCGGAATGCATCGTCGTCGCACACCAAGGGCCCATGGGCCAGTCCGGTCTCGGCAGCGCTAGCGCGCCCAGACGGTTCGGAGATCACCGGCCAACCGAGGGAATCGGCGATTTCGTCGATCAGGTCGATGGCATCGTCATCGTCATGATCGCCCACCACGATCACTCCGCGAGCGGGAACGTCAGCCTGCTCGTCCAACAAAGCCAGCGCTTCGTCCAGCGGGATGCTCATCCCGGCCACGAGTCGGGCGTCGGCCGTCCAAGGCTTCTCATCGTTCCGACCGCGCAGGTGCGGCGGTAGCGGCTGCAGCAACTGCTCACCCACGAGCGGGGTGTCCAGGGGAACGTTCACATGCACCGGGCCCGGCGAGATCGAATCGGTGGCTACCGCAACGCACCGTGCGATGGTGGAACGCCAGTAACGATTCCCCTCGCTATCGGCCTCGGCGGTGCCCATGTCGGTGTCCATCCGGGTGTACCTCGCGAAGGCTCCGGCCTGCTCGATGGTCTGGTTCGCGCCGACACCACGAAGACGTGGTGGTCGATCGGCCGTGACCGCCAACAGCGGAACGTTGGACTCATGGGCTTCCACGATCGCCGGAAGTAGATTGCTCGTAGCAGTTCCCGATGTGGTGATGACGGCGGCCGGCACGCCCGTGGCCTTACCGATCCCGAGCGCGAGGAAGCCGGCCACCCGCTCATCCACGCGCACGTGTACACGCACTTCGCCGCGCTCCTCCGCAGCCGCAGCCGCAAGCGCCAGGGGCGCCGAACGCGAGCCGGCACCGAGCACGATGTCCGAGACACCGCAACGGATGAGTTCATCGATCATCACCAAGCCTTGCGCCACTGAAGGTGCCATCGAGTCATCCATAGGCTCGTCCATAGGCTCAGCCTTGCACCTTCGTCGCGGCGCGCCGATCGCCGGTGGCGTAGGCACGACGCAACCGATCCCGCCACCACGACGCACGTTCGGGGTCGATGGCATCGCTAGCCCGCACGAGTGCCTGCAGGTCCGGTGCCACGCGACCGACCGGTAGCCGACCCTCGCTCGGCCGCAACGGTGGGTCGGTGAGGTCGCTGGCGAACAGTGCGCCGGTGCCCAGGCCGCTGGCGAGCGGCAACTCCTCCAACGCCGCGGCAGCTGCTAGGCAGGTGGCCAGTCCCACTCCGGTATCCAGCGAACCGCTGATCACCACCGGGACTCCGATGCTGCCGGCGACGCGCAACGTGGCCGCCGCACCTCCCAGGGTCATCGGCTTGCACACGGCGTAGTCCGCGATGCCCGTCAGCGTGACCGCCTCGGGTGCACCCGAAAGCCGGATGCCCTCATCCACCGCGACGGCGATATCGACCTGCGAACGCACCCGGGCGATGTCATCGAGATCCGCGCACGGTTGCTCTACGTATTCGATGCCGTAGGCGATCAACCGACGCATCGACCTCAGCGCTTCATCCAGCGACCATGCTGCGTTGGCATCGAGCCGGATACCGCCATCGATGCCCGCACTGTCGAGCGCATCGCGGATAGCGACCACCCGCGCCTCGTCCTGTGCTAGGCCCGAACCCACCTTGACCTTGATGGTCCGACAGCCGAGCTCCCAGATCGCCTCGCGCGCCATGGCCCCGGCTTGCCGGGAGTCGACCGCGGGGATGATGGCGTTCGTCTCGATCGTGTCCCGACGCGGCTTCGGCCATGTCCCCCACGCCGCCTCGATCGCCGCATCGAGCCACCGCGCTGCGCGGGAATCGTCGTAGTCATCGAATGGCGCGAACTCTCCCCATCCGGAGGGACCTTTGAGTAAAACCCCCTCGCGGGATGTCAGCCCCCGAAATGGGATCCGAAGCGCGACGGCGAAAGGAACAGCAGCCGCGAGCAGCTCTTCCAGGCTCGGGCGCTGGTTCACGGTCGTCGTGGGAACTGCCCGAAGTCCGGTGCGCGCTTGTCCTTGAATGCGTCGCGTCCTTCTTGGGCTTCCTCGCTCATGTAGAACAGCAAGGTCGCATCGCCCGCAAGTTGCTGGACGCCGGCGAGGCCGTCGTCGGCAGCGTTGTGCGAGGCCTTGAGCATTCGCAGCGCGAGCGGGGAGAGCGCGAGCATGTCCTTGGCCCACCGCACCGTCTCGATCTCCAAATCCTCGATCGGGACGACGGCATTCGCCAACCCCCAGTCGAAAGCTTGCTCCGCGCCGTATTGCCGGCAGGTGTACCAAACCTCCCGCGAGCGCTTCAGCCCGATCGTGCGGGCAAGTAGCCCGGATCCGTAACCGCCGTCGAACGAACCCACCTTCGGCCCGGTCTGCCCGAACCGCGCGTTGTCCGCCGCGATAGTGAGGTCGCACACCACATGCAGCACGTGGCCGCCACCGATGGCGTAGCCGGCCACCATCGCGACGACCGGCTTGGGGGTGCGACGGATTTGGATCTGCAGATCAAGGACGTTGAGCCGACCGATGCCCTTGTCGGCCACATCGTCATCGCCGATGTACCCGTCGTCTCCGCGGATCACCTGATCGCCACCAGAGCAGAAGGCGAGATCGCCTTGACCGGTGAGGACGATGACCCCGATCCGGTCATCGTCTCGCGCGCGGTTCATCGCATCGGACAACTCGAACAACGTCTGCGGGCGGAAGGCGTTGCGCTTGTGCGGCCGGTCGATGGTGATCTTCGCGATCCCGGCATCCTCGCCGGTGGAGATCTCATAGCGGATGTCCTGGTACTCGCCGAGGGATTGCCAACCGCAACCCGGCCGCATCGAACTGTGGGCGGGATCCTGCCAAGCCGGTGAATCCTCAGGCGCGACCGGCGGCAACGGGTACATGGTGCGGGTATCCATGGCCGGAACGCTACCCGCAGCCCCTACGCTCGGCTCGATGTCTGCTTTCGGCTCGGGATCAAGGAATGCGGCGGGCGGTAATCCGCGAGTGCTCGAGATCCCACCCGGCCCCGCGGGTCTCGAGGTGTTGTGGCAGCCCCTCGCCGAGGCCCTCGCCGGTGGCCCGGCACTGGCCCCGGTACCTCTCCCCTCGCCGGCCACCCCGCAGCCGGTGGTCGATGCTTTGGTCGCCGCGGCTCGAGCGAACGAACCGGTGGCCGCGGATACCGCGCTGGTCGTGGCGACTTCCGGTTCGACGGGTAACCCACGCGGGGTGGAACTCTCCGGCGCCGCGGTGCAAGCCCTCACCGCGAAGGTGAACGCCCGCGCGGGAGAGGACCCTGCATGGGTACTGGCCATCCCGGCGACATCCATCGGAGGCCTGAACGTGGCCATCCGCGCGCATGCCGCCGGTCAGCCTCCGATCGCACTGGACAGCCTTGCCGGCGCCGCACCGTTCACCGCGGAGGTCTTCGCCCGCGGGGTCGAGGCAGCAGGAGATACCGGCCGACCGGTCGCCGTCTCGTTGGTTCCCGCGCAGTTGCCCCGACTGTTGGCAAGTGAAATCGGCCGAGCTGCCCTTCGGTCATGTGCGCTCGTACTCGTCGGTGGTGCCGCTCTCGCTCCGCAGGCGGCGCGCGATTGCGCCGCCGCCGATGTGCTGGTCACGACCACCTACGGCATGACCGAGACCGGTGGGGGCTGCATCTTCGCCGGGCACCCCTTGGACGGTGTGCAGGTGCGGATCGGGGACGACAACGGCACCGACGATCGCGTCTTCCTACGCGGGCCGATGCTGGCCACGCGCTATCGCGACGAGCGCGGAGAACTCCTTGTCGATGGCTGGTTGCGAACCAACGATCGTGGCCGATGGGCCGGTGGTCAGTTACAGATCCTCGGTCGCTTGGACGACGTAGTGACGGTGCGTGGCGTGAACGTCGATGTGGTCGCCATCGAAGACCGCCTCCGCGACCATCCGGGCATCCAAGACGCCCTGGTACTGGTGGTGCCGGACCCCGACACCGACAATCGACTGCACGCCGCATACATCACGAGTGATGAAGACGATCAAGCGGACATGGACGAAGTGGACCTGCGATCGTGGGTCGGAGATTTCCTCGGCAGGGAAGCCGCTCCCGTCACACTGCGATGCGTTGAGTCCTTCTCGGCGACAGCCACCGGGAAGATCGACCGACGCGCTACAGCACGCGACCTCGGCTTCGACGATGATCTAGCCCAAGGCCCGGGGCGGGATCTGCTGTGAGCACTGCCGCGCCGTCGGTGTGGCTCGCGGGCGCCCGGCCTCGGACGCTGCCTGCCGCACTAGCTCCGGTGGCGATCGGCACCGCACTCGCCGGAACGGCCTGGATCCCCGGGCGCGCACTGCTCGCATTGATCGTCGCGGTCGCCTTGCAAGTCGGGGTCAACTACGCCAACGACTACAGCGACGGGATCAAGGGCACCGACGATGCCCGGGTAGGACCGATCAGACTCGTCGGTCAGGGACTTGCCAGCCCCGGAGCGGTGCGAGCGGCCGCGCTGCTGTGCTTTGCCATCGCCGCGATCGCCGGACTCATACTCGTCGCACTGAGTGGCCACTGGTGGCTCCTCGCGGTAGGCGCCTCGGCCATCGCCGCCGCATGGCTGTACACCGGTGGCCCACGCCCCTACGGCTACGCCGGGCTCGGCGAGGTGTTCGTCCTCGTCTACTTCGGCTTCGTGCCGGTGCTCGGGACCTTGTACGTGCAGACCGATTCCATCGATTCGGCCGCGGTAGCCGCGGCCGCGGGGGTCGGTTCGCTGATCACCGCCATCCTGGTCGCCAACAACCTTCGCGACATCCCCTCCGATGCGGCGGTAGGCAAACGCACACTGGCCGTTCGGATCGGCGATCGCGCTACCCGGCGACTGTTCATCGCTTTGATTGTGATCGGGTTCCTCGCCGTTCCCGTCATCGCGGCGACCACCACGCCTTGGGCGCTAGTGGGGCTGGCGGGCATCGGGTGGGCCATCGCCCCGATTCGCATCATCGCTGGGGGCGCCACCGGAGCCGCCCTGGTTCCCGCGCTGTCCGCCACCGGGATCCTGGTCGCCGCCTATGCCCTCTGGCTGTCCGCCGGCTTGATCCTCGGCGCGATCCGGTAGAAAGTCCGCTAGCTCGTCTTCTGGTTCATCCTCATTGCGCGAGGCCTCGTCGATCCGTTGGTTGATGCGCCCGAAGAAGCCCCCCACCACATCGCCCATGGCCGTGCGCTGGCGGTTGAGCAGGAACATGCTCACCAGCCCCGAGACCACGATCGCGAGCACGACCGCCCACACGCCCCGCAGGGGGGTGAGGAGCTGTAGCAGCCACCACACGCCCAGGAACAGGCCGACGCGCATCGCGGTATAGACCACGACCGGGCCGAGACCACGGCGCTTACCCCGGCGCTCGCCCACCTCGCTCACGAGACCACCGTACGCGCAGGGCGAAACGTGCACGACACGCTGATCGGCCGAACCGTGGTTACCATGGTGCGACCATGCTCCGCGTTGTCCTCGGCCTACTCGCTGTAGCGCTGTACATCTACTTCATCATCGATGTCGCGCGCACTCCGAAGGCCCAAGCCCGCACGCTGCCCAAGTGGTTGTGGCTCGTCCTGGTGATCGTGCTGCCGCTGCTCGGCGGCGTGATCTGGCTGCTGTTGGGCAAGACTTGGCCCGAGGGTGGAGGCTTTCGACGCAAGCGCGATCCGATCGCACCAGATGACGATCCGCGTTTCCTGCGACAGCTCGACGACGACGTTTGGAGTAAGAAGATGCGACGTCGGCGCGGCGAAGCGAACTAGCGAACTAGCGAACTAGCGAACGATCGTCCTGGGCGCCGCTAACCGTTGAGCACTTACAGGCCCGCGTAAGAGTGCAGGCTGTTGACGAACATGTTCACGCCGAAATAGTTGATCAAGAAGGTGACTAGGCCCAAAATCGCGATCCACGAGGCCTTGTCACCGCGCCAGCCGGCGGTGGATCGCGCGTGCAGGTATGCGGCGTAGACCACCCAGGTGATGAACGCCCAGGTTTCCTTGGGGTCCCAGCCCCAGTACCTACCCCAGGCGTTCTCCGCCCAGATCGCCCCGGCGATCACCGAGAAGGTCCACACCGGGAAGGAGAAAGCGATGATCCTGCTGGTGAAGGTACGTAACTTCTCCGCGCTGGGCATCGCGGCCATCGGGCCGGTGAAGGCGCGGCCTCGAGACTCCATCCGGGACTGCACAAGCGAGAGCCCAGCCGAGGACGCTGCGACCGTGAACGCACCCGCGCAGATGATGGCCGCCGAGACGTGGATGACCAACCAGTAGGACTTCAACGCCGGAACTAGTTGTGCGGCCTCGGTGTAAAGGACCGTGACCGACAGACCGAGGGTCAGCAGTGCCGGGATGACGACGAATAGCCCGAGCCAGCGCAGATCCCGACGCAGCGAGATCGCGAGGAACACCGCGAGCACTCCCCAGGCCGAACTGATGGAGAACTCGTACATGTTCCCCCACGGCACCCGACCTGCCCACAACCCACGCAGGACAAGCGCCACCGTCAACAGGCCGAAGGAAAGCCAGGTCAGCGACATCCCGATGTTGGCGAGGCGACGACCGGAGTCGATCACCGGATGCTCGTGGTCGCGGTCGAGGACTGCTACCGACCCGGATCCAGACGTCCCGGATGCGGGTGCGCCCGCGGCGACGGCCTTGGCGGTGCTCGGACGACGACCGCTGGCAAAGGATGCGGCGAACAGCACCATCGCGATGGTGAGGGTGAGCATCGTGGCGTAGATGAAGGCGTTGCTCGCCTCGGCCAGCGCCATTCCTCCGGAGCCGGTAGTCATCGTCGATCCTCCCGATCGTCGTTGTCGAACGAATCGCGAACCCGTGCAACGTCTTCACCGACGTCACCGGCTTCGCTCTTGGCCAAGCCCGCTGCCTGAACGAGACTACTTCCGCCTGCCGCGGGCTGCGCCTTGACCCATAGCCGGCGGCGACGCGTGAACAGTGAGACCGTCAATCCGACCATGGCCAGGATCGAGGCGGCCAGCGCAGCCTCCTTGCCCGGATCGAATGCCAGCTGGAAGGACGCCCACCGTTGCCACCCGGTGAACTCGATCTCGCCACCGGCGAAATCCCAGGTCTGACCGGGGATCAGCGCCCGCAGGCCGATCTGCTCCATCTGCTCGGTCTCCAGCGAGTAGATGCTCTGCGGTACCCCCGAATCGAGTCCGAGATCGCCTTCCCAGGCCGATAGGAACACCGATGGATCATCGGCGTCGGGGAACACCGAGTGCGGGCCGCGGATGTCATCGATCGCGGAGGTTGGCAAGAAGATGCCCTGGAAGCCAAGTTGCGGGGAGGTGTCCGGCACCTTCACCACGCCGGTGGAGGTGAAGTTCCCATCCTGCGGCAAGAACGGCACGGAGTCGTCGTAGACGATCCCGCCGTCGGCATCGCGCACGATGAACGTGGGCGCGTACCCGTGGCCGACGAGGAATACCTTCGCTCCGGCGATCGAGATCGGGTAGTTCACCTCGATGACCTCGCGTTCGATCTCTCCGCCGGGCTCGCGCTGCAGATCGACGGTGGCCCGGAACAGGCGCGGGGACCCGCGCTGGGCTTCGCTTCGCTCGAACTCCACCGCGAAGTCATCCAAAGTGAAGGCGAAGGGCGGAATGGTGTTGGCCGTGGCCAACCGACCGCCGCCCCAGGCGTCGTACTGCGTGAGGGTGTTGGAGAACCCGTTGCCCTCCTTCACGATCACGTTGCCCCGCCAACCGAACAGCCCACCCACGGCAACCGCGACGAGCACTAGGACGAGCGCGAGATGGAAGACCAGGTTGCCGGTCTCTCGTAGGTAGCCCTTCTCCGCCGATAGCCAAACGGTGTCCTCGGTGTTGCCGGTGCGCACTCGCCAGCGATCGCGGCGAAGTCGCTCGGCTTGAGCGTCGATCACCTGCACCGGCGAGTCCGCCACCTGCTGCTCGGTGAACTCCGACATTCGGTTCAGGTGGCGGGGCGCCGCCGGTGGCTGGCTGCGCATCGCCTGCCAGTGCACGCCCACTCGCGGCAGCACGCAGCCGATCAGGGAGATGAACAACAGCAAGTAGACGGCGGCGAACCAGGGCGCCCCGTAGACGTCGAAGAAGCCGAGGGAGTCCATGATCGGCCCGAGGGTGGGTTGCCCGGCGATCCATTCATCAACCAGCAGCGGATTGTTTCCGCGCTGGGGCAGGATCGATCCGGGGATACTCGCCACCGCGAGGGCGAACAACAAGATCAGTGCCGTGCGCATGCTGGTGAGTTGCCGCCATGCCCAGCGCAGGAAGCCGCCGGCTCCCATTGGGGGAACGGGGGCCTGCGTCTGGACCGACGGTGGGCTCGTTGGTGCGCTCATGACCTTCTTAGTCTGCGCCACGATCGAAACTTCCGCCTCATAGGGCCGTTTCGAATCCCGGGATCGTCACCCGCAACCAGATGGTGAACTGCAACCACAATCCACTGACCAGCAAGATGCCGACCAGGACGAGCATGCCGCCACCTATTCGCATGATCAGCGCATAGTGACGACGGATGAACGCCGTGGCGGGCGCGGTCCGATCGATCAGCAGGCCGAAGGCGATGAACGGCAGCCCCAGGCCGATGCAATAAGCGAAGGACAGCAGGGCCCCGCGGCCGGCACTGGCCTCGGTCAGGGCGAGGGATTGCACTGCGGTGAGCGTGGGACCGATGCACGGAGTCCAGCCGAGTCCAAAGAGCACGCCCAGTAGCGGGGCTCCGGCCAGTCCCCAAGTAGGGGCCTTCAACAGTCGGTACTCGCGCTGGAACCACGGCAGGACTCCCATGAAGGCCAGGCCCATCACGATGACGAGCACGCCCATGACCCGCGTGATGATCCCCTCGTAGCGCAGCAGTACCGAACCAAGGCCGCCGAACAACGCTCCGTAGGAGACGAACACCGCACTGAAGCCCAGGACGAAGAGCACACTGCCGAGCAGTACCCGGGACTTGCGTGCACCGGTTGCTAGTTCAGCACCGGTCAACCCGGTGACATAGGACACGTATCCGGGAGCCAGGGGCAGCACGCACGGGCTGACGAAGGCGATCAACCCCGCGGCGATCGCGATGGGGATCGCCACCAACATCGAACCGCTGGTGATCAGCGTGCCGATGTCACCCACGTTCGCCGACCTCGTCGATCAGTCCACGTAAGGTCCCCGCACTCACCCGACCCAGGGCCCGCGCGGCCACCCGTCCATCGCGGTCGATCACCAACGTGGAGGGGATCGCCTGGGGGGGAAGGGAATCGGCGAACAGCAACTGCAAGCGGCCGTCTTGATCCTCCACGCTCGGGAAGGTCAAACCCATGGTGTCGACGAAGCCCTGGGCCGCGGTGGTGGAATCGCGGGTATTCAGCCCGATGAATTGCACGCCCTCACCCTCGGACTCCTCCCAGACTTCCTGCAGTTCGGGCGCCTCGGCCCGACACGGTGCGCACCACGACGCCCAGATGTTCAGCACGACGATGTCGCCGCGGAAATCCGAAAGGGCGATCTCGGCACCTTCCAGAGTCGATCCCCGTACCTCCGGTGCGGCCACCCTTTCATTCGGATCGATGATGACGATCGAGCCATCGCCGCCGACGAAACCCGAGCCCTCATCTGCCGCCGCACCCGAGGACTCCGAGGCGCAACCGACGAGCAAGAACGCCCCGAGCAGGAGCGGCAGGAAGCGTCGCATCGTCAGGCGCCGGCCACCTTGCTGGCACCGGGCAGCAGGTCGCGGGCCGGCTCGCTGTAGGTGATCGCGACGAGGTCGTCGTCGTCGAAAGTGAGCGAGGTGAGCGATGCCAGGTTGCATTGGCGCGAGCGTGGATCGTGCCACAGGCGACGACCTTCAGCATCGAGCCGGGCGATCCAGATCGGCAATTGATGACTGACGAGTACCGATTCTCGCCCGGGCGCTCGCTCGCGGGTGTTGACGACCGCCTGCCGCATGCGGGCAGCGACGTCGTCGTACGGCTCACCCCAACTCGGCTTGAACGGGTTCCACAGATATCGCCACGTAGCCGGCTGCCGCAGCACACCGTCGCCCACGCTAACTCGCTGACCTTCGAAGACGTTGTCGGCCTCGATGGCGAGCGGTTCGATCTCTATGTCGTGGCCGTGGACCTGCGCGATCGGCTCGGCGGTCTGCTGGGCCCGTTCCATCGGGGAGGACACCACGGCGGCGATGTCGTGGCCGGCGAGCGCGTCCGCGGCCAGTTGGGCCATCTTCTCGCCGCGATCGGAGAGTCGATACCCAGGCAGACGCCCGTAGAGGACCCCCTCGGGGTTGTGCACCTCACCGTGGCGCAACAGATGGACGATGCTTCGAGTTCCGCTCACGCAAGTGAGCCTAAGCAATGCATCTGAAGCCGCAAGACGCCAGGTGAGTTCGCTCGACCGGGGTACACCGTCAGGACTTGCGCCTGCCGGCCGCCTTGCGCTTGCTCGGCCGCCACTCCTCGAGGCCTTCACTCACTGCTTGCTCATGCAGCGAGTCGCCCTTCTCGGCGAGAGCCGCGACGAGCCCCTGCGGGGTACTGACATCGGCCAGAACGTCCACCCGTAGACCGTGCTCTTCGGCCGTCTTGGCCGTATTCGGTCCGATGCACGCGATGATCGTCGACTGGTGCGGCTTTCCGGCGATACCGACCAGGTTGCGCACCGTACTGCTGCTGGTGAACAGGACGGCATCGAATCCTCCGGTCTTGATCGCCTCGCGCACCGGCGCAGGGGGTGGTGCCGCCCGGACGGTTCGAAAGGCGGTGATGTCCTCGACCTCCCAGCCCAGTTCGGTCAGTCCGGCCACGAGCGTGTCGGTCGCGATGTCGGCTCGCGGCAAGAAGACCTTGTTGATCGGATCCAGCAGCGAATCGAACGGCGGCCAGACATCGAGTAGATCGCTCGTGCTTTGATCCCCACCCGGGGTGAGGTCAGGACGCACACCGAACTCGATAAGGGCATCGACGGTTCCGACGCCACTCGCGGCGACCTTCAGGCCGGAGAACGAGCGGGCGTCGAGTCCGTACTCCTGAAGCTTCTCGCGCACGGCGCGCACCGCATTCGCCGACGTGAAGCCGACCCATTCGTAACGGCCCTCCACGAGTCCGCGGACAGCACGTTCGACCTGCTGTGGTGTGCGAGGTGGCTCGACCGAGATGGTGGGCACTTCGCTCGGCACTGCACCGTGACGTCGCAGCATGGAGACCAGCGCCGCGGTGTTGTCCTGGGTGCGTGGGATGAGCACGCGCCAGCCGACCAGGGACTTGCGCTCGAACCAATCGAGTCGCTCCCGCTGCTCGACGACTTCGCCGATAACCACGAAGCCGCCCTTGCGGGTGGCCGTTGATTCGGCCGCCTCGGCCAGGGTCGTGACGTAGGTGTACTGGTCGACCGTGGTGCCGTCGCGGGTGACGGCAACCGGGGTACTGCCCGCGCGGCCGGCATCGAGCAGCGATCGGGCGATGTGCACCAATCGGTTGGCTCCCGCTGGGAAGACCGCGGTCGTGCGCGCAGTGTTGAGTTGCTCCCACGCGATCGCCGAATCCTGGGCGTCGAGGACGCGCACCTCACGTGCCTTGCCACCCAGCAGTCCGAAGCCCGCGTAGGCGGGCACACCGGTGATCGCACTGACCGCCGGAACGACCTCGATGTCGACCTTGGCGCGGCGCGCGGCGCCGACCTCACCGAGGAGTTCAGATCCCAATGCGGGGTCTTGTGCCAACAACCGCACGACGGTGCCGCCGGACTTGGCCGCATCGATGGCGGGCTTGATGCGTTCGCCGGCATTGGTCACCGCTTCTGGATCGACGACGCTCACCAGTTCGGGATCGATGAAAGCTTCGGCAACCGCGACCGCCTGCTGGTCGGCAACAACGAGCGAGGCCTCCGCGAGAAGTCGCGCACCGCGGTAGGAGATCAGTTCCGGTTCGCCCGGTCCTGCGGACACGAAGGAGATGGTCGGGGTCTCGGGGATCTCGGCGGGAGCGGGAGTACGCGCCGAGGTTCCCTCGGTCGGCTCGTCCATGGCCGGGCTGGTCGCGACCTTCTTGGAAGCAGCCTTCTTCGCGGGTGCCTTCTTCGCGGGTGCCTCTTTCACGGCGGCCTTCTTCACAGGCGCGCTCTTCTTGGCAGGTGCCTTCTT
>Ga0209953_1000196_pt1 | contig 23667 bp, 22 predicted proteins | sample SalPonred_H2O_MG_FD_185713 | JGI IMG/M metagenome (GOLD analysis project Ga0209953, IMG submission 185713) | Salt pond water microbial communities from South San Francisco under conditions of wetland restoration - Salt Pond MetaG... | ecosystem: Environmental > Aquatic > Non-marine Saline and...
GAAGAAATGCAATTGAAATATGAATTCCCACCGAATATGTTTGTAGGATAAAGCACAGTGCCAACAAATGTTTTTCTTTCTCCCAAAGTTCGATCAGAGCAACTCTTATATGAAGATTTGGTTATTGAATCTTTAAAAATGTACGGGCAAGACGTACTCTATATACCTAGAGAAACCGTCACGCCAGATGAAATTTTGAATGAAGAATATTCAAAGTACGAATCTGCATATATGATTGAAATGTATATTGCTAACACTGACGGGTTTGAAGGTGAAGGAAACCTGTATACAAAGTTTGGTTTAGAAATTCGTGATCAAGCTACCTTTGTTGTATCTCGTCGTCAATTTGCACGATTAGTCGATATCAATGAAAATGCAATTCGTGAAGAACGCCCGCGTGAAGGAGACTTGATTTACTTACCGTTGTCAAAAGGTTTGTTTGAAGTCAAATTTGTAGAGCACGAATCTCCATTTTATCAACTTTCGCAATTCCCAACATATGAACTTCAATGTGAATTGTTTGAATATTCTGCAGAAAAGTTTGACACAGGAATTGAAAGTGTTGATTACTTTGAAGAGCAATACGGTCCTCAAACTGTTATTGAAATCATCGGAGGTACAAAAGGATTTGCAATTGGTGATAAGGTAAAACAAATTATTGTTCAAGCTACAACAGATGAAGAAGGTATTGAAGTATATGGCGATGTGAGTGATTTTGCTCAAACAAGCGAACCGTCTGACCCAACAAGAATCGCAGATCTTACGCTAACGAACATAACATCTTCGGATGGTTCGTTGAAAACATTCCAGGTTGCTAAAGATATTGTTAGAGTTGATTCTAATCTTGGTGATGATTGGACAATTAGTAAAGTTTATGGTATTAATGACGACAATAAGTTTATACCACAAGAACCGTTATCACAAAATACTTACTTTGAAAATAGAGGGGATGATATCATAGATTTTTCTGAGCAAAATCCCTTCGGCGACACGAGTACACCATAATGTTTACAGGACACTTTTACCACGAACACATCAAGCGCACCGTAGCCGTATTTGGCACGTTGTTTAATAACCTTAAAGTTGTTAAAAAAGACACCTCAGGTAAAGCGCTTTCTACAATCAAGGTACCGTTGTCGTATGGACCACGCCAAAAGTTTTTGGCTCGAATTGCAGACGAAAAATATTTGAATGACCCTAAGCTTGCCATTCGCTTACCTCGTATGTCATTTGAAATCGTATCAATGACTTATGACACAAACACCAAACTACAAAAAGGTATTACGCGAACTTTACCTTCGGAGGATCCTACTAAGAAACAATCCATATTGTATCCTACGACATATCGTATTGGGTTTCAGCTCAATGTATTAGCAAAAAATCAAGATGATGCTCTGCAAATTCTTGAGCAAATTTTGCCATACTTTCAACCTGAATACACAGTAACGGTTAAGGAAGTTAATAATAATTTTAAATCTGACATACCTTTTGTTATACAAGCCGTAACTTTAGTTGATGACTACGAGGGTGACTTTATGTCTCGCCGTTCAATCATTTACACTCTTGAGTTTGAAGCTCGAGTAAAATTTTATGGCCCATTAAGACAAGGTAATATTATTAAAGATTCTGGTGTATTGTTGTCAAATCCTGAAATGACATCACAAGGTCTTCCATACTCATCGCAAGAGTTTGTTATTACTCCTACAAATGCAGGTCCTGATGACGATTATAGTATCACTGCAACGTATGATGACTTTACTCCTCCAGATTCTGTTAAGATATATTACGATTCATTGACTGGTGAAATTGATGTTGGAGACACTGTTACTGGCTCTACTTCTGGGACAGTTGGAACGGTAAGCGAAGTTGGGATTGGATATATAATCATATTATACCCTGATGATAACTTTGTTGACGGGGAATCCTTAACCTCCAATACTGGTGTATCTCTGACAATAAATTCAACTGAGCCAATATATAAAACACTTATAGATACTAATATATTATTATCATAGGATAAGTTAACATATGGCTTTACCTATATCTGGTCCAATATCTTTTGCTGATATAAACGTCGAACTAAGTCGATTGCAAAATACAACCATATCTTTAAATGAAACTCTAGTTAGAGAGCTTAGTGGAATTGTTGCGGGTACTATTTCCGTATCTGATTTTTATGGTGCAACTGCTGTTGATACTGCAATGAAACTTGTTTATGATACCACTCTAGGTAATGGGTCTAATACTGTAGGATTTAACTTAGGAGGCACGGTTGATATTATTGTCAACTGGGGTGATGGCACATTAGAGCAAATCACAACAAGTGGTTACATTACTCATACTTATGAAAACAGTGACACATATGAAGTTAAAATTGATGGTTCATTAACACAGTTTGGTGGTCTTGTTGATACACATGCAGCTAAGTTAACACAATGTACAACTTTTGGTGACATTGGTTTAACCAGCTTAAGAAACGCATTTTATAATTGTATTAATCTTATAGTTTCTCCAGACGAAATTCCTTCATCTGTAACTGATATTAGTTATATGTTTTGGGGAGCTGCGCTATTTAATGATAGTATTAGTGCGTGGGATACTAGTAGTATTAACGCAATGGAAGGTGTGTTTTTTCAAGCCGCATCATTTAACCAACCAATTAATTCCTGGGATACATCAAGCGTTACAAACATGAGCTACATGTTTTATGGCGCAGTTGACTTTAATCAGCCTTTAGATGCGTGGGATGTTTCTAACGTTACAAATATGGCATTCATGTTCTTTAATGCCATATCATTTAACCAAAGCTTGTCCGCTTGGGATGTTTCTAATGTCACTGACATGACAAGTATGTTTTCTTTTGCTGAGTCATTTAATCAACCTCTCAGTTCATGGTCCACTAGTAATGTAACAGTAATGGATCAAATGTTTGAGTTTGCTCTTTTATTTGACCAAGATATTAGCAATTGGTGTGTTGAAAATATTACAGAAGAGCCTCCTGGATTTGCAACTGGATCCGTACTTGAACTTATTAATACCCCAATATGGGGAGCATGTCCAGGTCCGACTGATCAGTTTATGTCATTTACAATCAATACAATATTAGATAGTGCAAATAATGACATAATTTTAAGATTGTTAGATTCTGTCGATTGTGTGGTGAGTTGGGGAGATGGTTTTAATGATACTGTTAAAGTGCCAACAAATGAATTAACACATACTTATAGTGTACCAGGAATATACACAATAAGAATAACTGGAACTGTTGCTCATTTTGCTGGATTTTCAACAACTGCATCAAAGGTTGTTAACTGTGTAAGTTTTGGTAGTTTGCAAACTACTAATTTATCTCAAGCATTCGATGGATGCACAAACTTAATATCAGTTCCAAATGATATACCATTTACTGTAAGCCTTGTCCTTTTTATGTTTAGAAATGCTTCATCCTTTAATCAAAACATTAGTTTTTGGAATATGTCTAATGTCACACGCATGGATTATATGTTTGATGGAGCATCATCATTCAATCAGCCAATTGGATCTTGGGACGTATCTAACGTTACTGGTATGCAAGCCATGTTTAATGGAGCATCATCATTCAATCAACCAATTGGATCTTGGGATGTATCAAATGTAAATGATATGTTTGTTATGTTTAGTGGAGCATCATCATTCAATCAGCCAATTGGATCTTGGGACGTATCAAATGTTACTAACATGGGTGCTATGTTTGGCAACGCATCTTCATTTAATCAAGATCTTACTGATTGGTGTGTTACAAATTTCACAAGTGAACCTGGTTTATTTGCTTCCAATTCAGCATTAAGTAATGCAAACAAACCAATATGGGGTACCTGCAATCCAACGTTTAATATTATATCAGCGGCAAATAATGTTACTGAAGGTGAAACATTAAACATTACAGTTAATACCACTGGTGTTGCAAATGGAACTACGTTTAATTGGTCAGTAAGTGGGCCAGAAGATTTTAGTACCTCTTCTGGATCATTTACTGTTAATAGCTCAACAGGAAGCTTTTCAGTGTCACCAACAATTGATACTACAGAGGATGACGGTGAAACTTTTACAATAACTATATCTTCTACAAGCGATCAAGCATTAGCAGTGTCAAATGCAATTACAATAAATAATGTTATTGGAGAAATTAGCGGTGCTTTAGATACTACCTTTAATATTGGTACTGGATTTAACGATGATGTTATGAAAATTGCATTTGATTTAGATAACAAAATTTTAATTGGTGGTTATTTCACCAGTTACGATGGTACGACTCAAAACCGTATCACTAGACTGAATCTTGATGGATCAATAGATACAAGTTTTAATACAGGAAGCGGGTTTAATCAAAATGTTAAAACTATTTTAGTACAGCCTGATGGAAAAATTTTAGTAGGTGGAGTTTTTACTAGTTACAATGGAGTTACACAAAATCGTATCACTAGACTGAATCCCGATGGATCACGAGATACAAGTTTTAATATTGGAAGTGGATTTGGCAGTTTTGTTAGAGACATTATTTTACAACCTGATGGAAAAATTTTAGTTTGCGGAAATTTTGCAACATATAATGGGACAAATTTTGGGACTTCGGTTGTTAGATTAAATACAAATGGCACTAGAGATACAACTTTTGATGCGCCAGATTTTAGTAATTATCCAACTTCCTATGCTATTAATACTATAGCGCTTCAATCAGATGGTAAAGTTTTAGTTGGCGGAGAATTTCATTCAGTAGGAACACGCGTTGAACTAGTTAGCGGCACTGCTGCAGAATATAGCGGTTTAGTTAGACTTAACAGCAATGGCTCATTAGATACATCATTCAATATTGGCAGTGGTTTTATAAGAGAAACTTCTAAAGTTTCAACCAACAGTGAAATTTCCAAAATTGCTGTACAGTCTAATGGAAAAATTTTAGTAACTGGAGACTTTACAGTATTCAATAATTCAAGCCAAAATCGTCTTATTAGGCTTAACTCAAGTGGATCTAAAGATACAAGTTTCAATGTTGGAAGTGGCTTAAGTTTAGATGGTCGAGCATTTATTTTAGATGAAGAAAATAACAAAATTATAATAGGCGGATGGTTCAGTAGTTATAATGGTATTACTCAAAACAGGCTTATTAGGCTTAACTCAAGTGGATCTAAAGATACAAGTTTAAACATTGGAAGTGGATTTAATAGTTTTGTTTTTGATATAGCTGAACAATATAACAATAAAATTATAGTTGTAGGTTGGTTCACTAGTTATAACGGAGTATCTCAAAATCGTATTTCTAGATTAACTTGACAATCAATGGAATTGTAAAATGAAATTAAAAGATATCTTACAAAAAAATGACGTAATTGCATTTGAAGTTATTGAAAACCAAAGAATATTAAGTGTTATTTTAAAAAATGATATTAGGCACGCGCTAAATGTTGACACTTCAAATATATTAGCTGGAACACAATTAACTGTTGTTGACGACTTTAGTATAAAAAATGATATATTAACCGTAAGTAATATATCATTAAATGTTAATGAAGTAGAAGTTATTACTAAAAGCTATGACTGATAAAAATAAAGAACAAATAGAAGACGATTATGACTTTTCTCGAGACCAATATTACAAATTAGTCGAAAAAGGAGATGAGGCAATTGACCTGATGTTAGACTTGGCGAGAGAGTCTGAGCATCCTCGCGCGTTTGAAGTTCTTGCAAACATGATTAAAACAAATGCAGATATTGCTGATAAATTGATGGAGTTGCAAAAGAAAAAGAAAGAAGTTAATAAAGAAGATCTTCGTACGACTCCACAACTCGGAGTAACAAATAATAATTTGTTTATAGGTTCGACGAAAGATTTGTCTAAAATGATTGATGATCGTCAAGCTGCAAAAAAAGTCAGCAATGATAACAATGATAATAACGATAACGTAATTGATAATGGCAACGACTCCTAGCGCCAACTATCTTGGTAATTCAAATCTCAAAGGCGCCAACGTTCCAATCAACTGGACAAAGGAAATGGTGCAGGAATGGGTCAAGTGTAAGAATGATCCAATTTACTTTGCTCAAAATTACATAAAAATTGTTCACGTTGATCGTGGGTTAATTACAATTGACTTGTATGATTATCAGCGTGAAATTATTGAAAAGTTCAATAACAATAGACGTACAACTGTAGTTACAAGTCGACAAGCAGGTAAAACAACAACTGCCGTTGTTGTGATTCTTCATTACATCCTGTTTAACGATTACAAACGAGTAGGTCTTTTGGCAAACAAAGGTGACTCAGCTCGGGAAATTCTTGAACGTATTAAAATTGCATTTGAATCATTACCTAATTGGATGCAGCAAGGTGTTGTTGAGTGGAATAAAGGATCTGTTGAGTTAGAAAATGGATCAAAAGTTTTAGCAGCAGCGACTTCTTCTTCGAACATTCGCGGTAAGTCAATGAACTTACTCTATATTGATGAAACCGCATTTGTTGAAGGATGGGATGAATTTTCTGCATCAGTGCTTCCAACAATTTCTTCAGGTAATACAACTAAGGTACTGTATACTTCGACGCCAAATGGTTTGAATCATTTTTACAAAGTTTGTGTCGGCGCTCGGGAAGGCACGAATGGTTACGCCTTTGTCGAGGTTCCTTGGAATCGAGTACCTGGTCGTGATTTGGCGTGGAAAAAAGAAGCTCTTGATACTCTTGATGGTGATTTACAAAAGTTTGCTCAAGAATATGAGTGCGAATTTCAAGGCTCATCTGGCACGTTGATTGATGGATCTAAATTAAAACAATTAGTACCTAAAGATCCACTTATACATAAAAACAATCTCTACCTTTATGAAAAACACGTTGAAAGCCATCAGTACGTTTGTATTGTTGACGTGTCGCGAGGAAAGGGTTTAGACTATTCCGCGTTTTCAATTATTGATATTACTAAAATGCCATACAGGCAGGTATGTACCTTTAAAGATAATATGATAACGCCTATCGAGTATGCAGAAATTATTTATCGTACATGCAAATCATACGGTGAATGTGCCGTGCTTGTTGAAATCAATGATATTGGACAACAAGTGTCCGAAGTGCTTCACCATGATTACGAATATGAAAACGTTTTATATACTGAGTCGGCAGGCAGGACAGGTAAACGTATTTCATCAGGGTTTGGTAAGGGATCTGATGCAGGTATTCGTACAACTAAAACTGTTAAGGCAATCGGTTGTAATATGGTTAAGTTGATGGTTGAACAAGATCAATTGATTCTTAATGACATGAATACAATATCTGAACTATCAACGTTTTCTCGTAAAGGTACATCATACGAGGCAGAGCCTGGATGTAATGATGACCTTGTTATGTCGCTTGTTCTTTTTGGTTGGTTATCAGATCAACAGTACTTTAAAGATATAACTGATATTAACACTCTTGCTAAGTTGCGAGAAAAATCAGAAGAAGATATGATGGATGACTTAACACCATTTGGATTTATTGATGACGGTGCTCCGAGCCCAGAAGAAGAATATATTGTAGAAGGCGGTGATGTGTGGAAAGTTAACCCCGAAATTGGTACGCTGTATTGAAATCCATATATTTATAAATATAATCATGACAAACATCGTATTATGAAAATCATATCAATAGTTTTCAAAAATCAAGGGGAAAACACATGAGCTTTCAAGTCTCTCCAGGTGTTGAAGTCCGCGAAATTGATTTAACCAATGTTGTTCCAGCCGTTTCAAGTTCAGTCGGTGGTATTGCAGGCGCTTTTGCTTGGGGTCCAGTTGAAGAAATTGTTACCGTAGGATCAGAAAATAATTTGGTTAGTGTTTTTGGCAGACCTAATGACGACACCTACAAGTATTTTATGCCCGCCGCGCAATTTTTGCAATATACAAATTCGCTACGGGTTGTTCGTACAAATAATTCTGGACAGTTAAATGCAGCCGCTGGCGGAGTTGGCATTTTAGTTAAAAATGAAACCGACTACGATAACCTTTCCGTAACTGGTGATACTGCTGGCGAAGGATTTGAGTTTATTGCTAAATATCCTGGTGAATTAGGTAACAGTGTTCAAGTTGTAGTTTGTACTAATGCTGCTGCTTTTGCTGATTCTTCATTTGCACCTTATGCAGGTCAGTTTGACTTTGCACCAAATGTAAGTGAATTTGCCGCAGATCGTGGACTCGTTTTAAACAGCGATAGCGATAATGGCGATGAAATGCACATTGTTATTGTTGACCAAGATGGCGCGTGGACAGGAATAGCTGGTACAATTTTAGAAGTATTCCAAGGCGTATCACAAGCATCAGATGCACGTCGTGCTGATGGATCATCCAATTACTATGTTGATGTTGTTAATCGACAATCAAAGTATGTTTGGTTTGGCCGTCATGACGATGAGTTGACCAATGCTGGTGAAACAGTTGCTACCGCAGGTTCTTTAGGATATGTCACCTTAGATACAGCAACATCGTATTCTTTGGGTGGTGCATCGAACGGATCATCGGCTGTTGCAACAGTAGGAGAACTTAAGACTGCTTATGACCTTTTTGGTGACGCAGAAACTGTTGATATTAATTTGATGATTGGCGCTGATGTATCTGAAACAGATGCTACTGCTCATGCAAACGGTTTGATTGCAATTGCTGAATCTCGTAAAGACATTGTTGTATTTTTATCACCTCCAACTTCAGAAACAGTTAATAATGTTACTGCAGCCACGGACGTAAAGGCATGGGCCGATACGGTTTCGTCAAGCTCATATGCAGTAATGGATTCTACAGCTTTGTATGTGTATGATAAGTACAATGACAAATATCGCTGGACAATTGCTGCTGGTTCTGTTGCAGGTCTCTGCGCATTTACAGATTCTGTTACTGATCCATGGTTTAGCCCAGCAGGATTTACCCGTGGACAGCTCCGCGGCGTAACAAAAATTGCTTTTAACCCAAAGAAAGCAGATCGTGATGATTTGTACAAAGCTCGAGTCAATCCAATTGTTGCATTCCCAGGTGAAGGTATTATACTTTACGGCGATAAAACTGCATTGGTTAAGCCATCTGCATTTGATCGCATTAATGTACGCCGTTTGTTTATTACTCTTGAAAAGGCAACTGCTACTGCAGCTAAGTTTCAGCTCTTTGAGTTTAACGACGAGTTTACTCGTGCTCAGTTCCGTAACTTAGTCGAGCCATTCCTTCGTGATGTTCAAGGTCGTCGCGGTATTACAGACTTTGCAGTTATTTGCGATGACAGTAACAATACGGCTGAGGTTATTGACTCAAACCGCTTTGTTGCAGACATCTATATCAAACCTGCAAGATCCATTAACTTTATCACATTGAATTTCATTGCCACTCGTACTGGTGTTGAGTTCTCTGAGATCGTTGGACAATAAGGAGAGATAAAAAATGGCTATCTTAGGCGTTGATGACTTTAAGTCAAAACTAGTCGGTGGTGGTGCTCGCTCCAACCTGTTCAAAGCAAACGTTAATTTTCCAGCTTATGCTGCTGGTGATGTTGAATTGACATCATTTATGTGCAAAGGAGCTCAGCTTCCTGCATCAACAATTGCACCTATCACGATTCCATTTCGTGGTCGTCAGGTACAAATTGCAGGTGATCGCACATTTGAACCAGCAACATTAACAATTATTAACGATACGGACTTTGCAGTTCGTAATGCATTTGAACGTTGGATGAATGGTATTAATCAAAATCGCTCCAACACTGGTCTTACTAACCCAACTGATTATCAAGCAGATATTATTATCGAACAACTCGATAAATCTGGCGTGGTTGTCAAGTCGTACTTCCTGCGTGGTTGCTTTCCAACTAGCTTGAGTGCAATTGAAGTGTCTTATGACAATGAAAATGCAATTGAGGAATTTTCGGTTGAAATGCAAGTACAATATTGGGATGCGGGAACGACATCGTAATTAGTATTGTTGATAAATAAAGGAATACGGGAGGGCTTGTCCCTCCCTGTTTCCCTAGGAGTTGTAAAATAATGGCAGATACTAGTAATACCGGATTCAATATATTTGGATTTGAAATCAAGCGAAAGAATGATGAAAAGGAAGAAAATAAAAAAGCTTCCTTTGTACCTCCTACGACTGAAGACGGGGAAGGTTATATTGTTAATGCTGGTGGTTACTTTGGTTCATATGTTGATATGGAAGGTACATCAGCGCGTACCGAAAGAGACCTAATATTAAAATATCGAGACATTGCGCAGCAGCCTGAGTGCGACGCAGCTATTGAGGATATTGTAAACGAATCAATTATATCGGATGAAGATTCTTATCCTGTTTCAATTATGTTAGATGATTTGGATCAGTCAGATAAAATTAAAGACATGATTCGTGAAGAATTCAACTACATCATTAAATTATTAAACTTCAACTGGTATGGGCACGATATGTATCGCCGTTGGTACATTGACGGGCGATTGTACTTTCATAAAATTATTGATGAAAAAAATCCTAAGAGAGGATTACTTGAACTGCGATCAGTTGACGCAACAAAAATTCGTAAAGTTCGTGAAATAAAACAAGAACGTGATCCTAAAACTGGAGTTAGTTTAGTTAAAGATATTAATGAATATTTTGTTTATCAATCCGATGCATTAGCAAAGTCAAATCAAGGATTGAAGATTGCAAAGGATTCAATTTGCTATGTGACATCTGGTGTGTTAGATCCAGCTCGTAAAAAAGTGCTGTCATATTTGCATAAAGCATTAAAACCAGTCAATCAGCTTCGCATGATGGAAGACTCTTTGGTAATTTATCGTCTTTCACGTGCACCAGAGCGTCGTATTTTTTACATTGATGTCGGTAACTTACCAAAAGGTAAGGCTGAGGAATACCTTCGTAACGTCATGTCGAAGTATCGTAATAAAATGGTTTATGACGCAAATACTGGCGAAATGAAAGATGACCGTAAACATATGTCAATGCTCGAAGACTTTTGGTTGCCGCGTCGAGAAGGCGGTCGAGGTACAGAAATTACAACTCTTCCTGGCGGTGAAAACCTTGGGCAAATTGACGATATTGTTTATTTTCAAAAGAAGTTGTACAAATCACTTAATGTTCCAGTCAACAGACTTGAGCAAGAAGCTCAATTTTCACTTGGCAGATCTACGGAAATTACTCGTGACGAGTTAAAGTTTCAAAAATTTATTTCGCGTCTTCGTAAAAAATTCTCTGCTCTTTTTATTGACTTGCTTAAAACTCAGTTAATTCTCAAAGGCATTTTTACTGAAGAAGAGTGGAATGAAATAAAGCAAGATATTAATATTGACTTTCTTGAGGACAACCATTTTACTGAACTGAAAAACGCTGAGCTATTGCGAGATAGAATTTCAATACTTCGTGATATGAATGAATACGTTGGTCGGTATTATTCAATTGAGTGGGTTCGTAAAAATGTTCTTCAACAAGATGAAGATGAAATAAAAGAAATTGATAAACAGGTTAAGGCAGAAAAAACTGCAGGTGAAATACCAAACCCTGATGAAATGAATTAGAAAATATTATTTTTATAAATATAATCAAAGGAGTTTATTATGTCTGATACAAACGAATTAATAGCAGCTTTGGCAAGCAATGACATGGTTAAAGCTGGTGAGTCGTTTAATTCTATTATGAGTGATAAAATCAGTAGCGCCCTTGATGATACAAAGGTACAAATGGCACAAACGATGATGGGTGCAGAAGATACTGAAGAATCAATTGAACAAGATAACGACGATATTGAAAATGATGAACTTTAAAGAATTTAGGCAATCTTTGTTTGAAGCTGCCACCGAAGGCAAACCATACAAGATTGGGAAGTATAAAGCTGAAATTAGAAAGCAAGGAAATAAGTTTGTTGCTTTTTTAGATGGTGAACAGTTTGACAAATTCAGGTCTATTAAGGAAGCTGAAAAGGCGTTAAAAGATTTTGTAGAATTATTGGGTAAACAAAAATAATGGCAAAGTATAGACCTATTAGCACAGAGGTTGCTGCACCAACAACGCTAGGAACAGCTGTTACAGTATCAGATGCTCATGTTGTTAGAGTAACAAATACTGCAGCATCTGCGTCGTATCTTGTAACTCTAGTTGATGATACTGGTGCAGTGGCAGGCACAATGACCATATTAGGTTTTGAGGTAGTGTTAATTGATAAGCCAAAACTATGGAAATTGTTTGCTGCAGATGCTGCGGTTAAATTCACATCGGTAACGTATCCAACATGAAATTAATAACAGAAAACATTGAAGACGTACAATTCGTTCTTCAAGAAGATAAAAATACTGGTAAGAAAAAAGCTCTTATCGAAGGTATCTTTATGCAAGCTGAACAGCGTAACCGAAATGGTAGGATATATCCTAAAGCTGTTTTAGAAGGTGCAATTAAAAGATATATGTCAGAACAAGTTGCCAGAAATCGTGCCGTTGGTGAGTTGAATCACCCTGAAGGGCCAACGATTAATCTGGATAAAGTATCACATCGCATTACAGAACTCAATTGGGACGGAAATAATGTGATGGGTAAAGCGCTATTGCTAGACACGCCTATGGGTCAAATCGCTCGCGGTTTGATGGAAGGTGGTGTACAGCTAGGCGTTTCTAGTCGTGGTATGGGTAGTCTTGAGCAACGCAGCGGTGTATCATATGTTAAGCCAGACTTTATGTTGGCTACGGTTGACATCGTGCAAGATCCATCGGCACCTGACGCTTTTGTTAATGGAATAATGGAAGGCGTCGAATGGATTTTAGAAAACGGTGAATGGATCGTTAAAAACGGTATTGCTACACCTCAAGATTTTGAACAGTATGAGACTGAAATTATGAAGGCGCCATCTCGTCAGTTAGCTGAGACGCAGATGAAAGCTTTCAAAGATTTCCTCTCGAAACTTTAACTCAATAGGAGTAAAACACATGTCTGAAAAACATGAAGGCCTCCAAGATGATCTCGTTGAAGACGTTGAAGATTTTGACGGGGAAATCGAAGAGGCAATGGGTCATAACCCAGAAACAGCAGAAGCAGACTCAGTAAAATCTGTCGATGCTGCAGGTGATAAGACCAAAAAGCAACCACTTCGCAAAGGCGATAAGCAAAATTCTGAGCCAATGAAACCTTCTGGTCTCAAGGCAAAAGAAATGGTTATGGCAAAAGGCGTAGCTAAGGAAGACGTACAAGGTGCATTTGATGACGACTTGTCAGCCTTAGTTGAATCCGAAGCAACACTGTCGGAAGGATTTAAAGAAAAAGCTGAAGTTATTTTTGAAGCAGCTCTTTCTTCTAAATTGTCTGAGCATGTCGAGCGCCTTGAAGAGCAATATGAAACACAACTTTCTGAGCAAGTACAACAAATTCAAGAAGAACTCGTCGAAAAAGTTGACGGCTACTTGAGCTATGTTGTCGAGTCATGGGTAGATGAAAACAAGTTAGCAATTGAAAACGGTCTTCGTGCTGAAATTGCTGAATCGTTTATGTCTGCTCTACATGGTGTTTTCACTGAGCATTATATTCAAGTGCCTGAAGAAAAAGTTGATCTTGTTGACGGTTTAGCCGACAAGGTTGATGAACTCGAAGAGCAATTGAATACTACCGTTCAGCGCAACATTGAGTTGTCAGAATCCATCAAGCAATATGCCCGCGAAGCAGTTATTCAAGAGGCAGCTAAGGATTTGTCAGAAGCTCAGGCTGAAAAGCTTAAGTCTTTAACCGAAGATATTGCTTTTGATTCGGAAGATACTTTTTCAATGAAAGTTGATACCATCAAAGAGTCATATTTTAAAAAGCAATCTGTTCAAGCCCAATCTGAGGAAGAGCAAATTGATGAGGAAACAAAGCACACTGAAGTTTCCCCATTAATGGAGCAATACCTCTCTGCACTTAAGAAATAAACCCAAGGAGAAAACTTAAATGTTTAACGCAGAAACCCTAGTTGAAAAGTGGAGCCCAGTTCTTGAAAACGAACATGCCCCATCAATTCAAGATAAGTACAAAAAAGCTATTACCGCAGCAATTCTTGAAAATACTGAAAAGGCACTCGCTGAAGAGCGCGGTCAATCTCAGTACTTGAGCGAAGCTGCTCCTACTAACTCCACCTCTGGTGGTACTGGTGCAATCAACAACTGGGATCCTATCCTTATTTCGTTGGTTCGCCGTGCAATGCCTAACCTTATTGCATATGATATTGCTGGTGTTCAGCCAATGTCAGGTCCTACTGGTTTGATCTTCGCAATGAAGTCACGCTACAACGACAATGCAAACCGTTTGAATGCAACAGAAGCTTTGTTCAACGAAGCTGATACTGATTACAGCTCAAGCTCATTCAGTGGCACATCAGGCACTCCTAAGAATGGTACTCATTCTGGAGATTCTTCTTCGCTTCCAGGTACAGATGTTGTTCCTACTGGCGGTGACGATGTTGCTGATGGCTTTGGTTTTGGTGGTGGTATGACCACTCAGCAAGGTGAAGCTCTTGGTGATGCATCAGGCAATGCTTTCCCAGAAATGTCATTCACAATTGAAAAAGCAACTGTTAGTGCTAAAACACGCGCTTTGAAAGCTGAATACACAATGGAACTCGCTCAAGACTTGCGCGCTGTCCATGGTTTGGATGCTGAAGCTGAATTGGCTAACATTTTGTCGGCTGAAATTCTTGCTGAAATTAATCGCGAGCTCATTCGTACGGTTAACTCACGCGCTAAGCTTGGTTGCCAACAATCAGATTTGGCTACTGCTGGTACGTTTGATTTGGACGTTGATGCTGATGGCCGTTGGTCAGTTGAAAAGTACAAGGGCTTGGTTGTTCAGCTCGAGCGTGAAGCAAATGTTATTGCACGTGAAACACGTCGCGGTAAAGGTAACTTCATTATCTGTTCATCGGATGTTGCAACTGCTCTCCGTGCATCAGGTATGTTAGACTACACACCAGCAATGGCTGCTAACACCAACTTGCAAGTTGACGATACTGGCAATACCTTTGCTGGTTTGTTGAACAGCGGCATCAAGGTCTACATCGATCCTTATGCAACTGTCAACTACTTGACAATGGGTTATCGCGGTGCAAGCCCATATGATGCTGGTTTGTTCTATTGCCCATACGTGCCACTCACAATGGTTCGTGCAGTTGGTGAGAACAACTTCCAGCCAAAAATTGGTTTCAAGACTCGCTACGGCATGGTCGCAAACCCATTTGTTCAGGCAACACCTCAGAGCGACATTGGTGCGGTTCGTTCAAACCAATACTATCGTATCTTTAAGGTTGCTAACATCCTCGGTGAGGGTTAATTAGCTACATACCTTAATCGGTAGTTATTAAGGAAAGGGACTTCGGTCCCTTTCTTTTTGCTTATAAATAATGATATAATACGATAGGATTTTCTATTATGATATACGATAAGACCGTTAACTTTGATACCAGTAGTACTTTAAATCAAAACCCTTCTTTTGCTCTACCACATAGCTTTAGGTTAGTAATTGATGGTCAACGATACAAGAATGCTATTTTTTCTGTTCAACGCGCGCAAATTCCAGATCTTACTGCCGAGGCAGCACCGTTGAATTTACCGCAACGCAACATTGCGTTTGCACCAGATAAACTTAACTATGCAGATCTTAGTTTATCTTTTTTAATTGATGAAGACTTTACAAATTATATTGAAATACATGATTGGATGTATGGCGCAGTTACTGAACCAGATTCAAACACTGAAAATAAATACAAGGATATTTCTTTACTCGTAATGAGTTCGCATAACAATGTTGTGCGCGAGTTTAAATTTGTTAAAGCCTTTCCAATTAACCTATCTGCCGTTGCATTTGATGCAACCGTTACTGATGCAGAATATTTAACTGCAGATGTAGTATTCCATTACTCATATTTTAAAATTTCCTAATTTGTGTTATAATAAATAATTTAGTAAAGTGAAAAGGATATAGAATGTTAAAGCTTGAAGATATACTTGAAATGTGGAAAAAAGATTCTCCTATTGATGAAATGAACCTTGACAGCTCATCAATCAATTCTGCAAAGCTTCACTCTAAATATTTAGAATTATTGTCCATTACAAAGCTTCAATGTAAAAAGAAGGAAATGGATTTTAAAGTGTTGCTCAAAAACAAATACCTTTGGTATAATGGTAAGTTATCAAAACAAGAAATGGATGACTTGGGTTGGGAATACGATCCACTCAATGGGTTAAAAATACTCAAAGGTGAAATGGATCACTTCTACGATTCAGATAAAGACATTCAAGCAGCTCAAGGCCAAATCGAGTATTTAAAAACGCTTATAGATACTTTAACAGAAATATTAGAAAATATCAAGTGGCGTCATCAAAATATTAAAAATACAATTGAATGGCGTAAGTTTACAAGTGGGATGTAATGGATATAATCAAGGTACGTAAAAAGAATCATGTATATTTGACCGTAGAGTCTTCTCCTTCAGTAATGAATGAGCTTACAGATTTTTTTACGTTTTATATTCCTGGTTACAAGTTTATGCCCGCTTATAAGAATAAGTTTTGGGATGGAAAAATAAGATTGTACGACTCACGTACTCGTGAGTTATATACGGGATTATATAAATACCTTGAAGAATTTGCTAATGCAGAAGGCCGTAACTATAAAATAGAACTTGAGTTCGATAATTTTTATGGTGTACCATTAATGAGTCATCAAGTTGATTTAGGATTCATTAACGATACAGTACTTACCTCAAAAGGAAAACCAATTGAACCTAGGGATTATCAGCTTGAGGCCGTAGAGCATGCATTAGAAAAACGACAAGCAATGTTAATATCACCGACTGCCTCAGGTAAGTCAATGATTATATATCTGCTACTTAGATATTTTTTAAATAATAATAAAAAGAAAGCTTTGATTATTGTACCTACAACCTCGCTGGTACAACAAATGTATACTGACTTTAAGGACTATTCAGAGTTTGATGATGGATTTGATGCTGACTCGCTGTGTCATATGATTTATGCTGGTAAAGAAAAAATAGACATAAAAAAACGTGTTATTGTATCAACGTGGCAATCAATATACAAAATGCCTGCTTCTTGGTTTGAACAATTTGGTGCTGTATTTGGAGACGAGGCTCATAACTTCAAGGCAAAATCCCTTACTGCAATACTTACAAAACTTCGTGATGCTGAATACCGGTTTGGCACAACAGGTACGTTAGATGGTACGCAAACTCATAAATTAGTACTTGAAGGATTGTTCGGTCCTTGTTATTATGTAACAACCACAAAGGATTTGATGGAGTCTGGAGCTCTTGCCAAATTAAAAATCAATATGCTGCTCTTGAAGTATTCTGAGGAAATTTGTCAGCAAGTCAAAAAGGCAAAATATCAGGATGAAATTGATTTTATTGTAAGGCATGAACCTAGGAACAATTTTATACGCAATCTTGCTCTTGATCAGGATGGTAATACATTAGTATTATTTCAATTTGTTGAAAAGCATGGAAAGGTACTTTACGATTTGATTAAAAATAGTGCGCACGAGCGACGTAAGGTATTTTTCGTATCAGGCTCAACGGATGTTGATGATCGTGAAAAAATTAGGTCAATTGTTGAAACTGAAAAAAATGCAATTATTGTTGCATCTTTAGGTACATTTTCCACTGGTATAAATATTAGGAATATACATAATATTATATTTGCTTCTCCTTCAAAATCTCAAATACGAGTACTGCAGTCTATTGGTCGGGGGTTAAGGAAATCAGACAATGGAAAGGATACTGTACTATATGACTTAGCTGATGATCTTCACCATAAGACTCATAAGAATTATACATTGCAACATTCTGCAGAACGTATAAAAATTTATACTCGTGAAAAATTTGAATACAAAATATATGAGGTACCATTATGAAAGAATTATCAAATGTTGACATAAGGCACTTCAAACTATCCTCTGGAGATGATGTAATATCAATGGTTTCAGACGATCAAAATGATGTGGTTGTATTGTCTCAACCACTGCAGGTACACTCTGTAATAAATAATGATACTCAGGCATATTACTTTACTGATTGGCAACCTTTATCAAAGATAAATATTTGTGCAGTATCAAAATTACATATTATATCTTTTGTTGAGTGTGCTAACGACGTAAAGGAAAAATACATTCGCATGTGTCTTGAAACAAATGATACCTCCGATATTAGATCGTATATTGATAATGATATTGATGAAATGGACGTTGAACTTGACGAATACCTGTCTGAGCCACCAGACGATGGTAATCCAACAATACATTAGACTGGTATATACCCCCGCCCAAACCATAGATTTATTATATACTAAAAACACTTAGTTGTCAACAACTTTTTTTTCTATTTACATTTTCCTCATTTTGGTTTATAATGGTTATATAATTAATAAGGTGTAAAAATGATTGATGCAAAAAAGAAACCACATTACGTTAACAACAAAGAATTTTCACTTGCTGTTGTTGAATACGTTAAAAAAGTAAATGAAGCAAAGGAAAACGGAACTCCAATTCCTATTGTACCTGACTATGTCGCTCAATGCTTTTTGAAAATTGCAGAAGGCCTATCTCACAAATCAAACTTTATTCGATATACCTATCGTGAAGAAATGGTTATGGATGGTGTGGAAAACTGTCTCAAAGCTATTTTGAATTATAATATTGATGCTGCAACGAGAACGGGTAACCCCAACGCATTTTCTTATTTTACTCAAATTTGTTATTTTGCTTTTTTGCGCCGTCTTGCAAAAGAAAAAAAGCAACAAGATATTAAATTTAAATTTATAGAAACCGCATCAATTGAAAACTTTATTCAGTTTGATGGTTTGGATGACTTTAACCAAAACATTGCTCAACCATTTGTTGAACAGCTTAAAGATAGAATTGATAAGGTTAAAACAACAGATACTCAAATTAAAGAATTTGCAGCAGAGCAAAAAAAGAAAGGTATTGAATTTTTTATGGGTAGTGACTAATATGAAAATTGCTGTAATTTCTGATACGCACTGTGGCATACGCAATTCGTCTGACATTTTTATTGAATACCAAGAGCGGTTTTATAATGAAGTATTTTTTCCATATCTGTTAAAAAACGATATCAAAACAATACTTCATTTGGGTGATTACTACGATCATCGTAAATATATTAACTTTAAGGCATTGAACTCTAATCGTAAGGCATTTCTGAATCGTTTAGTCGATGAAGGAATGCATATGGATATTATTCCTGGCAATCACGATGTGTATTTTAAATCTACAAATGAACTTTGCTCTCTCAAAGAGCTCATGGGTTATTATACTAATAATGTCAACATTGTAATGAAACCACGAGTCATGGACTACGACGGTCTTCGCATGGCATTGATTCCATGGATTAACAATGAAAATTATCATGATACAATGAAGTTTATTTCTAAATGTGATGCTGACTGGGTCGGCGCGCATCTTGAACTAAGTGGTTTTGAACACATGAAAGGCATTATTTCAACAGGTGGTATGGAAGCAGATGTGTTTAGCAGGTTTGAAACAGTTCTTACAGGACACTTTCATACTAAATCAACAAAAGGCAATGTACACTACCTAGGTTCTCAAATGGAATTTACATGGGCTGATGCTCATGATACAAAACATTTCCACGTGATTGATACTAAGACTCGTGAATTAACTGCAGTAGCAAACCCTCTTACATTATTTGAAAAAATCCTTTACGACGACACAAAAATGGATTATAATATAGAATACGATGTGTCAAAGCTAAAGGACAAATTTGTTAAGTTAGTTGTTGTCAATAAATCAGATCCTTACCTATTTGATTCGTTTGTTGACAAAATTCAAAATACTGAAGTTCATGAACTCAAAATTGCTGAAACCTTTAATGAGTTTATGGGTGAAAACATTGATGATGAAAATATTTCTGTTGAAGATACAACTCAACTTCTTGACTCGTATGTAGATGCAGTTGACACTGAACTTGATAAAGAGCGCATGAAAGGCTTTATGCGTTCAATATATGTTGAAGCTTGTAATGAGGAAATTGTATAATGCTCCACTTTAAATCTGTTAGATGGCGCAATTTTTTATCGACTGGAAATGAATTTACTGAAGTTTTACTTGACCGCTCTCCGACTACATTGATTGTTGGATCAAACGGCGCAGGTAAGTCTACTTTGCTTGATGCGCTGTCATTTGGTTTATTTGGTAAAGCTCACCGTGACATAAACAAAATGCAATTGGTTAACTCAATCAATGGGAAAGGTACAATTGTTGAGGTTGAGTTCAAGGCAGGAGCACACGAGTTTAAGATAGTGCGTGGTATCAAACCAACAAAGTTTGAAATATACCAAAACGGTAACATGATTAATCAATCAGCTGCCGCTAAGGACTATCAAAAGTTCCTTGAGCAAAACGTACTAAAGCTCAATCATAAGTCTTTTCATCAAATCGTAGTGCTTGGTTCATCATCCTTTATTCCTTTTATGCAACTTCCAGCTCATGCTAGAAGGGCAGTGATTGAGGATCTTTTGGATATTCAAATCTTTAGTAAAATGAATACTATTATTAAAGAAAAAATGTCAAAGCTTAAGGAAGAAATTACGGCTGCAACTCATGCTATTGAATTAGTAAAAGAAAAAATCACCATGCAAGTCAAATACATCAAAGATATAACAGAAATCAATGATGCACACCTCCGCGATAAAAAAGAAAAGATTGTTGAAATACAAAAAGAAATTACATCAATTCAAAAAAACAATTCAGATCTTACTGTATCAATTGACAGTAATCAAAAAGGACTTCAAGAAAATATTGACAAGACTCGAAAAGAGCATCAGTCAGTACTCAAATATGAAGCACAATTTAAACATCAAATAACAGGTGTAGTAAAAGATGCAAAGTTTTATGAAGAACATCAGAATTGTCCGACTTGTACTCAAGTCATTTCTAATGCGATTAGAAAAGCAAAACTTGAAGAAGCTCAGGAAAAGGCTCGTGAACTGCAAAACGGAATGGAGTTAGCTGCAAATAAATCAAATACTCTTGATGCTCAACTTAAACTCCTTAATGACACAAACGAAAAGGTGCAAGAATGGAACAATGAAATTTACGCAAACAATAAAGCAATTGCTCGCTTACAAGATCAAATTGTACAAATTGAAGGTGAAATTGCAAACCTATCTAGTAAGTCAGGTGACTTGTCAAAAGCAAATGAAGAACATCGCAATTTGATTGATGAGCGTGATAGTTTAAATGAGCGTAAGTTAAAACTACTCGAAGATCGTACATATTCTGAAGCTGCATATGAAATGCTCAAGGACACTGGCATTAAAACTAAAATTATCAAAGAATACCTGCCAGTCATGAACACGTTGATTAACAAGTATCTCAATGTTTTAGACTTTTTTGTATCATTTCATCTTGATGAAAACTTCAATGAAACAATCAAGTCTCGCCACCGCGATGATTTTAATTATACGTCGTTTTCAGAAGGCGAAAAACAAAGGGTTGATTTAGCACTATTGTTTGCATGGCGACAAATTGCTCGTATGAAAAACTCTGCATCAACAAACTTGCTTATTCTTGATGAAACTTTTGATAGCTCACTCGATCAAGACGGTGTTGACAATCTTATGAAAATCCTACACACTCTTCGTGATGATGCAAACGTATTCGTAATAAGTCATAAAGGGGATATACTTGACGGAAAGTTTAGATCAAAAATCGAATTTACTAAGGATCGCAACTTTTCAAAGATGGTCAAGGCACAAAATTAACTGTTGCAAATTTGCAACAGATAAATATAATTGTTGCAAATTTGCAACAATTAGGAAAAAAATCCTTTACAAGACTCTAGATCCAGTATATAATTGCTATATAACCTGGAGGAATACGTATGGAATCCAACTCAAAATCTATCCTTGCTAAGCTGCTAGCTCGTGAAAACATTACAATTCAGCATGGGAACATTCCTACAGCATATTTTGATGTTGAAAATCGAGTACTTGGTCTTCCTTTGTTCAAGGAAATGGACAAGAATGTATATGACTTGCTTATTGGCCATGAAGTAGGTCATGCACTTGAAACGCCTTCAGACGGATGGCACAATTCGAGCTTTGATATTCCTGGATGTCCACGTGCATTCATCAACGTTGTTGAAGATATTCGCATTGAAAAGCTGATTCAAAACCGATATCCAGGATTGATTAATTCATTCAAAAAAGGCTATCATAATTTAATGGTTCAGGACTTTTTTGGCATTGGCGATACAGACGTCAATACAATGAGCTTTATGAATCGTCTTAATCTTAAGTCAAAACTACGAGATTTAATAAGCGTTGACTTTTCTAATGAAGAACAACCATATGTTGACATGGCTATGTCTGTGCAAACATGGGATGATGTTATTTCTACATGCCGCGCAATATATGAATACTTAAAGGAAAAGCAAAAAAATGAGCAAAAGGAAACTCAGAGCTCACCAAACGGAGGATCAGGAGAATCATCTTCTGAAGACAGCGCTGATGAAAGCAGCGATCAGTCAACATCAAAAGAAACCCCTTCAGAACAAACTACTGAGCCTAACAGTAAGGATGATACCGATTCGTCTTATTCATTGGATAGTTTCGAAAATAATAACAATACGTTTGAAAATAATACTTTTCAAAACGAACAGACTGATCAAAAAACTGAAGAAACAACAAAAACGTTAGGGTCTGACTGCGATGATGATATTAATCAAGATATCATGGATACGTCAACAGATGACAACTTTAGAACTAATGAAAATAACTTAGTTGAGCGTAATCGTGACGGTAGTATTCCTGACGCAATTAATCTTTGCAACAGCAAACAGCTTCAAGATATGATTATTCCTTATCACGAAATTGCAAGGTCGCGTGCCGAAAACAATCAAACTGTTTTTTCTCAAGATACTGTGCCAGATACATTTCGGCATACTAATTATAAGTCAGAATTAAAAACCTTTGTTGATGAGACCACTAAAATTGTTAACGTTATGGTTAAAGAATTTGAAATGCGTAAAGCTGCCTTTCAATACTCTAGGTCTAAAACATCTCGTGCAGGTTCTTTGAATGTAAACAAGTTACATGAGTACAAATTCAATGATGATATTTTTAATAAAGTAACAAAGTTAGCTGATGCAAAAAGCCACGGTATGGTTATGTTTATTGATCGTTCAGGATCAATGCGAAACATCCTAGGAAATGTCATACGTCAAACGCTAACATTAGCAATGTTTTGCAAAAAAGTAGGTATTCCTTTTGATGTGTATACGTTTACTTCCTATGATAGACACAGATCAAATACACAAGAAGGTTATAAGTACAAAGTTGGCGATTTAGATCATAGCTACACGGCAGTTTGTCATCTTTTGAGCTCATCGTTTAAAAAGTCAGACTATACTGAAGCCTTTAACAACTTGTTTTATCAAACCGTTGGGTATGACTTGACGCATTACCTGTGGTATTCTGAATATGAACGCATGGGTGGTACACCACTTGTTGAAGTTTTATCCGCGGTTCCTGAGTTAATTGCAAAGTTTAAAAACAAGCACGGCGTACAAAAAGTTATTATGCCGCTGTTAACTGATGGTGCAGCTTCAAGCTTCAGTTATGTTTTTGGTTTTAACGG
>Ga0209953_1000198_pt1 | contig 23596 bp, 19 predicted proteins | sample SalPonred_H2O_MG_FD_185713 | JGI IMG/M metagenome (GOLD analysis project Ga0209953, IMG submission 185713) | Salt pond water microbial communities from South San Francisco under conditions of wetland restoration - Salt Pond MetaG... | ecosystem: Environmental > Aquatic > Non-marine Saline and...
CTCGTATTCCTGATAGTTACCATCAAAAAACACCACTTGAGATTCGCCTTCAAAGGCAAGGATGTGCGTGGCAATACGATCAAGGAACCAGCGATCATGGCTAATGACCATCACACAACCGGCAAACTCCAATAACGCATCTTCAAGCGCGCGCAACGTTTCCACGTCGAGATCGTTAGACGGTTCGTCAAGCAGCAAGACATTGCCACCCTCCAACAGTGTCTTGGCCAAGTGCAGGCGACCACGCTCACCACCGGAGAGCTGACCCACTCGCTTACTTTGATCGGTGCCTTTGAAGTTGAATCGACCCAAGTAAGCTCTTGAGGGCATCTCAAATCGACCAACCGTCAACAAATCAGCGCCGTCTGAAATGGCATCAAAAACCGACTTATCGTCTGGTAATGACTCACGCGATTGGTCAACAAACGCCAATTTAACCGTTTGACCGATGGCCACTTCACCACTGTCAGGCTTCTCCTGCCCTGAAATCATGCGAAACAAAGTCGATTTACCGGCACCGTTCGGGCCAATAATACCCACGATCGCACCTGGCGGCACCGTGAAGCTGAGGTCATCGATTAGCAAACGATCGCCAAATGATTTACTGACGTGCTTAAACTCAATCGCCTCATTGCCCAAGCGTTCGGCAACAGGGATGAAGATCTCTGATGTCTCGTTACGCTTTTGATAGTCATGCGAGGACAATTCTTCAAATCGAGCCATGCGTGCTTTGGCTTTGGCTTGGCGCCCTTTCGGATTCTGGCGAACCCATTCCAGTTCTTTGCGGATCGTTTTTTGACGCGCTGACTCACTGGACTCTTCCTGTTTTAAGCGAGCCTCCTTTTGCTCAAGCCACGAACTGTAGTTACCCTTCCAAGGGATACCATGGCCACGATCAAGCTCTAGAATCCATTCGGCTGCGTTATCCAGAAAGTAGCGGTCGTGGGTCACACCGACCACGGTTCCGGGGAATTTTTGCAAGAAAACCTCAAGCCAATCGACACTTTCCGCATCTAAGTGGTTCGTTGGCTCGTCTAGCAACAACATATCTGGCTTGGATAACAACAGTCGACAAAGGGCCACGCGTCGCTTTTCACCGCCCGACAGATTGCCTATCTTGGCATCCCACGCTGGGATACGAAGCGCATCCGCTGCAATTTCCATTTGCGCGGCAATATCGTCAGACCCACTGGAAGCCGCAGCAGAAATGATTGCCTCTAACTCAGCCTGCTCGGCCGCCAACGCGTCAAAATCAGCGTCTGGTTCGGCGTACGCGGCATAAACCTCATCTAGTCGCTTACGCGCTTCAGTGACTGCGCCTAACCCTTCTTCAACGGATTCTTTGACCGTGTGTTCTGGGTTGAGCTCCGGCTCCTGTGGCAAATACCCCACATTTAAGCCCGGCATGGGGTTGGCTTCACCCTCAATTTCTTTATCAATGCCTGCCATGATTTTGAGTAGCGTCGACTTGCCTGATCCATTCACACCAAGCACACCAATTTTGGCGCCCGGGAAAAAAGAAAGCGAGATATCGCGCAAGATTTGTTTCTTTGGTGGCACGATTTTGCCAACTCGGTTCATGGTGTATACGTACTGAGCCATCTGTCCTCTGCTTCGCAAATTGCTTGATCGATAAAACGTCATTGTAGGCGCTGTCGTCATTTATGATGACGGGTACGCTTAAATCACTCGGATAGACCGCTGAATGAATCAACCGCTGACCTTCTCTGATACCGAACTCACCATGCTAGGTAAAACCGCAGACGCCCTAAGCGCTTATATGGGCGCCGCCGTATTAGCCGAAGTGGGCCAAACCGATGAAGGTGACTGGGTCATATTCGGTCGTGCGCTTGCCGATGACACGTCGCCAGAAAAGGACACGCTGCATGTCCAATTAGGAGGACCCGGTGCCCAAATACTGGGTGAGAAAGGCGGCCTTGATATGGGTACCGATACTTACGACTGCGCGTTTCTATGGGCCATCCAAGTCACGGCTGACCCTGAGGAACGCTTTATACGACTTGATAAAGACGGCGAGGTGTTTGATGCGGCTAGCCACTTGTCCGTTCTCTTGCCCTTCAATCTCGATGAGCCCGAAGCCCCAAACGATGACGAACCGAGCGAACACGACAACGACTGAAGTCGTTTTGCTTCATTGCGAACTGTCTGCCGCGATCGCCGCCATGATCCGCTCTCTGAGATCAAGCAAGGGCTTGATAAGATTTTTCTTCACGGTACCAATTTCAAGATCGGTGTAAAGGCTCATGTTTAGCACGTGGACGGGCTCATTTTCAAAGACCATCGGCGCCGCAATGGCAACAACCCGTGGTTGCCAACTCACCACGCACACCCCAGACGCCGCAATCTCTGACACGCTGTGATCGATCTCAGGTCTGACACGGTGCCAATCGCGCGCATGCCGCGCTTTCAAATGGCCCATCAGCGTTTGCAGTGCCTCGCCGTGCTGGGTACTGATATAAGCTCGACCGAGAGAGGTTAAAGCAGTCGGCACCCGTTGACCTGAAACCACTTTGCGAAGCAACGCATTGGGCCCAAACCTCAGCGTGTCTAAGTAGATCATGTCATCGTTATCGGCGATTGCTAGACCCACATTGACATTCATCTGGCGCGCGGCTCGTTCTAGCTCATCGTGCGCCTGCTGCAATATGTATGAACCGCTGCGCATGGCGTAGGCAAGCGCCAAAACCGTTGCGTGCAAGCGATAACCACCCATACGCACATCATGTTGCAGAAACCCCGCTCGCACCAGAGTACCCGTCAAACGGCTCACCGTCGACTTAGGTAGGCCCGTCCGATCTGCCAGTTCACTGTTACCTAGTACATCGATGCCTGGCTTAAACGCCCGCAGAATAGCCAACCCTCTTGAGAGGGACCGATTGTCATTGGCTCGGCTCGGTGCACTGGTCATGGCTCGGACTGATAACTTTTGCGCCATTTGGCGCAGGGTCCATTGTTTAAGATTTGTAACACGAAATGCAAAGCGTCTTAGGTGAAAAAGGCACCGAGATAGCAACAACGATTCAAGCCACCACGGCACGGTATGACAAAGGTGGGGTTTCATATAGAATCAATTTCAAATCTAAAAGAATGCGAGTCATGACATCGTGTAGGGGACAACATGAAAAACAGAGATACGAGGGATTTGCTAGGCGGTATCGCGCTCATCGCCATCGGTATATTTGCTGCCGTTCACGCGCAACAGTACGACATAGGTGAATTGCGACGGATGGGGCCGGGCTACTTCCCCACAGCCTTAGGTATCTTATTGGCCATATTGGGTGTTTTTATCGCGATCCCAGCGCTCTTTCGGGAGGGCACCCGAATCAAGATTGAATGGAAGAGCCTCTTCTGGGTCATGTTAAGTATTGTTATCTTCGCCGTGTTTTTAAATATGCTCGGCTTAATTATCACCGCGATCCTAATGGTCCTCGCCTCAAGCATGGCTAGCGATTTGACATGGCCTGGTCGTTTAATTCTTTCCGGCTGTGTTGCCGTTATCACTTACGTGATATTTGGGTTTGGTTTAGGCATGCTGATACCCATTTGGCCTTGGTCACCTTGAAACACTTCAATTTCATTTGACGCATCGATACGGGTAACGACACATGGACGTTTTAGATAGTCTTTTATTAGGCCTTGAATCCGCGCTGCAGCCAGAGATATTGCTGTACTGTTTTTTTGGTGTGTTTCTTGGCACCTTTATCGGTGTACTACCGGGTATCGGGCCATTAGCGGCCATCTCATTGCTGCTGCCCATCACCTATCACATCGAGCCAACCGCTGCGATCGTTATGCTGGCGGGCGTGTACTACGGCGCCGAATACGGGGGATCAACGGCCTCTATTTTGTTGAACCTACCGGGTACGGCCGCCAATGCGGTCACCTGTTTGGACGGCCACCCCATGGCCAAGCAAGGCCGAGCCGGCGTTGCGCTGTTTATGACAACCATCGCCTCGCTCGGTGGAGGCCTGACAGGCGTCATGGCTTTGGTTCTGTTTTCTCCGGTCATTGTTGAAATCGGTCTCAAGTTCGGACCAGCAGAATATTTTGCCCTGATGGTACTTGGGCTTGTTTCAGCCTCAACCTTAGCTTCCGGATCGCCCGCCAAGGGCATGGCCATGGTGGTCTTTGGTCTGCTCCTAGGCACCGTGGGCACGGATGTGAATTCCGGTATTCCCCGCTTTGATTTTGGTATCACTGAAATGATGGACGGTATCAGTCTCGTGGGTCTGGCCATGGGCTTGTTTGGCATTTCAGAGATCATCAATAGCATCACATTAAAGCGCGATAAAAAGATCACTGAGAAAATCACTATGCGTTCGATGATGCCCACCAAAAAAGACGCCAAAGACAGCGCCTTACCGATCGTACGGGGTGCGGGCATCGGCAGTTTCTTCGGCTCACTACCGGGAACCGGTGCTGCCATCGCTTCTTTTATCTCTTATGCGGTTGAGAAAAGAACCGCCAAAGACCCGACGCGATTTGGCAAGGGTGCAATTGAAGGCATCACCGCCCCGGAAGCCGCCAACAACGCAGCTGCACAAACAGCATTTATCCCGACGCTGACCCTAGGTATTCCGGGTAGTGCCACCATGGCCATTATGCTAGGCGCCTTGATCATTCATGGCATCCAGCCCGGGCCGCTTTTGATGTCAGAGCAACCGGCGCTTTTTTGGGGGTTGATTGTCAGCTTCTTCATCGGCAACATCATGCTGGTTATTCTCAATATCCCGCTGATCGGTATGTGGGTCTCCATATTGAACATTCCTTACCGTATCCTTTACCCCGCGATCTTGCTGTTCATCATGATGGGCGTCTACAGTGTCAACAACAATACGTTTGATATTTACGTGGTCGCATTGATCGGTATCTTTGGTTACGCCATGTCTTTGCTGCGCTTTGAGGCAGCGCCTTTGTTGCTCGGTTTTATTCTTGGACCGCTTATGGAAGAAAACCTCAAGCGGGCCTTACTTCTATCCCGCGGTGACATGGGGACGTTTATCGAGCGACCGATCAGTATGTGGCTATTGATCATTGCTTTTGCTATTTTGGCTTGGTCGCTGTTCAGTGCGTTGCGCTCGTTCTTACGGCGTCGCACCTTAGCCAAGGAGCAGGCGCAGCATGGATAGCACATCCACGAAAATCATGGCCGCGCGCGACAACAGAGTGGCATGGCAGATTTCTTAACAGTCACGCTCAATCCAACAGTCGATGTCGCCACGTGGGTCGATCAGCTGATCGACCATGAGAAATTACGTTGTGATAAAGAAGTCGAACAAGTAGGAGGCGGTGGCGTCAATGTGGCTCAGGTACTGCACTCATTTGGCGGCCAGTGCCAAGCTTTATTAACCGCGGGTGGTTATCGTGGACAAGAGATCGTTCACAAACTACAAGAGGACGGCATCGATTGTCTGGCTGCCGATATTGCACAAACAAGTCGCCAGTGCTTCACCGTTTATGAAAAAAAGGCGCAGCACGAGTATCGTTTTATATTGCCTGGGCCTACGCTTAGCGATACCGAGATCGAATGCGCGCTCGCACTCATCTTGCAACACTTACCCAACAAATGGTTGGTCTTGAGTGGCAGTCTGCCAGTCGGTGTTCCAGATGATTTTTATGCACGCGTGATCAAACGAGCGCGCGATTTGGCTCCTGAAATAAAGTTCTTGGTTGATGCCCCTGGGCCTATTCTCAAACATGCCATTGCGGCGGGCGTCAATCTGATCAAACCTAGCCTCAAAGAATTTGAATGGTTGACTGGGCAGACGCTAAAGAATCAATCGCAACGCGTGGGGGCGGCCCGAGAATATGTGACGCATGGACAAATTGAGTGCGTGGCGCTCTCCCTAGGTGCAGAGGGTGCCATTGCCGTGACCAAACAAGAAGCTTTAGCCGCTGCGGCGCTATCCGTCGCTGTGACCAGTACAGTGGGCGCTGGCGACAGCTTCGCTGCCGCGCTGCTGTGGGCCTTGTCGAATAACAACAACCTACATCAAGCATTAAGTATTGCCACCGCCACGGCCGCAACTGCCTTGCAGACGCAAGGCAAGCTACAGTTCGATGCCGCCGCTATAAAGGCGCTTAGCCAGGAAGTGGTTGTGACATCCGTGGATTAACAGCCTACGAGCAGTTCAGTTATCTCGGGATGGAGAAACATCTAGACAGCAACCGCAACCAACGGGGTAAGCTTTGAGTATTGGGTTTTAACAAACATATCAACAGTCCTCTGAGCGTTTCGTTGTCGCTCGGGAGCAACTAAGCACATAAGGAGACACGCCATGAGCAACCAAGGTCCACTGAGTCGTTTTACCGTACTTGACTTGACACGAGTGCGGTCAGGCCCTGCTGCTGTGCGGCAGTTTGCTGACTGGGGTGCCAATGTCATCAAGATTGAACAGCCCGGGCAAAAAGCAGACGACAAACCAGGCGGATCGGCGCAATTTGCTGACTACCAAAATACTCATCGAAACAAACGCAGCATCACCTTGAATCTGAAGCATCCCAAGGGGAAAGCCCTTTTCATGTCGCTGGTCAAAACAGCCGATGTTGTGGTTGAGAACTATCGCCCCAATGTCAAAGAAAAACTGGGCATTGATTACGAGTCGTTGAAAAAGGTCAACCCACGAATTGTGTTGGCCTCTGTTTCCGGGTTCGGTCAAGACGGGCCTTATAAAGAACGGCCAGGGCTAGATCAAATCGCACAAGGCATCGGTGGCCTGATGTCAGTCACGGGCGAGCCCGGACGCGGTCCCATGCGCGCTGGTATCCCCGTCGCTGACCTGACTTCGGGCTTGTTTTGTGCGATTGGCACGCTCATCGCCCTGCTCGAGAGAGAAGAGTCCGGTCAAGGACAGTGGATACACACTTCATTACTTCAAGCACAGGTTTGGATGATGGACTTCCAAGCGATGCGTTGGTTAATGAACGGAGAAATACCTGGACAAAGCGGCAACGATCACCCCACGAGCTCGCCCACTGGCGTATTTAAGACAGCCGATGGGTACATGAACATTGCTGCCATGGGCAACGATATCTTCGAGAAGTTGTGTCGTGTGATCGGCGCCGAAGAACTGATTTCAGACGAGCGTTACAAAACGGTACCCCTGCGCGGCCAGAATCGCCCTCCCCTGAATGAAGCTATCAACACCAAAACCCAGACCCAAACCACTGCCCACTGGATCGAGAAAATGAACGAAGCGGGCGTGCCTTGTGGACCGATTCTGAACATGCAAGAAACCATGGAAGATCCGCAAGTCGAGCACCTGCGGATGGCCGAGTCTGTGCAGCACCCCAAGCTGGGCGACGTCAGACTCGTTGGTCAAGCCATCAAACTGAGCCGTTCCGCACTGCCTACATTCCGCGCAGCGCCGGAGAGCGGCGAACACAACGCCGACGTGTACGGTGACTTGGGGCTGACTAGCGAGCAAATGGCTGAACTACAACAAGAGGGGATTATCTGATTTTGTCTCAGGATTACTTCATTTAAGTGGTTTATGCAGGTGTGAACGCATGTATGGCGAGCAAGTCAAGGGCATCTTTATGCTCGTAAGCCCGATTGACTAGTTTGTAAAAAAGTGTAACTTGGTGCCACTCTGGCGGCCCATGCACGAGCCCTTCCAGCGAACCACACATCAAAAGATGGAGACCTTATTATGCAGATTAAAACAATCCTTAAGTCAGTCGGTGCGGTTGTCATCGCCGCCGGCATTTTGCCTAGCACGGCGATGGCGCAGCCTGAGTTCAAGTTAACCTTCTCAACCTACTGGCCTACGACCTATGGCTATCTTTATGATCCGATCGTGAGTTTCGCTGAAAGAGTGAAAGAGCGCTCAAACGGTCGCATCGAGGTAGAACTGTTTCATTCCGCTCAGCTCTTCGGCGGTAAAGAAGAAATGGCCGCCTTAGAGCGCGGTGACATCGATTTGACTTCACCGCTAGATACCTACAACACGGGTCTCGTGCCTGAATTAGGTATTTCAAGCATGCCTTTTCTATGGCCTAACCCCACGGCTGTTCAGAAATCATTAGACGCAGGCTTGTTTGACCTAGGCATCAACGAAGCCATGGCCAAGCGCAATGTCAAGGTGCTCAACGTGGCTGTGGGTGGTCCCTATCAGTTTTACGGTAAAGGATTTCAAGTCAGACAGCCTGCTGATCTGGCCGGTAAGAAAATCGCCGTGAGCGGCACCGCGGCCAGTAAGGCCATGGAATTGATTGGTGCGGCGCCCACATCGATGAGCTCGAGTGATCTTTACATTGCCTTGCAGCGCGGCACCATCGATGCCACGGCCCGTCCTCTGATCACTGGCATTGGCCGCAAGCTCTATGAAGTACTCGATAACGTCACCGTCGTGAACATGTCTTACTTCACCACCTTCTTGGCAATCAACATGGATACCTGGAACAAGTTGCCAGCAGACCTGCAAGAAATCGTTCAAGCCGCTGCCGACGAGCGAAGCGTTGACCAGCTTAAATTATTGAACGCCTACTTGGTCGATGCTAAGCCATTATTCGAAGAGAACGGTGTGGACTATTACGTCGCGACTGATTCAGAGCTGGAAGCTTTTAAAGAAGTCGTTTCCCCAGTCTACGACTGGTGGAAGTCGCAAGTACCAACGGCCCAGAAGTACATCGACTTTGCACAAAAAAATCAATAACCCTGCAAAGTTCTACTTCAAATCTATACAACCCCTGTAGCACTGTCCCATCCGGTTCCGGATGGGACAGTTTTGGATGAATCAGCATGTTCTCTAAACTGTGTCGCGTCTATGCGCGAATATGCTTTGGCGCCTGTGAACTGGCTTTAACAGCGATGCTACTGATCGTTGTCTATGAAGTCGTCAGTCGGTATGTCTTTGGGAGTCCCACACAATATTCCCTGGAAATCACGGAATACCTTCTTGTTTCAATTGGCATCTTGCCCTTGGCAGTCATTTTAAATAAGGATCGTCACGTTAACGTCGACGCCTTGGTCGTGCGGCTCTCTAAAAGAACCCAGATAAAACTCAAATTTGTCTGCCGCGTATTGACAACGATATTTGCACTAGTGGTTGTGTATTTCGGTGCCGAAATGTCGATCTCGGCATTCGCGATGGATGCTCGCTCGTCTTCGTTGCTCGCCTTTCCACTAGGGGTGGCTTACGGCATTATCCCCGTTGGTTTTCTTTCATTGGCCCTCAGCGCCTTGGACGAGGCTATTCAAACGGCTAAATCGCTAAATTCTGAGGGTGGGCAACATGAGTAACTTTCAAATCACCCTTGTTGTGCTCGGTATGTTGTTTGGCCTCATGGCCATTGGCTTACCCATATTTGTCACACTCGGTGTCAGTAGCTTGATCGGCATCATCTTATATCAGGGCGTTGGTGGCTTGTCTGCCGTGACCGGTGTGATGTTTGATCGGATGGGTAACTTCACACTCGTCGCCGTGCCGTTATTCATCCTCATGGGTGAAATCATTTTTGCGTCGGGGCTTGGTTCGGACATATATCGAGCCATACGTATCAGTCTGCGAAAAGTACGTGGCTCATTGGCGCTTGCCAGTGTGGGCGCATGCGCCATCTTTGGTGCCATGTGTGGCGTCTCACTCGCTGGCGCGGCCACGATTGGTAAGTTTGCCATTCCTGAAATGCTGCGAGCCGGTTACGACAAGCACATCGCCACAGGCGTGGTGGCCTCAGCCGGTAGCTTGGCGCTGTTGATTCCACCAAGTGTTGGCCTGATTCTTTACGGTTTGGTGGCTGGAGAGTCTGTTGGCACACTATTTATTGCCGCCGTCGTTCCTGGCATCATCATCGCCATCATGATGGCCGCCTACATTGTCCTCATCGGTTGGCTCAAACCCGAATCGATGCCGACGGTTGACTTAGCTGAGCTAGAAAAGGAAATGGGCGATGCCAGTAATCCTTGGCTCGTCACTATCCCAGCATTACTGCTTGTTGCAGCGGTTCTAGGTTCCATTTATTTTGGTATCGCAACGCCCACTGAGTCCGCTGCAATTGGGTGCGTGGGTTCGTTGTTAATCGCCGCTTATAAACGGAAATTAAACTTTGCAACATTGCGTCACATTGTCAGGGAATCCGTTTACACCTCTGGCATGATTTTGGCCATTCTCTCTAGTGCGCTTGTATTTGGTTATCTGCTAACACGTTTGCGCTTACCACAGGAGCTTGTGGGCTGGATCGCGGAGCAGGGGTTTTCTGAGATAACCGTGTTGATCGCGATTTTCCTGGTCCTGATCGTGATGGGCATGTTCTTAGACGTGGTCTCCGTGATTTTGATTGCAACACCACTCTTGCTACCCATCATCAACACCTACAATTACGACCCGATTTGGTTCGGTATTGTGATGGCGATTGTCACTGAAATGGCCGTGATCACCCCGCCAGTCGGATTAAACCTTTTCGTCATTCAAGGCTTATCGCCCGGAACATCGTTGATGACGGTTGCGCGCGGTTCCATGCCATTTTTCTTCATCTTGGGCTTGGCAATCGTTCTATTTACTGTCTTTCCAAGCTTGGTGCTTTGGCTGCCATTTGGTTAGAGACTTTAAACCCAGCAAACTAATCACTAGCAAAATAATCGCCCCCCTTTGAGGGGGGCTTTTTTTTCTGTACTCTCTACGCATAAGTGAACGCATTTAAGGGAAGTGAGGATGATCAACCGAGACCCCATGCATTCAAGATTTACCCAGCGGTTCTTACTAGAGGCCCCGATCGCATTGGCGCCCATGGCGGGAGCCTCCGGAGGTGCATTGGCAGCGGCGTGCGCGCAAGCTGGTACGTTAGGCTTAATTGGCGGGGGTTACGGAGATCTGTCTTGGCTAAAAGTAGAGCACGCTCGCGCTTTTGAGTTGTGCGATGACGATGCGACCCACCGATTGGGCGTCGGATTTATCACTTGGCGCCTCAATGCTGATGCGAGTGCACTTGACTGGGTATTGACGCAACCGCAACAGCCAGCGGCGATCATGCTCTCCTTCGGTGATCCCCGCCCTTTCGCACAACGAATCCACGAGTGCGGCATACCCCTTATTTGTCAAATCCAACGAATAGACCAGCTACCGATCGCCTTAGAGGCCGGGGCTCAAGTGATCGTCGCACAAGGCGGCGAAGCCGGTGGTCATGGCATGAGCAACGCGTTCTCACGCGGTAGTTTTACCCTTATTCCCGAGGTGGCTGATTGGTTAGCCGTAAACGCCCCGGAAGCCCTGCTGTTGGCAGCAGGCGGCATTGCAGACGGTCGTGGCTTGGCAGCCGCTCGTCTATTGGGGGCTGATGGCGTCCTCGTGGGATCAAGATTATGGGTCACACAGGAATGCCTCGTCCCCACGTCAGCCAAAGCGCAATCGGTCGCTGCCAACGGTGATCAAACAGTGCGCTCGAGCGTGTTCGATATTCTCAGAGGCCTTGAGTGGCCTTTCCCCTACGATTTTCGTGCTTTACGAAACGAGATTCACCGGCAATGGGAGCAGCAGCTCACAGAGCTGAATCACTATCCTGACAACGCGAGAAATGACTATACCGAGGGCGTTGCTCAGGAGGACTACACCCGCGCCCACGTGACTGTTGGCGAAGCCACAGGACTTATTCAGGACATCCCGCGAGCGAGCGAATTACTCCAACGCATGGTGACTCAGGCTCGCGAATTAATGCAGCACAAAGGGTCATGAAATGTCGAAAGCGGTATGTGCGAACGGTGCCAACGACGCAAACAAGACCACTGGCCCATACCCTGAGCAGGCATGGCATGCCGTGCCTATTGAACAAATCGAAGCGTCTCTGGACACCAGCAAGGCTGGCCTGCAAAGCGATCAAGTCACTGAAAAACAGGCCACTTACGGTGAGAACACCTATAAAGCCGAGAAATCCAATGGCTGGTTTAAACGGCTACTGGCTCAAGCCAACAACCTGCTGATCTACGTCTTGATCGTGGCGGCGGCGATCACTGTGTTGGTCGGCCACATGATCGATGCCGCGGTGATTTTAACGGTTGTGGTCTTAAACATTGGTATCGGGCTATACCAAGAAGGCAAGGCGGAACAGTCGTTACAGGCCATCCGCAAACTACTGACACCCAAGGCACAAGTGCGCCGAGATGGCCGATCACAAACCTTACCCGCAGACGTTTTGGTGCCGGGTGATGTGATTCAAGTCAGCTCTGGTGATCACTTACCCGCCGATGTGCGTTGGTTCGACACAAACAATTTAGAAGTCGACGAATCGCCGCTGACCGGCGAATCGGTGCCGGTTCAGAAAAATACAGACACGGTCGAACCCGACGTGGTCGTGAGCGATCGTCTTTCAATGGGGTATGCGGGCACATTGGTCACCAAGGGTCAAGGTCGAGCCTTCGTGGTTGAAACAGGCATGCGAACAGAAATGGGCCGCATCGGTCGCTTGATCGAGTCTGTTGAAATGAGAAAGACTCCATTGATTGAGAAGATCGATCAGTTTGCTCGATGGTTAACACTGACGATTCTTCTGGTTGCCGCTTTGCTCTTTGCCTACGGGTTTTGGGTGAAAGCTCTCGATGGCCCAGGTATGTTGATGGCTGTCGTCGGACTAGCGGTTGCCGCTATCCCTGAGGGTCTACCGGCTATTCTGACGATCACGCTCGCCATTGGTGTCCAGCGAATGGCCAAACGACAAGCGGTCATCCGCCGTTTGCCAGCCGTCGAAACCCTGGGCTCGGTCACCGTGATTTGCTCAGACAAAACCGGCACGCTAACGCGCAATGAAATGACCGTGCAAAGTGTTTGTTTAAGCGATGACCTGCTCACGGTGCAAGGCGTGGGCTACGCGCCAGAAGGCGAAATCACGGACGCAGACGATAAGCCGCTAGAGACCCTCTCACCACCCACTGACGCGCACGGAACAGTCAGCGCCACGCAATGGCTCGGTTTAATTAGCACCCTTTGTAACGATGCGGCGCTACATCAATCATCCTCCGCAGACTGGGGCGCAAACGGCGATCCAACCGAAGCATCATTATTGACCTTGGGCGCCAAGCTCGGATTCGACCAAGACGCGTGTCAAAACCAGTTCCCGCGTATCAGTGTTGTCCCGTTTGAATCAGAACATCGCTTCATGGCCACTGCCCATGTCAGCGGTTCGGACAGCCAAACCGATGAGGGCTTTATTCTGGTTAAAGGGGCGCCAGAAGTCATTCTGAACTTGAGTAACCAGCAAATGACATCGGCGGGTGAGCGGGTTGACCTAGACAAAGACCTGTGGCTGCGCACCGTTGAATCACAAGCCGATGCGGGACGACGCGTGCTCGCCTTCGCCATTAAAAGCAACGTCAGTGGTCTGGCTGGCTCATCACTCAAAGATGAAGTCGCAGACCTGACGCTCGTGGGGCTGACAGGCATTATTGATCCCCCACGTGAGGAAGCCATTGAATCCATCGAGCTTTGCCAACAAGCAGGCATTCAGGTCAAGATGATCACCGGTGATCACGCCGGCACAGCGCGTGCCATTGCCGCCGAGCTCGGTTTAACGACCAAAGACCAAACCCCGCTGACGGGAAGTGAAATCGAGGCTTTAACGGATGAAGAACTCCAATCAGCCGCCAAAGACACTGCGGTTTTTGCGCGGTCTAGCCCTGAACACAAAATCCGCTTGGTTAAAGCGTTACAAGCCAACGCCGAGGTCGTGGCCATGACCGGTGACGGCGTGAACGACGCCCCTGCGCTCAAACAAGCCGATATTGGCATTGCCATGGGTAAAAAGGGAACCGAAGCCGCCAAGCAAGCGGCTGAGATTGTTTTAGCGGATGACAACTTTGCCTCGATTGTCAATGCCGTCAAAGAGGGACGCACGGTTTATGACAACCTCAAAAAATCAATCGCCTTTCTCTTGCCGATCAATGGCGGTGAATCGATCGCCATCATTGTCGCGATCCTCATTGGCGCCACCTTACCCGTAACCCCATTACAAATCCTCTGGGTCAACATGGTAAGCGCCATCGGTTTGGGCATCGTGCTCGCCTTCGAGCCGCCAGAGACCGACATCATGAAGCGTGCGCCCCGACCGCGAGGCACACCCTTACTATCGCGTTTTCTGCTGTGGCGGATTGTTTTTGTATCGCTCTTGTTCTTGGTCGGTATTTTTGGGGTGTTTCATTGGACTTTATCTCAGGGCGGCTCCACCGATTTAGCCCGGACAATGGCCGTCAATGCCCTAGTGAGCATGGAAGTGTTTTACCTCTTCAGTGTCCGGTTTCTCAAGAACCCCTCCTTTAATTGGCAAGGCGTCAAAGGCACGCCAAGGGTATTAATGGCGGTGGCCTTTGTCGTCACCTTGCAATTGGCTTTTACCTATCTGCCCATGTTTCAGCAGATTTTTAGTACCCAGGGGTTGTCATTCGCCCAGCTGCTTTTGATTTCGGGTATCGGTGCCAGCGTTCTGATCGTGCTTGAGTTAGAAAAGCGCTTCGTCCGTTCGCGTGACATCAAAATGTAATGAAACGCCAAGCTTTATCAACATGAGAAGTTGCACGGTTCATTCACTGACATGTCACCTGCCGTCCTTGCTTTCCTCTAAAATTCGATTGGTTTGGTTTCAACCCAATCGCCAACCAAAGCGCTAACCAAACGCTTGTTGGATCATCGGGCTCTGGGCAACGATGTGACACCGAAGCGAAGAAGAAGTGAAGGCCTTGTGACACCCTTTCAATGGACGACATTTTTCTTTGAATTCATCAAAGCACCTCGACAAGTCGGTGCCGTGGTGCCGTGCTCTAACGCTGTCGCTACCGCTATGCGCCACGCCCTAGACACGGCACTGGTCGACGGCACTGACTCCCATGCTTCGGCGGTGGTAGAGTTTGGGCCTGGCACTGGCCGGATTACCGAACAACTAGATTTCAGTAACCTGACGCTGGTCGAAACCGATCGAGCCTTTTGTGAACTGCTCGCGAACCGCTACCCCAAAGCGACCGTTCTAAATATCTCTGCCATTGATTTCCTGGCAGAACAGAAAACACCCGTCTCAGTGATTTCTTCGATTCCGCTTCTAAATAACCCGCACGCCAGTACCATCAAAACAGCGGTGGCCAATAGCTATCGCACGGGTATCATTCAGAAGTTAGTGACCTACTCTTATGGATCCAAATCCCCGTTTGCCGAATGTGGTTTTGTTCACGAGACACGCTTTAAGCAAGTCTTACGGAACCTGCCACCCGCCAACATTTGGGTCTACGCATAAGCCTGCGCACCCCCCTTACGCAGTCATCGCACAGGTCATCCTATTTGGTATCGTGCCTTAAGACGTCAAGAACCATTTAGAACCGTTTTGAACAGCCTAGAACAGTCTTCCGACCGTTGGCGACTGAAGTCGCCCCAATTGAGGGATGCCGATGAACAATCACACCTACATTGACAAGATATACCAGGTCGACTCCGATGCCGAAATGCGCGAGGCCTATGATCAGTGGGCCGATAACTACGACACAGAACTGTCACAACACCAATATTGCACGCCCAAGCGAGTCGCAGATGCCTTGGCAAGACATCTTTCAGACTTCCAAGCACCCCTGCTCGATTTCGCGTGCGGTACGGGTTTGTCGGGTCAAGCGTTAAAGCACCAAGGCTTTACATGTATTGACGGCATTGATCTCTCGCCAAACATGCTGGCGCAAGCTCGCAAGAAAGCGGTCTATCGCTCTCTGAAGGTTTGTGAACCACAGTCGCCTTTTGCTTCGTCGACAGACGACTACCGGGCCATTGTGGCCACTGGTGCCATTGGTGCCGGTGCCGCACCCATCGAATGTCTATCAGACGCCATCGATCATTTGCCCTCAGGTGCTCTACTTTGCGTGTCACTTAACGACCATACTTTGGAAGATCCCCGCTACGAGAGCATCATTGAAGCGGCGACCAAGGCGGGCATCATTCACGTTCTGGAAGACCAATACGGCGATCATCTTCCAAACATAGGTTTGGGCGCCAAGGTATTTGTGCTTCAAAAGCAATAAACACCACACCACTGAAAACTCACAACCAAAACTCACTACCAAAACTCACTACCAAAACGCACCACTAAAACTCACCGCTAAACTCTTTTTTAGGATTCGACATGCCAACCTCAGTACTTGAATCGTCCCTCTTCAAAGACATGTTCGGCACACCTGAAATGCGTGCTGTATTTGATGATGAGGCCACACTGGTTCGCTACGTCGAGGTTGAAGTGGCCTTGGCACGCGTGCAGGGCGAACTAGGCGTCATTCCGAAAGACGCGGCACAAAAGATTGCACAACGCGCCGACGCGAGCAAACTGGATATGGCCGAAATGAAACGGGAAACGGAGATCGTGGGTTACCCGATCTTGCCACTGGTCCATCAAATCTCTGCCATGTGTGGTGATGCGGGCGGCTATTTGCACTGGGGGGCGACCACACAAGACATCATGGACATGGCCACGGTGCTTCAGATCCGCCAGGCCCTAGACGTGATTGACCGAGATTTGACGGCACTTGACGGCATTCTCGACAACATGGCGGCCACCTATCGCGATACACCGATGGCCGGACGCACCCACTTACAGCACGCTCTACCCATTACGTTTGGCTATAAGGCAGCCGTCTGGCTATTGATGATTCGCCGCCATCGGCAGCGTCTTGAACAGTTGCGCCCACGGGTACTCGTTGGGCAGTTTGGTGGCGCTGCCGGCACGCTAGCCTCGCTCGGTGATCAAGGCTTGGCCGTGAGCGAAGCGCTCTGCAAAGACTTGGGCTTGGCCAGTGCGCCGGTGACATGGCACGTGGCCCGTGACGGTTTGGCCGAGACAGTCCAGCTCATGGCCCTGATCGCAGGTTCATTGGGCAAGATCGCACTGGATGTGATGTTCATGATGGCCAATGAGCTTTCTGAAGTGTTCGAACCGTTCGTCAAAGGCCGTGGGGCATCGAGCACCATGCCACAAAAACGCAACCCGATCTCGTGTGAACTGATCTCAAGTGCCTCACGCACCGTCAGACAACACGCGGGATTGGCCATTGACGCCTTGGTTCAAGATTTCGAACGGGCCACTGGCCCTTGGCATGTGGAGTGGTCGGCCATTCCAGAGTCATTTATTTTGACGGGCGGCGCACTGAACCAAGCCAAATTCATGTTGGCCGGGCTAGAAGTCGATACAGCCCGTATGGCGATCAACCTTGACGCCACCGGGGGGTTGATTGTGGCCGAAGCCGTGATGATGGGTCTGGCGCCAGCGCTCGGTCGTCAAGTCGCGCATGACTTGGTCTACGATGCATGCCGTCTGGCTGCCGAGCAAAAGCAAACCTTGGCCCAAGTCTTGGTTAAAGATCAAACGGTTGCGGCCAAACTCTCTGCGGATGAGATTCAGGCGCTGTGCGATCCCGCGAACTATCTCGGCGCTGCGTCTGAAATGGTCGACCGCACCAGGGCTTGGCACGGCTAAGCCATCCATACGCGCTTGCTCACGCTTTTGCGCCGGATGCCGCCACCAAGTGAGTGGGCGGCATCCGCTGTGATGAAGTCGGCTGACTGACTGCGTAGCGTGCCCATATGCGCTCGTGAAAGAAATACACCACGGTTTGAACGGTGGGTTCAAGCAGGCTTAAGGTCAATGCAACGAACCAGTTCCCGGTCACTGCGTAGGCCACCAGCGCCGCCACCGAAATGTGTGTCACGTAGTAGGAAGCTGTTTTCTTTAGCGTGAAGGCATTGGTTTGAATAAATTTGGTCATGGGTAACCCCTCTTTTGTCTTGTCATCAATGCAATGCTTTTCATTAGGATGCCTATTTCTGCAATATATGTAAAATCAATTGTTTATTTTATTGATATAGTTTTTAACTAAATATGCGGCACCACAGCCCAGCGCACGCCCCAAGAAGCGCTGACCATTCCCGAAGCACGCAAGCACTACAATGTTTGTTCATGGTTGCTGATTGACTTTGTCACTGACAAGCTGGGGGCCCGCATGAAAGCATTACGAATCGGTTTGTTGACCCTGCTGGGTTTGATAGTGGTTGCAATCGTCGCGATCGCTGTCTTTGTGGCGACCTTTGATGCCAATCGTTTCAAACCTGAAATCGAGCAAATGGTCTTGGATCAAACCGGCCGGGTGCTCGACATCGAGGGTGATATCAACCTGACGGTGCTACCCAATATCGGCGCTGACCTTGGGCGCGTCACCCTATCAGAGCGGGATGCCAATCAAGCTTTTTTAACAATCGACTCAGCCAGTGTGTCGGTGGCTTTGCTACCTCTGCTATCAGATCAAGTGCTCGTCGATGGCCTCACGATTGATGGTTTAACGGCAACCGTGACCCGTGCCACAGACGGTGGTTTCAATGTTGACGACATACTGAATAAGATCGCCGCCGTCGATGCGGCTGCTGATCCTGCATCCAATACGGGCGGTAGCACGGACGGGGTAAAAACAAGCCCTCTTCAATTGGACATTGGCGCTATCAAGCTAACAAACGCAAACCTGCGTTACATCAATCAACGCCAGGACCAGGATTTGCAATTCAATGATCTCGATCTAAAAACCGGGCAGATCGCTGAAACAGCCCAAGGAAGCCTCTCTTTGTCCGCTACGGTGCGGTCCGACTCGTCTTCGCTAGACACCAAATTATCAGTGACTGGTGACTACACGCTTAGGCTTGCCGAACAGCGGATCAATCTATCCGCGCTGACCTTGGATCTTAACGGCGATTGGCAAGACTTTAAGGCCATTGAAAGCACCATCGAACTGAACCTAGCCAGTCATTTAGAGACGGGCACCCACACGTTATCTGACGTGTCTGGCTCGGTGAAAGCTCAGCTCAGTAATGACACCACCGAGACCACCGAGGCCATCGAGCTCAACGTCCAATCCAAACAAGTCGTGGCAACGGCTAGCGGTCTTAACGTTGAGCCGGTGACACTCAAGCTTGACCTCGCAGGACAAGCGCAGCAAGTCGCCACCGCCCTTAACCTGCCCGCGTTCGAATTCGCTCAAAACAAACTGCAACTCGACGCATGGACCGCGCAAGTGTCGATAAACGATGCCACTTGGCGCCGCGAACCCCTGCTCGTCAGTGTCCAAGGTGATCTGTCGCTTGATACCGCCACTGAAAAGCTACGGACACAGTTACAAGGACAGTTCGATGACGCACCCATTCAAGCAACGTTAGGCTTGCGGGGTTTTGCTGAACCGGCGATGACATTTGACGTCAGGTTAGATCAACTCCATTTGGACCGTTTTGCGATTGGCCCTCAGACCCAGGTCAGTGCCAGCAGAGCCAATGGGACCTCGAGTGCAAAGCCTACGGGCACCAATGACACCCCACCAGAGACAGCCATCGATTTGTCGGGGCTAAAGGGACACCACATCAACGGTCAGTTGTTGATAAAGGCCGTGCGCGCCAAGCAAGCCACCATGACAGATGTACAAGCGCAGGTGGCCTTGAATCAAGGGCGTCTGGTCGTATCGCCGCACAGCGCATCCTTATTGGGTGGCAAGCTATCTGGGGATCTCTTGATCGATGCCAACAACAACCAATTTCAGCTAAAAGAAACGGTCAATGGAATCGCGCTTGAGTCGCTTTTAGAGGCATTGGGACAAGCCCCTCGGGTCACCGGAGAGGGCTCACTGGCGCTAGACCTCACGAGCCGCGGTCAGACGGTTCAAGCACTCGCACGTCAGCTCGCTGGCAAAGCAAGTTTGAACCTACAAAACGGTGCGGTCAAAGGCATCGATATTGGTTCGATTTTGAATAATGTGCGTTCGATGCTTGGCAAAGCGCCCACACAGCAAGGCGAGGCTTCAGGACAAACAACCTTCACCGAATTAACCGGCTCGGTTGACATCAAACAGGGCATCGCCACCAACCAAGACCTCAGCATGAAGGCGCCATTGTTTCGCCTGCTCGGTAGCGGCACATTCGATATCCCTCAGACCACACTTGATTTCCGTGCCAAGGTGGCCGTTGTTGAGACATCAACGGGACAAGGCGGGGCTGATTTAGCGGCGCTTAGAGGCGTTACCGTGCCCATTAGGATTCAAGGCACGCCTGAGAACCTGACTTACCGGGTCGATGTGGCTGGCTTGGCGGCTGAGTTGGCCAAGTCCCAGTTAGGCAACAAGGCCAAAGAAGAAATCAACCGCGTTGTCCCCGGTTTGGGCGATGCGTTAAAGGGCTTGTTTGGGCGTTAGCCCAAACGCTTTGCCAATGGGCGTTAGCCCAAACGCTTTATCGCTACTAGTAAAATGCCTTTTCGTCGAGCGACAAATGCGGAAACGCGCTCAGCATATGGCTAGGCGACACCGCTGCGGCTTTACACACATGCTCGCGATTCAATTCGCTCAATCGCGTCACACCGAGCAAGCCCATGGCGGTCACCACTTCTGTTTCCAACAACTCCAACATCCGCACGACACCTTGTGCACCATCAGCCGCTAACCCAAAACACTGCATGCGTCCCATGCCCACCATATCCGCGCCACTGGCGATCGCCTTGACGATATCCGTCCCTCGGTTGAAACCCCCGTCAATAATGATTTTGGCTTTGCCCTCGACGGCGTCCACCACTTCTGGTAGCACATCCATGGTGCCGCGGTCATGGTCAAGTTGACGGCCCCCATGGTTAGAGATGTACACCATATCCACACCATGCTCGACAGCAAGACGCGCATCTGCAGCCGTGGCGATACCTTTGAGGATCAGTGGTATCTTTAATTTGGATTTAACCCGATCGACATCTGTCCAGGTCAATGTGGGTTGAAACTCACGCCCTGGCACATTGCTGCGACGGATATTGCGCTTAGCAATATCACGCTCGCGTCGGCTGTAATAGGCGCTATCAACCGTCAAACAAAACGCCCCACATTGCGCCACCTGCGCGCGCTCAACCAAGTCATCCACCCAAGCCGCATCGCCGTGCACATACAGCTGATAAAGGCGTAGCGCGTTGGGTACCTGCTTAGCCACCTCTTCAAAATTCACCACACTGACCGAACTGAGCATGTGTGCAATGCCAAACTGCTCGCAAGCCTGGGCGGCTGCCACGGCGGCATTAGGAGCGAACAACTCCAGACTGCCGACTGGCGCCAACATCAGGGGTAAGCGTAGCTCACGTCCTAGAAACTGCGTACTTGCATCAACCCGGCTGACATCACGCAACACGCGCGGCTTGAACGCCATGGTGTCGAGCGCGGCACGATTGCGGTTGACCGCCGTCTCGGTTTCCGTGCCGCCGACAATGTAGTCCCAGTTATCGTGATTCAGCTTTTGTCGTGCTTTTTGAATGATCTCGTGCAAGTTAAGAAATGACTCAGGGTAAGACGCAGAAGTTGCCATGATGTTGTCTCAGTAAAGTGTTGTCTCTGTCAAAAAGTTGTTATTTCAAATATTTTTCTGTGAGCTGGTCGTAACCCAAGGCATCGGTGGCTATACCCAACGTGGCCTGCGCATTCGGTTGAACCAAGTCACTGGGTGTGGCGCCCTCTTGAACCGCTTTCATGGCGTCAAACAACGCTTGGGCAGCCACAGTGAATGGTTGGTGGCCCCACAGCCAAGCTTTTACGCCACGGCGTGCCAAATCCTCACGATCATAGAGTGAGGCGTCAGAGCCTGCAACCATGATGGGGAGTTTCAAATCTTTGGTAATGATTTCAAGCTCTTTTTTGTTCTTCAAGTAAGGCACGAACAAAGCATCGACGCCGGTTTCTTGATAAGCGACCAGACGACGTGCCGCCTCTTCAGGTCCTTCGGAGACGTTGGCATTGGTGCGTGCTACCACGAGCATGGGGCCCGTCCCGCGGGCTTGGACAGCGGCCTGCATTTTCTTGATGCCCTCTTCTATCGATGTCAATCCTTGCTTGTCTGAACCGCCATAGGCACGTGGCAGGATGGAATCTTCGATGCAGGTGGCGGCCACTCCTGCCGCCTGCAGCTCTTGCACCACACGCATGGCGTTTAATGCATTGCCGTAACCATGATCGGCATCGACCACGAGATTTACCGCATTGAGCCGGCAGATCCGCCGGGCCTGCTCAACCAGTTCAGTAGCCGTCAATAAGACAATGTCAGGGGCGCCTAACACGGCATGCGAGGCAACAGATCCGCCCATGACGCCGACTTCACTGCCTAAGGCCTTGGCAAATCGTGCGGAAACGGGATCGAACACCGAGCTGGCGATCAAACATTCTTGACGGGTCATGATTTCGCGCAAAGAACGGAGCGCGGGTGAGCCGTGTTCGGCTGGCAGGTGGGTTGACATCAACGGTTTCCAAAGCAACTAGAGGGTGAGGCACGATTACCACTGTGTTCTTTTAAACCGTCTACTGACTGAAGTCCAGAGCGCCACCTCATACCCCTTTTCCAGTGTGAATCTTGGTCAACGCGGACATGGATTTACACAAGTAAAAATGGTACCTGCGCTTCTTCGCATAACGCGCGAATTTGTCGCACAAGTGCTGGCGGCATAGGTATGCCTTTTTCTTGTCGTGTACGGCGCGACGCCTCTTCGAGTTCACCATGTACCAGTACCGGTTGTGAAGGGTCAGCAGCGGGTGTGCTGTGCAGGACATCAATGACCGCATCTAAGTCATTTTTGAAGTCCTCTGGATCGCGAAATGCGGCGGGATCGATGGCACAAAAAAAATGACCCAGGTCGTCAGGGTCACCGGGTTGCTGTGTTTTGTTACGGATTGGCGAAAACGACGATCCCGACAAGGTACCCGCCAGGATATGGACCATCATCGCCAAACCATAGCCCTTGTGGCTGCTCATCTCTGGCTTGCCGCCCAGGGGTGCCAAACCACCGCCCATCGCATTGGACCGATGGAAAAGAATGTCCATGGCATGACTGGCGTCAGTCACAGGTTCGGCGTTTTGGTCCATCACCCATCCTGCCGGAATGTCATCGCCACGCAGTTCATACAATTTGACTTTGTTGGCAGCCACACTACTGGTTGCCATATCGAGCACAAACGGCGGATGGCGAAGTGCAGGCGCGGCAAACGCAATGGGATTGGTGCCAAGCAATGCCTGTCGGCCTCGGGTAGGAACGGTATTAATGGACCGTGTTGCACTGGTACACAGGCCAATCAGACCCGCTTCGGCAGCCATCCGAACGTAATAACCCGCCGCCCCAAAATGATGGGAATTACGCACGCACACCATGCCAACACCATAGGTTTGTGCCCGCTCGATCGCCATTTTCATACCCATCACCGCTGCGGCATGACCCAATCCCGCATCAGCGTCTAGCAAAGCAGTCACACCACGGTCCTTAATGACCTCGGGCTGCGCGTTCGGGTTGAGTCGTCCGCTGCGTCGGAACTGGTTGTAGGTCATGAGCATTGAGACACCATGCGAGTCCACACCCGACAGATCCGTGTCCACCATCACGTCAGCACTGAGTGAAGCTTGCGTTTCGCTCAGTCCCCAAGCACGCAAAAGTGTGTAGATTTGCGCCCTAACCTTTGCCGGTGTTGGTGAGATCCAATCTTGCTCATCTGATTTCATGGACTTGTGGCTCCTCAAGGTGAATGTCTCGGTGAATGCTTCACCGTTAGCCCTACCTGGTCTTATATCTACCTCATCTTATGTCACGTGCT
>Ga0209953_1000199_pt1 | contig 23465 bp, 36 predicted proteins | sample SalPonred_H2O_MG_FD_185713 | JGI IMG/M metagenome (GOLD analysis project Ga0209953, IMG submission 185713) | Salt pond water microbial communities from South San Francisco under conditions of wetland restoration - Salt Pond MetaG... | ecosystem: Environmental > Aquatic > Non-marine Saline and...
CCTTTGACAGGAATCCAAAGATACCCATACTTGTAATAAACATTAGAATAATAACAGCGGCACTTAGATAGGTTTTAAGCCACCAAGTAGCACGTTCCCAGTGCTTGTGTAACCACACTGCTGTGACTAATTTACCAATCTCAAGAGCACCGCCCATAATAATGATTGGTACGGCGGCGGCCGCAAAGATAGCAACAAGACCTGCAACTGAGTAGTAAATTGCAACCGCACTAATAGTAAGTGCGGTGATGAGTGTTAGTACTGCTAAGAACATAATATGTATTTATCTGTCCTTCCACTGCCAGTTATCTACAGCGTTTTGATAACAGCCTGTTCTGCTGAATGTATTAGTCACACCGTACTTAGTAACTTGGATGTGAATCTGACGACAGTAACCGCTACCTGTGGGATACGTAATAGCAGGAACTGCTACACCATTTGCACGACCACGATACCAAACCACAGGCTCGCCGTTCTCTGCCGCCATGAGTGCATGCATAACACTAGAATGATATGCACTTAATTCCTCATCGTTTAAACGTTTGAAAAATCCAAATACTACATTGCCTAATCGGTTTGTAAAGTCTCCACCTCTATATTGATAGAACCGTGGATCGTCAACACCGCTAGCATGTACAGGATTAGTAGCCAGAAGTATTAATAATTTCCCAACTGCCATCCAGGCGCTGACACGAAATACCTTTGCGTTGAACAAGTTGACCTCCCATGCTCATCCAATATGTAAATTCACCACAGTTTGCTGACATTCCTAGCCTACGGTGTGTTACACGCTGTACTTGATTGTCAGTACATTCTACCCTAGTTTTACTAGTCACAGTTTCGTTATTTTCTGTAACAATAGTTTCACTGGTGTAACAGTACTGTGGTGTATGATCTACAACTTGCTGAGTAGAACACCCAGCAAGTGTAGCGACAGCAATACTACTGAGCACTAGCGGCTTTAGCATCTTTGGCCTCTTGCAATAGTCCGTTGAAGATATCCAGTGGCATTTTAATACGCACATATGTGTGTACACGCCCTGTTGCACTTAACTCGTAAGCATGACGCTTGACTTCTAAATGCTCGCGAATTGCAGTCTTGCTTACAGCATGCTCAACAAAAGTCCGTGTATTACGGTTTTCGTTAGTGTTATTGCCTGTAAGTTCAACAGTGGTAGTAGAATTCACTTCGCCGTTAATACGCTCTGCAAATGCCTTTACAGCAAATGCATACGCTTGTGCTTCTGAAGCTTGCTCGTACTTGCTTTCGCCCATACCACATGCATACGCATAGTCTTTACGGTTAAAGAAGATAAAACCTTCTGTGCCAATCTGTTCGCAGTCTACATACCAATTAGGATGAGCTTTAGTTTCACGAACTGAAATCTCTTGCATACCAGAACAGCCTGCAAGTGTAATAGTAGCGCCAAGCGCCAATGCCTTAAGTGTGCCTTTCATTGTATTAGTCCTCAGTTATCTAACAATGTACATATAGTATAAGTGATTATACTCATTCTGTCAATCAATTATTTTCACATAATTTAATTGAGTGGTTCCGTCCCCACGACGAGCTTTGACCTTGCCTTTGACGGAATAGGGCATTCCGTTCTCTAGACTTTCGCGATACCAAAAGTCCATGATCTTGTTTTCTGTGCGAGCCGTGATGCGGAACTTGCCATAGTAAACTGAATAGCGACAGGCTTCTACAATGATCTCTCCACGGAAGTTATCCGTGTCAATTACTGTGGACGCTCGCTTCTTCTGCTCAATCTCACGCTTCTCTTGATCCACACGATAAACTTTAGGAAGGCAGGCAACAATACTGCATTCGTATTGTGATCTGTATGAGATTTCATCACTGGATATAACTGTTAACACAGTTTGCTGGAAGTCGTTGAGTTTGCCCGCAAGTTCTAGCATTACATAGCCACGGAAGTGTGTGAGCATTTCTTTAGCGAAGGTGCGATCAGCGTCAGTGACTGTGAGTTGATCGACACCAAGACAGTGATCCATTACCATATACTTGTTTGCTCTGCGTATAACGTTATATCCGTTGACGTCGCCAAACTCAGCATGTTTGACATAACCGTCATTGATACGATCAGCGGCGATTGCTACAGCTAATGCTTCTAGTGTTGGAAAAGTTTGTGTCATTGGTCGCTCCTAAACTTCACTATATGTATAGTATAGGATCTTTTTACAGAGTTGTCAACCAAAAAGAAAGGGGAGCACCCTACTGAGCGGGCCTCCCCCGGGCTTTCGCTATGGCAGGTTAGGATTCCATAGCGGAAAGTACATATTTGCCAAATCGCTGATGAAACTCATCAAAGCTCTTCATCTTAGTTGCGTCTAGTGGCAAATCGTAGTTTGTCAGTGCTGTTTTTGCACCCATTACTACTAATTCAGTTGGAAAGTTATCCATCATATAGCGGAAGAAGCGATCAGTTTGCTCGTTCCAGTTTTTAGCACCTTTCTCTGCACGATCTTTAAGCTCGTAGCACAGCGATACTGTGAGCGAGTACATCGCAGAAACTTCTTTGACTTTGAGATCTTTAACCTTGCCATCGAGAATGTCTTCTGCGTTAGGCAACTTGCCAGCGATCTTGCGATGAGCCATAAACTTTACAGCAAGCCCGTCGCCGATAGCACCAGAAACTAGATTTGTCAATGTTTCTGTATCAATGTCTGTATCTTGCAGGAGATCACTTACAAAGCTCCACGAACGCGGTGTCGCAAAACTCTTGCTTGAGCTCTTAGGATCAAAGTCATACAAGTCCTGCTTGGCGAAGCCAACATAACCTACAACTTCAGGATGCAGTTTATTCAGTGTAGCCCAGTCCTGCCAATCGTCGAAGTCTACCTTCATCTCCAAGTGGATGAAGCGGTTAGCTAACGGTGCTGGCATGCGGAATGTAACGCCTTTATCGCCATCGCGGTTACCAGCGGCAACAATATCAACACCATCAGGTAGTTTGTAAGTACCAACACGGCGGTTAAGGATAAGCTGATATGCTGCCGCTTGCACCGCAGGTGGAGCACTGTTAAGTTCATCAAGGAAAATAATAGCAGTTGATGCAGGGTCTGTAGGCAATTCCGCAGGTGGTGCCCAAGTCATTGTGTTTGCATTGCTATCAAAGTAAGGAATGCCTTTGATATCTGTAGGTTCCCACAGTGCAAGGCGAACGTCAATTACTTCGCGATCAGTGTCGCTACCAATTTCTGCAACAAGTTCTGATTTACCAATGCCTGGAGGCCCCCAAAGGAACGCTGGACGGCGAACTGCAATTGCTTTGCTAATAGCTCGCTTTGCGGCTTTAGGACCCATTTGTCTTACGCTTGAATCTGACATATTTCTAACCTCTTTTCTTTATCTCAGTTTTAATAGTATAATTTCTTGTAGTCGTGATGTCAACCACTTTATGCGGCTTTTGCTTCAACATCACGCTCGTAGATAACAGTTTGACCAAACGGTGCTTCTGCTCGCTCATTGCCTTTCACAATAAACAGTGTATCACAATAATCAGGATCTCCCCACTCACCCCACGGATATCCGTCAGTGAACATGATCAGTTTCTTAGGCTCAATACCGTTTGCTTTCATGTACTCCCAATTCACCATGAATTCAGTACCGCCACCGCCTACTGGCTCGTAGTTAAGGATGCCATCTCCATCATCGTGTGTGAATGTTTCATGTGCATATATCTCTGTATCAAAGCACCAAATATCAATCTTGTAGTCTTCATACTGTTCAATAATACCCAACACTTCGCTGAGGAACACCTTAGCATCTGCATCGCTGATACTGCCTGACATGTCAACTGCAATTGCAACGTCGATAGTCTCATCGTTTTTCATGCCGGGCAAGATTGCCCCTGACTGCCAACCCTTGCGACTAGGACGACTGAAACTGTAGTCGTTGCGAATAATGCTTTGAATATTCATACGCAACACTTCACGCCAGTTCATCTTAGGCTCTGTGAGATCCTTAATCATACGCTGAATCTGTCCAGGCACTTTACCAGCACCTGCGGCAGACGCTGATTGGATCATTGCTTCTTTGAGTTCATCACGGATTTTTTGTGCTTCTTCTTTGCTTATGGAAGGACGCTTGCCTTTGCTTCCTTCTCCGTCACTGCCTTTGTCACCGCTACCACCGTCACCATCGATGTCGCCTTCTTTGAGATGTTCGTCAAGCACATCTCCTAGTTGCTCAAGCAGATCTTCCATTGAGATCTTTTCAGCTTGTTCGTATAACAGGTCGTAGATTTCTTCCCATGCCATGCCGCGATACTTTGGATCGTAGCAAATCTGTACTTCGGTAATCTTTTCACCAATCTTCTCATCAACTAAAATTTGATTCACAGCATAGTCTTGTGCGATGTTGCTTAATTTAAAATCACGTGAACCAACACGACTGATGTGATCAAAGATTGCGTGGCAGATTTCGTGACCAAACAGGAACTCCAGCTTTTTAGTGCTAAGTCCGTCTACGAAATCTCTGTTGTAGTAAAACCCACGACCATCTGTTGCGGCTGTAGGACACCAATCTGAAGCATCAATCAGCGGCATGCGTGTCGCCATATTGCCAAAGAAAGGTGCTTTAAGTAGTAAGCCTACACGAGCAGTAGTAAGCTTTTCGATAATCGGATCTGACATAATTACTCTCCTAACCTATGTATATAGTGTAAGCTCAACGAGCAGTTTTGTCAAGTGATTTATTCTGCTCTGTAAAAGATGTGAGCACCGATGCGACCTATAGTACGGAACCTTTTGTTCCAGCTTGGGTCCACATAGGTTGCGTGATAGTGTGTGGCACCTTCTGTAATTCCTCGATGCATGTCACGATGCATGATTTGATATGCCACAGTCTGTGCTTTACGCCATGAATCTTCTTCAGTGATGTCGTCAGGTTTTCCGTCACAGTACCATGAGAACTGACATTTGTGTTTGACTGGTACAATCTTGCCGTGCTCTTTTAACCACCATTGACTTATTTTACCTTCAGTGACTACAGCACATACACTGTCAGGCCAACGACGATCACGCATACGATTAAGTGTGACATCCGCTACGGCAAACTGCCCAGCTAGATTATCTGATCGTGCTTCGTGGTAGATGTTGATAGCCATACAGTATTCTTCAGGATGGCTTTCTCTAGTATATAATTCTCCTCGAGGAGCGTTAATTGTGTCTCCTAAAATTTCTGTGCTTGAAAAAGACACAGTAGTTGCTAACAATAGTGATATTGCCGCTGTAAGTTTCATTATTCGCTCCATCAATTATTTAAAGGTTAATCTTTTGTAATAAACTTGGTGTTTATCCGCGACGCATTTTTGCGATGCTTTCTGCTTCTTCTTGATTGATTACAGGAACCGCATTGCTCTTGTGCATTGTGGCAATCCCCCTAATCAATGTGCCTGTGTATTCTTTCTTAGGTTGTGCAAGTGCATTACCTGTGCTTAGTTCGCCGCTCGGGATGTGTGCTCCGCTGTCTCTGCGGTAACCTTTAGGTTGCCAATCGAATGTTTTTACTTCTGGTGCTGTCTGATACTGCACAGGCTTGCGGCGTTCTGTTTCGCCATGCACCCAAGCAACGTATTGATCGATATCCATACAGAGGTTGTGTTGATGTGCCTGCTTCATTCGCTTGTTGTAATCGCGAAGTTCTGCTTGATACTTTTTTAGTTGTGTTTTTGTAAGTTTGTGTTTCTTGGGTTTGCTTGTCTTAAGAGTCGAAAGCCCTTGTGCCAAATGCATTGTCATAAAAACGCTCCGTTTCAACTACACTTTATATAATAGTATAGTCTCAGGAGCGTGTTGTCAACCATTATTTACCCAGTAAATTGTATACAATTTAAACGATATTTCAACCGAGACTTTTAATGAAGTCAAATTTATTTACTGATTTTAAGTATTCAATTACCTGTTTAGGATCTGTTTCGCCGTATGGGTCGTCATCTTCGCCACAGTCATTTATGCCTGGCTCTTCAAACCATTTTTCAACTACGCCGTCTGTGATCACAGCCGCATAACGCCATGAACGGTTACCAAAGCCCACGTGATTCTTACAGACCAGCATACCCATACGCTGTGTGAACTCGCCATTGCCGTCTGGAATGAACTGAATGTTTTTAATGTCTTGGTCGATCATCCATTTACGCATTACGAAAGTGTCGTTCACTGAAACAACGTATACTTCGTCCACACCAAGATCTTTTATTTGATCGTAGAGTTCTTCAAAACCCGGAACTTGGTAGGTAGAGCATGTTGGCGTAAATGCTCCTGGCAGTGAAAATACAACTACTCGCTTGTCTTTGAAAATGTCATTGCAGGTAACATCTTTCCAAGTAAAAGGATTATCGCCGCCGTTTGTAGTATCTACAAATGTAATGGGTTTGCCATCTGTTCTGACACGATATTTAAAGGTTGTGTCTGGTACCTTAATGCCTTCTTTCATGTGTGTGTTTCTCCTTGAAAAGTGGACATCCCTGTCCACTATATATTATGCGTTTTCTTCGTTGTATGCATCCAAAGTCTTCTTGAACTTGTTGGCATGAGAACGCTCTGCTTTGGCTAATGTTTCAAACCAATCAGCAATCTCATCATGGCCTTCTTCACGAGCTGTCTTTGCCATTCCCGGGTACATATCTGTGTATTCATGTGTCTCGCCAGCAATAGCACTTTCAAGAGCTTCTTGAACATTACCTGCCGCTAGGCCAGTTTCTGGATCACCTGAACCACCTTGGATTAGATACTCCATATGACCGTGTGCGTGGCCAGTTTCACCTTCTGCTGTGTTACGGAATACATTGGCTACTTCCGGAGCACCTTCAATGTCCGCCATGTTTGCGAAGTAGAGATAACGGCGGTTGGCTTTTGACTCGCCTGCGAAAGCATCTTTCAATGCTTGTTCTGTTTTAGAACCTTTTAGACTCATAGTTTTCTCCTTTTGTTGTAAACTATTAAACTATTGTAGTAGATATTTACTATTAATGCAACCGCAAATATTGCAAAAATCTATGTTATTTTTCTATAGGTGTGTTAGTTAAAATCTATTAACTGCGTATAAAAAGAAAGCACCCGAAGGTGCTTCCGGCTATTTGGTAACAAGGTGGCCACCCCCGTAGCGATCAAGCCGCTAGTGCAAAGTTTTGATTTGCAGTTATTTTAGTTTGCTTCTACGACCGGGTATACTCCCAATCCTACGGCTTTCACATTGCCGGTAACTCCACTCGCCTAATTGCATCGCCGTCGAATCCTTGATCTGCCCCATCATAGATACACCACGTTCTTCTCCTACTATTTCAGCTTTCGCTCTACTGTTTCGGAGTTGTAGATGTATCTATGGTGGAGCAGCCGGGAGTCGAACCCGGGTCCGTCAACCTTTCAGTCTGCTTCATCGTTACAGTATTATTTAACTATCTTTATCGCTGTCTGTCAAGTCTTGAAATACAACTTCTTCTATCCAATTGTATGTTGCAAGTCTTTCTTGTTCTCTTTCTAACTGTTTGAGAGTAAGTTTTTGTTCGTATCCGTGTTCAAATCCGTGTTTCCACTTTATATCTACACGGTACTTTCTAGGGAGTGCTTCAAAGGTTCTGTCGTTCATTTATATGTCACGTGTTTTGTTTCTTTTGTTTTAGGATTATAATAACACTTGTACCAAGGATTAATTGCTACCAAAAACCAATCTTGAGGATTGTCACACTGTTGACAACATTCAGGAGTTCCGCACTTGTCATGCTCTATTGGATCGAACTGTTCTACACTCATGCTGTGATCTCCTTGTCAACTTTTTCTGTTTGCTCTAGTCGGTCAGGGCGAACGGGTTCTAGCCAGGTGTCAGGAATATATGCCTTAGGCGTATCTCCCATCATGTTTGATAGGCCACGATCAGCAGATATCCACCAATAGTGATCAGTAACAGCACACTGGCAAGGAACTCCTCTAAAGTCAAAAGTCTCCCCCACTTTAAAATGTCCTATATAATTGTCAACATGAACTACCTTGCCAATATTCTCTGGTCGAATACTGTAAATGATTTTTGCTAGATCGCCCTGTTCACACTTCAATATCTTTTTCCTTAGCGAGTAATTTTGTGTGCAGTAAAAAATTTTCCACTGTGAGTTTAGTTAGTGTTGACAGTAAAATAATCTTGTCTTCTTCTGTGTATTCTTCTTTGTCAAACTGTTCTAGAATACTAGTGCCGATCATTTTAAATGCTTCTTGCTTGCCAACACTCAATCTGCCAAAGTCAATCGGATCTGCATCTTCTACTTCCATTGCAATATCAATTAATAAATCTAAATCAATCTTTCTCATTTTATCCATCCGATCTTTTCTCCTTTTTCTTTTCTACTATTGTATTCTTCTAAACTGCCGGGGAATCGCCATGCCCATAGTGCTACCAGTAACATAAATGTTCCTGACCATATTACAGCATTAATATTATAAGTGGTAAACCAAAGGAAAGCAAGTGAACTTGACATTACCAAAATCATAGCATACTTGCCTCGAGTTGGGAATACCTGCTTCTGTGTCCAGTTAGTTAAGAACTCTCCGAACCACGGATGATTGTAAATCCAGGCATGCAGTTTATCATTGCTTTTGGCAAACGCCCAAGCCGCAATAACCAAGAATATACTGAACGGAATACCCGGAACTACAAAACCTATATAAGCCATGCCCACACAGAATAGTCCTAGAGTCATGTATAGATATTTTTTAATTAACGAAGACATCGCCGCTTCCGGATGACGGATGTCCACAGGTTGCTTGATCACCTGCACGACAGGTTGGGATAAAGTTAGTAATAACATTTGGCGATCCTTCCGCCATGACAGGTGCGGCATGTTCACCGACGCCGTGCCCTTGTACTTTATCTCCAATTCTTGCAACAGGTTTATTGTTAGCAAAAACATTAGGAGATCCTTCGATTATCTCGCCGCCTGCTACATCTTGCCCTGAGTCTCTTGCTATTCCTGGCATACTATTTTCCTTTTAATTGTTACGAACTTAGAGGATAATATTGATCTAACAATGCTAATTCACCATATACTCTTACCGGTACAGTTTCATTGTTGAATTCAAGTTCTTCTGCTTCTAAGTCTCTAATTCGTATCGTTTCAGTAACGTCTCTAAACGGTTTAGTTTTGTCTATATTCCAACTTTGAAGTTCTCCGTTTGAATCAAGTCTTCTACTATATTTTGGTTTTTCTATAGTGATTGGCACAGCATCAGATTCGCCGTTTAGTTTGCGTTTGCTTTGTGCGATGAGAGCCTTTAAATTATTCATAGCGTTATCTAGATCAGTATTAGCATCTTGTGCAGCTAATAAAGTCTCTAGTAATCCTTTAGATTGTGTAAAAGCTGCCTCGGCTGTTGTTGCAACTAACCCTATAGCAACCTTGGCTTTTTCTATAATTTCTTGAGGAATTAAAGTTGTGGGATCAAAAGGAAGCGGAGTATTGGCATCTGCGTCTCCGGGAGGTTCCGGATCAGCTGTTTCCGGAAACTTGTTTTCTAATTGATCTTTATCGCCCCAAACACGGAGCTGATAAGGAATCCTACCCCAATTGCCATCGACGTCGCCCCACCTATGTTTAGTAACTACCTTTGCTACATTAGGCGGATTTTTATCTATATCAAAATTATAAATATTTCCGTCTTTGCCTAGTCTACGATCTTCAATCATTATGACCCCTCAGGATAAAATTTATCTAACAATGCCTGATCGCCATATACTCTAACCGGAATAGTTTCTTTAGTAAACACCAGTTCTTCTGCTTCTAAGTCTCTTACTCGAACTGTTTCAATTACATCTCTGAATGGTTTAGTTTTGTCTATATTAAATGAAACTAATTCTCCATTTGCTTTCAACCCTCTAGACACGTCAGGAGATCCATCTCCTCCAAAATTAGAACCCAGTGTTCCGAATCTTTCTAACATTTTGGCATTATCTTGATAATACATTCTGGTAAGTTTACCTTGGTATTGAATATCTGCATATTGTAAAGTTTTGTCAATATTAATATTTACTACTTTACCTGATCTATCTAACATTCTACTTTGTTGTGGAATTGTACTTTGTATTACTGCTCCCAAAATTCCTGCCAATCCCGGAGGACCTACATTTAAATTTGCAAGCGCATCTGCTACAGTATTACACCCTCCTGCTTTTGCAGGAGATATTAGTTCAGGAACTGCTGCGCCGGCGGCTAATATTGCCTCACCGCTGGTATCAACATTTGTTTTTATGTTTTCGCCAACATCGGCTTTTCTCTCACCTACAGCTTCGTTTAATCCGTTAGTAGCAGTTTCGAGAAGATCAACAACCTCGTCTGTAGCTATCTCAAGTGAAAACGCAAGATCTGTAAAACCTGCATTTACCAGTTGAGTCTGCAGATCTGATGCTTCTGCAATTAAACTTTCTGCTTCTGAAACTGCTGCTGTAGTTTTTGAAGTTGTTTCTGCAACAACGCCGGCAGTTTCTGCAGTAGTAGCTAATACCTCTCCGGTCTTTTCTTCAGCGCCAGCGGCTGCTATTTGCATATCAGAATCAAAACCGCCCAATGTTCCCATAATAGCACAAGCATCAGTAGCATTTTGAATTGCTTGATCACTTGCTTCTGTGAGATTCGCAGCATTGGTATTAACTTCTGGATCTATAATTTCTTCAGAAGCAAATTTCCTATCGAATTGGCTTTGAGCTGTACGACCAATAATAGTTCCGTCTTTACGAGGATCAATAATAAATCTAGTAATCTTTCCAAAATGTAATGCGTATGCAATCGAAAAGGTGCCATATTCGTCATCTTCATATACTAAGTTCCAATTGTTTATTTGACCCGTTGCATCTATTCTTCGATCAACACTATTTTTAAGTCCAGAGTCCGCATCTAAATAGTCTTGTTCGGTTCTAACTTTTGACATTTATGTGCTCGTTAAACTGCTAAACCTGTTGTGCTTTGAATATATTGACTGGCCATATCCTTCTCTGTTTTGGCAATAACCAAAACATTGCTGGCCTTTAGTTTTAAATCAGATTCTTGACTAACTGTAAACATAAATGGAGCAAGCCCCAACCCTTGTTGTGTAGCCGCTACCATTAATGGTTTTGAAACTTTTACGTGGGTTTCAGTTTCATCTTCTAATTTTGCAATTACTTCTTCCCCGGAGTTAAGTTTCATTGAAATAACATCACCATTTTTATATGGAGTTTCGATTAGCATTATATTTTTCCTTCTGTTGAGCCTGTTGTATTCTCTTGTAAATAGTTATCTAAATCTGTGTGACCGCCAATATATTTTCCGTATAGAAAAATTTGTGGCACTGATCTAGCAGTTGGCACTGACTCTAGTAACTGTTCTTTTGTCCAACCTTCTCCAATTTTACGCTCTTCGTAACTAATATCATGCTGTCTTAACATAGCTTTTGCTTGATCGCAATGAGGACAGTTTTCTTTACTCCATACAATATTTTTCATCGATTATCCTGTGTAAACTACTCCACCCTTCTTGTCTGAGACACGCACCATTACTGCCCCAGCATTCTTTTTACGAATAGCGGCACTAATGGCTTGTGTTTCACTAGAATACGATCCTACAGTACTCCAGGTTTCGAAAGGTGAATTCTTTTTAAATTGTGTCTTAAACATACATTATATACTAGGCAACGCATCGTAGTCAAGATTGTCGCCCATAACTCCTATCACATAGTTAGTGCTTTCATTTTCCTGCAAAGCGGTTTGTTTTGAGCTTGTATCGCTATGCTTATTAAACCACGGAATTGGAGTGGTTTTTGGTGCACTTTCAGTGTATTTAATGCCGATATCTTTCAAACTCTCTCGTGCAGTGTAGTCTACGAAATTTTTAAGAATATCAGCATTTAGCCCAATCACCGGACCCTTCTGAAACAAATAATCTGCCCACTCTTTTTCTTCTCGAATTACGTCCATGTACATAGCATATACCTGTTCAGCACAGTCTTCTTTTGCACGAGCAAAACGTTCATCTTCTTTTACAACTTGATTGATAATGTAAGCCGTCCATCCTTTATGCAGTAGTTCGTCTTGTAAGATAAGGCTGATAATATTACCGTTGCCAATAAAGATTTTATTCTCAACCATAGCAAGGCTTGTAGCAAAGCTCACCATGAAGCGAAGTGCTTCAAGAGCATAGCTTGCGTTCAATGCTAGCCAAATAGCCTTAATATGATCATATTCATCTACAGGTTCTCCTAATTCAATTTTGCAATTTAATTGATGCAAACGATCATATTCTACACCAACACTCGAAGCCATATCAATAATTTCATCCGTAGTGTGAATTGAGTTAAACACCTCCTTAGGTACGTTGTAAATATTACGAATGATATGGCTATATGAACGGCTGTGAATATTTGTTTCGAAGAATCCCCAGTTTAGGCATAATGCTTCTAGCTCAGGCAGACTTACCACAGGCGTAAACACCTGAGTAGGGCCGCGACCCTGTAAACTGTCTAGTGCAGTTTGACGGAGAAGATTAGAAGTAAAAATATGTTTTACAGCATCACTAGAATCTTTAAAGTCGCCAGCGTCTTTTGTGAGACTCACTTCTTCTGGCACCCAAAAGAATCCACGAGCCGTGGTTTCGAAACTTTGAATTTTAGGATATTTTACTTCTTCAAAACGCTGAATAGTAACCGGACCCGCAGGATCCAAAAACATTTTACGCTGTAGGTAATCTGTATTTTTTGTTAAATCGTAACTCTTACTCATGATAGCTCCCTATAATTTACATGCTTCGCAGTCGTCTTCGAAATCAGTTTCGTGGAAACCATTGACCTGCGTTTGTGGTAGTTCTGTACCAATAAACTGTGCTGTAGGTTCTTTGCCCTTAGCTCCAGCTTTGTTAATTAGACTGTAGTAGAATGTTTTCAATCCCCAATAGTGTGCTTGCATCAAGTTCTTAGCAATTAATGTGCTGGGTACTTTCCCGTTTTCAAAATATGCAGGATTATAAAATGTGTTGGTGCTGATACTTTGATCAACATAGGCCGCTAACACAGCGGCAGTTTTTAGGTATCCACTGCAATCTTGTTGTTCCCACATCATTTGATATTTTTTCTTTAATTTTTGATATTCTGGAACAACCTGTGTAAAAGATCCTGCCTTGCTTTCTTTGGTTGAAATAAGAGCCATTGGCATTTCAATACCATTGGTACTGTTAATTACAACAGAACTAGATTCCACAGGAGCAATGGCCATTAATGTTGCATTGTGAATACCATACTGTTTCATATCTGTTCTTAAAGTTTCCCAATCAAGTTCAGGGGAAAAATCTGCAAGATCATTAACTCCGTTAGCTCTGCGTTCCCATGGGAACACTCCACGACCATACCAAGTCTTGTCACTGTCTTTACAAGAACCACGCTCTTTGGCAAGTTCAACACTGGCTTCTGTAAGGAAGAATGCTTGATGCTCCATCCATGCCTTAACTTCTTCTAGTGAGTCTTGTTCTCCATACTTTAATCCACGCTTGGCATGCCAGTAGGCAAGATTAGTAACACCGATGCCTAGAGGACGGATTTCGTCATTGCTCAATTTACTCTGAATTGATAGGAAGTCTTGGTAGTCTAAGATATTACATAAACTACGCTGTAAGATTCTACAAGCTCTACGCATGTCTTCTGGATTTCTAAAACTTCCCCAGTTGATTGATCCTAAGGTACACAAAGCGATACGGCCTTCTTCATCATCTAAACGCTTAAATGGCTTGGTAGGTAGTAGAATTTCACAACATAGATTGCTTTGGTAAATTGTGTGATACTCAGGATCAAACGGTCCTTGGTTCATTACATTATCAACGAACACAAGATAGATACGACCAGTATCAGTACGCTCTTTTAAGATTCCTGAACGGAATACTTCGTCAGCACTGATTGTTTTCTTTCTAATGTCTGTACGCTTTTCATACTTCTCATACAGTCTTTCAAACTCTTCTGTGTTAGAATAAAATGCTTCATATAGTTCAGGCACTTCGTTAGGATCAAAGAAAGTAATATCTCCTTGATTCTTAAATCGTCTCCAGAAAAACGCATTCAGCACAACACCATAGTCCATATGACGCACACGAGTTTCATCTGTGCCCTGATTGTTTTTAAGAACAATGAGATCATCAAACTGGTAATGCCAAATAGGATAGAACACTGTGGCACTGGCATTACGAATACCTCCTTGGCTACAACTGCGAAGATCACCAAACCACTTCTTAAGGAATGGAATCATACCCGTATGCATGATTTCACCGCCTCGGATAGGAGCACCTAGTGGGCGAAGCCTACCAATTTCAAAACCAATACCTGCTCTCTTTGATGCATACTTGGCCATCATTTCGCCACTGGCAAAAATACTGTCAAGATCGTCGTCTGAACGAATAAGAACACAACTGCTAAACTGTTTTGTTTTAGTGCCAAGACCAGCAAGCACAGGAGTAGCAAGGGTAAACAACCCGTCAGAGGCACAGTTATAATACTCTTTGATCAGTTTCATTCTTGTGCGATTAGGTTCTTCATGATGCATAACGGTTGCGGCTGCAATCATATATCTAATTTGAGGCGTTTCGTAGATAGTTTTAGTGCTTCTGTTTTTAACAAGATATTTTTCAATCATTTGTTCAATTGCAGAATAGGAATAGTTCTCATCTTTTTCGTGGTCGATGATTGTGTTCATACGATCCCAGTCGTCTTCCGTATACCACTCGAGCAATTCGGGAGTATATAACCCAACTTCAATATTTTTCTTAACTATTTCATATAGATGCGGAGGATCGTAACTACCATATACATTTTTACGCAACATTGATAATCGTTGTTTACCTGCTACATACTGATAATTTACATGACCAATGTCTGGATTGCTTTCTACATTAATGAGATCTACAATAGCTCGAAGTGTTATATTATCAATTTCTTCTGTTGTGATTTTATCATAGAAGTGAGGCTGTGCATTAATTTCGATCATGCTTTGACTAACGTCAGCTATTCCGGAACATACTTTTGCAACCTGTGCCTGCCACTTCTCTACGGCGAGTGGCTCTCTGGTACCGCTTCTCTTAATTACTGTTATATTCGTCATTTACGCCTCTGTTTATGGATTGATATTTATATGGAATCGGTGAGAGACCATATCAGGTACGAGTCAATTTTATCAAGTGACTGACGACTCGCTACCTGGCCATGTTCTAGATTGAACACAGTTGTGTCGTTGACGACAAGGTAGTATCTTGATGTTTTCTTATCACTTGTAGATTTATATATCTCGACTTTCGCATCGGAAAAACGCTGTGTTAATTTCAAAGTGTAACACATTCCTAATGCTATTGCAAGATTGTCTAGTCGATCATCTAATATTAAATGCCAAGGGTCTGGCCAACTATCTGGATAATATGGGTCTAAATAGTTGTTTACAAACGGAGCCTGACCCCAAAGCTGTGCAACTAATTCGAATGGTTTCTCGTGAGTTTCCAATGTGTCTCGGAAACTGCGCCACGACTCTAACCTTTGTGTGCCGTATAAATCAAACACCGTAAGTTACATCAAATGATATTGTTCCTGTGGATCCTGTTGCAAGAGGATTTCGATATGATAGTGCAATAGTTTCTACTGTACTATCTGCTAGATTATTTTTAAGTTCTGCAGAAAATTCAAAGTTAGTCATTAAAGCGCCAGCCGCATCGGTTGCAGAAGTGCTGGCATATGTAAAGCTGTCTGTGAGAGAGACTTCTGTGCCTGCACTGTTAACCATTAAAGTTAAATTTCCCGATCTAAATTCAGTACCTAATCTTAGTTGGTAGTTTATTGTTGTATGCTTGTTTTCGGCAGATAACAATGCAAATGTACTAGAACTATCTGTTAAAAATATATCTGCATAATTTCTTTCAACAAAACTAATCTTGTCGCCATTTAATACTTCTGTCAAAAATACTTTGGTATCGTCTGCACCAACACCCGCTTGCTGTTGTCTGTTACTGCTACAATCAACTACAACGTTATCTCTGTATTGGCCAAATATTATGATACTGCTTGCAGGGGTATCTGCGGTATTAGTGCCGTTGCCGCAATTCTGAAAACGACATCTCTGTATCTTTGTTCCAATGCCAGCTGTTGATCTAAAAACCTGTCCTGCAATTTCTTCAAAGTCGCAGTCAGTGATTTGCCAATATGTTCCTTGATTAGTTACTCCGTTGATATAGATTGCTGTATCGGATTGGAAGAATTTACAGTTGTCAAATACATTTCTAGTGTCAAATAACTCTGTCTGGGTGCATTTTACACTCACGCTGTTATTTTCAAACAGGCAGTTGACAAGAGTGTTATTTGTAGATCTAGTACCAACTAGAGTATTTGTCCAAAACACAGCCGCTGGCTCTGTAACAATATTAGATACTGCTGTACCTAAAATATAGTTGCCAAGAAATTTTACATTGTCGAGTTTACTGTCGGCAATACCAGTCAATACAACTTGTCCTGTAGTTCTCTGGATGGTTAAATCTAAGATGTTTATATCAACAGGTCTATTAGAACTAGTAAAACTAAGAGAATTTAATCCAGTACTTGTGACAAATGTTATGTCATTGGCGCCAATGTTAAGTTTAACATTGTCTCTAGTTTCGCCGCGAATAATAGCATTGCTAGGAATTTCTAAATCGTCGGTGAACAGGTACTCGCCATTAGGGATGTACAATACTTTCTTATAACGATCATTGGTATTTCTAAATAGTTGTGTAAATGCAGTTTCAAAAGCTGTGACATTGTCTGTACTACCGTCTGGATTAGCACCAAAGTCTAATACACTTACTTGTATTTCGTCTATCTTATCTTGTAAAGAACGGCTTACACTGCCTACAATACCAGGATCATCGCTGGCGAAACTATAACTACTAGCTAGTTCAATAATATTATCATTTTCAGTTAGTATCTTTGTGTTGCCAACTTGAGGAGCACCTTCTGCGACACTGCCGTTGCCAATGTATAATTCTTGTGTGTCTACTGCCCATGCTAGTTCTGCTGAACTTAATTGAGGAACACCTGTGCTAGAGTTTTTTAATCCTCTGCGAATTTGTATTTTCGAGATCTGAACAACTGCCACTCGGCTTACTCCTGATTGATTATGTATAGTATTTATCAGGCTAGGCCGTAATACTGTTCCACTCTAGCAAGCCACAGGTCGTGATACTTGTTAAAGTTATCCGGTGTTATATCAAACTGCTGATATTCAAAGTTTCTAGAACACATAAAGATATGCCCGTGTTTGATATCAGTGCCGTATACTTCGTTGTGAGCGAGAGTGTATGCCATTAACTGTAGATAATAATCCTCAACCCATTCTTCTTTCTTGGGCTTATTGGTTTGCTTGTAATCGCATACCGCAGGATTACCTTTATAAACGGCAATGAGATCAGCTGTTCCTGAATACAATCCGGGGAAGTATAAACTCTGTTCCATTGCCCATACTTCATTGATATCTGTAATTGCATTTTCAATAATCTGATCAGCCATAGCATTTGCTTGAACATGAACAGGATTATTGCCAGGCTGTCGTTGTTCGCCCACAATAAAACGCTCTAGGTTGCTGTGCATAGCTGTACCAACGCCGGCGGCTTCTGTGGTTATCTGCTGTGCTTTCGCTTCACCGACACGTTTGCGCCACTCAAAAAGATGTGTTTTGTCTTTGGTTTTATCCAGGATGGTTGTAACACTAGGCAGTTTTTCGCCATCGGGTGTTTGATATACACGCTTGCGGGTTACTGGATCATTGATCTGTTTGCATCCAACATAGTCAAATTTTTCAACAAACGGCGGGGCAGTAAAAGACTTATTTTCATTAATCATAATATTAACCTGTTAATTGGTGCTTTTCCGAGATGCCACACATCATGGAAGTCTCCGTGAGCAAACACGTTGTATGCTAAACAGTATCTTTTACCTGTTTTGGAAGTCATTGGTGTAGTTCCATGTTCTAAATACGACGGAAAAAGAACTGTGGTTCCAGTAACTGGCTTTGCATTCCATTGTTTGGTATTATATAAGTTCCATTGTTTATATTTTGGTTTTAAGAATCCAAACATGCTATAGGATTGAGGAGCATATATCTCAAATAGGCTTTCGTCATCATCTGGAATATCTATATAAAGTGTTCCTGATAATAAACTGTTATCGTGGTTATGGGGAGGGGCCCAATCCCCCTCCCCATGTATTGTTACCCAGGAATTAGTAATATAAAAGTTAAAATTTTCATCTATTTGTAAAATGTCATGTGCATAATTTTGAATAACATGAGTAAGTTTATTTTTTAGATCATTCATAGCAGGATGAGATAGGACAAGTGTATCCTCAGATAACCATCCTACGCTTGATAACATTTCATAATATTCCAAGCTTTTCACATGATTTGCTACTTCATCTGTAATATGAATATCTGTAACACACACTGGATTAGAAAACAGTGGTAATATATCTATATTGTTTTTATCAGTCATACAGTATATATTACTATCGTTCTAGACTTTTGTCAAGTGTGGTTTTGTGATGCTAATAAATTACCCCAGGGATGCATCTTTTCCATTGGTAACGTAACGGTGAAGTTATGCTGTCCAATTTCAGGGACGCCCGCTATCTTTTCACCCGCAACCCAACATCCGCTAGGAGATGAAGTTCTTCCATTATAAGGTTCTCCTTTCATATGGCAACTATTGTCAACACTGATAACCACAATCCTAAAGATACTGCTTATCTGTTGTAACCAAGCAGTGTGCCAATCCCAATTAATCTGATCAATCAACACACCATTGCCGCGAGCACCATTCGTGCAATGTATTAGTATATTGACAGCACCCTCCTTCATATATTGATAAGGAAGGCAGGGCATTCCTCCGAGTGGACCTCCCCAGAAATCATTGCATACCATAACACCGGCAGAGATACCAGGATGATTAGGAAGTTGAATAGCATCGGTAGTTGGTGCAGGTTTACATCCTAACTGTATATCGTAAGGTATAATTTGGCTTTTTGGTTGATGATTTACAATCTTTCCTTGGTTGTTAATAATTAAACAATCGTTATACAAGTCTTCCCCTTTTGCCATTGTACCTAGGAATAAACCTGTTTGTGTTTCTCTCGATGCATTTAGCACAATCTCTAATGCTTCATCGCATGACTCATTCGCACAATTTTCTCCATAACCGCTCAGAGCACATTCTGGGGTGATTGCATAATCACACTCAGGATTATCATAAAGAGATCTAGAAATATGGTTGGCATTTCTAACACTGTTAGAAGTACAGTCCATCTGTATACCCAAGAATTTTAAATTATTAATCATACTATATATAGTAGCACAACTAACAATTTATGCCAATAATTGATTAGTCTAGATTTTTCTCAGCAGCTGATGCGGCAATATTATCTACTTTGTCTTGGCTGGTTTCGCGATCTTTTCCAGGTTCATCAGCTTCTGGTGCACCTGGTACTTTTAATGTTACGCCATCGCCACTATAGTCGTGTACAATAGGTTCAAACATTGCTCGGTTGCTTTGATAGATTTTATCGAACACTTCATAGTCTATACTGAAGTCCGGATATAGTTTGTCAATTGCATTCCAGTTAAACTCAGCTGGAGAATTTTTACTGGACGCTCTGCCTCTGAGATTTTTGAGTAGTGCATAAAGTTTAAGCACAAACCTGTCGTCGTCATTGGTGAACTCACGAAATCTCATTATGATTGTGCCAATTGCTTGCGTAGATCTCGCAATTTCTCTTGATTTCGCTGTAACTCAGACTGCGTTAATTGAATTTCCTGGCGAAGAGCTTCTTTTTGATCTCGTTGTTGTTTCGCGGCTAGTGCTCGAGCTGCAGGATCTGTAGCAGTAGTTGGTTGCTGTTGGCCTTGTTGCGACATTCCGGGAGGCTGAGGAGGTATCTCCTCATTCACTACATTGTCGACAACTTGTAATTGGTTAAGTTTCATTAGCCTGCCAAAATTTTCATTAAGTTGCTGCCACGATCAATGCTTTCACGCTTGGCACGACCAGCGGCTTCAATACCACCTGCGGCTGGCTCAGCGGCTGCAAACTCATCTTCTGGCTCGTCAATGTCGATGTTCATTGTGTCTGGTTCAACATCCATGTCAATGTCAGCATCGGCTTCGTCGTCAACATCACCTAGCATGTCAACCCCACTTTCTTCACCTGTTAGTACGCGAAGACTTGTGGCCATTGTGTCTCTTGTATCTTTTAAATGATCAAGAGCATCTTGAATTGCAGGAGCTGTGCTGGTTACAAACTGCTTGGCCTTTTCACTGCCCATTTGATCACGGATGCTATCACCTAGCGATAACAGGGTATCATTTTCCATGCCACTTAGTTCTTCGATCCAACGGCCTACTTTGTCAACCATGGTCTTGGCAGTTACGATTGCACTGGCTTCATCTACTTCACTTTCATTAATTGTTGTTTCTTCTTTCATTTCACTCTCGATTACATCTTCTACAGATTCTTCTCTTTCTAAAATTTCAGCATTAATAGCGTCCAGCATCCACTGTGCTTCTAAAAATGCTTCATTTTCTAAATTCTCATTGAACGCACTGTTGCTTCGAACTTGATGTACTTGTGTTCTTAGCTTGTTGCGAGCATCTTCTAATTGTTCATTAGAAAATGTTTCTAATTTTAATTTCTTACCAAAAGTCTTCTCGAGACTTTCGTTGATCTTTGCCGAAGTTGTTTTATAAAGGTCTGTAGTTTTCATAGTCCTGTCCCAGTATGATATTGTATTTATTCAGAAACTTGCTAATCGTTCTGCTTTTTCTCTAGCGTATTTAGATTTAGTCTTGCATTCGCAATAGCGTGTCCATAACACTTCTGCTTTGAAACTGTCTTGATGTTTTAAGGCTGAGTGATACCCTGATAGATAAACTGTGCTGTCGATATAAAGCTTGTTATAGTCTCGATCTGCTTGATATATTTCCTGCATTTTGTAGTTGCTGGTATTCCATGCTATTAGATTGGCCAATCGTATTGCAACACGATTGAGACAGATATTTTCAAATATCAAATCGTCGTGTTTGTAAATATTTTTATAGGATCCGTGACAGGTAATCAAAGCCGACCCAACTAGAATACCTTTATCAGTTTTTACAGGCAGTATTGTTCCTTGATCGAGAAATCGGCGTTGAGTTGAAACAACTATCTGTTCAAAGCGTTTAGAAACATCACTCATAAAAAAAGACCCTTACGGCCTTATTTACATTTAATGGGCTTACTGTTAGCCCATCTTGAGAAGAATAGTTACTACAATTGATAGTACACCTGCTACTACAGTGCCTGCTGTACCGATGATTACTTTGCTTAGGCTTTTTTGTCCGTTGATGATATCGTCGTGGATGTCGTCAACTTTGGTTTCGAGGGTGGTTAGACGATTATCTAATTGCTCGTAGCGAAGGGCACATAAATCAACATGTGCTTCTAGACTTTCTTTTTCTAATGATGTAGGCTGTTTAGTCGCCATCTTATCTCCGTGTATCTCGCTCCGAGATATAATAAAGTAAACTCTGGGTTGGCCTTTACGGTGTTATTTAAGATGCCTTGTATGCCTATATGCTTTTATTTATCTTCTTGCTTTAAATTCTGATTGATTTCGCGAAGTTCGTCACCAATTTGTTTTAGATTGTTAGCAGTATTTAGCAGAAGATTGCTCAACCTTGCCAGTTTGAAGATAGCCCACCACCACCAATATACTGCAACAGTGAAAAACAATATTCCTCCAACCACAACTGCTCTGTGAAATCCATCACTCCAGCCGATCAAATCGACAAAGAAGATACCGGCCAGTGCCGCTAACGGCAGTGTCCAAGCGGCGTATGCCCACCAACGCACTTGTTGTGTAGTTGCACAATAGAACTGCTTGTATTTTAAGTATTCTGTTATCTTCATACTATTATTTAAACAAAACTCAGATTAAAGATTAGTATGTATATATTCGACCCAAGTGTTTGTGCTACCGTTTACGGTTCTCACAACAGGTGGATATATTGCTCGCGGGTTAGTAAGATTGCCTATGATAGGAATGCCGTCTAGATCTTCCTTCAACAATCCAACAGGATCGTCACCGTGTCTAAACACATCTTCCTGTTCCGAATAAAATTCCCACGTCCAAGTATTATCTTCTTTGATAGGATCTTGATCCCAAGTGATATTTGATCTTAGACCTATGCCTTGTAGAAACGCATTGAAGTTGCTTTGTTGACCCGAGGCAATTTCATCAGAGGTTGCTCTGTCAACATTTGATCTTGTGATATCAATGTGAGTGCGAATCTTGTACCTAAACATAATATGCTACTATTTACACTCATAAAAAAAGGGCAGTAAAAAACTGCCCTTTTCTGCGTTACAGGTGTAACGTTTACTTGATGCCTGGAATAGTAGTTACTGCTGTGATATCAACGTTAGCGAAGTATTCTTCAGCAACTGTGCTTGGAGTACCTGTACCTTGTACTACTACAGTAATTGCCGAATCGCCTACTGCACCTACTACTGCTACAACTGTAAATGCATCTGAAACACCTGATGTAACAAGACCCTCACCGTGCTGAATTCCGGTTAAGAAACCGTCAAGTTCTGCTTGTGTGAAGTTACTATCGTCATTACAATCAACAGTACAAATGTGAGTGCTACCAGCAATACCTTGTCCTGCTGTTGCTTTTTTGTTTGCATCTAGATAAGATGCATCAACACCTGTTCCTGAGTTGTCATATGTTTGATGAAATGTGCTTAAATCTGCCATGATAATCTCCTTTAATCTCAATCATATACTCACGCTCCGTGAGTGGCTATTACAAGTATTTAGCCGATTATAATAAAATCAAGGTGATAGCAGTGTTTTTGATTAGTTTAGTGTGAATCTTTTACGAGGAACCAGTTTGACTTTTTCGCTATGTATAACATAACCTTCTCCGCCTTTCTCTGATCCTATGTTTGCCATAACATCGCCTTCTGCGGCATCTAGTTCGCGAATAACTTCATCTTTGGCTGACATTATCTGTCTTACCAAACTAATGATATCATCTGTTATATCTTCAACAATGTTATCATTCTTAACCACAAATTCTTGTGCTAGATCAAGAACTCGCTGTCTTTTTGGATCAGTAAGTTTGGCTTCAGCTGCTTCGAGATAATTTAAAAAAGTTTGCTTGCTTAAATCATCCAGTCTACGCTGTTTGCCCATGTAATTTACATAACGATAAAATATTTCTTGTATGTTAGCCAAGCCCTTTCTAGGAGCAAAAAACTCTTTTATTCGAGACTGCACACTGTTTGCTTTTTGAGCTAAACTATCTATGTTATCTAAATCAACTTCTGGCTTGTGATCGACATAGGTTTGCCCCAGCACAGCAACATCTCCTTGGAAGATATCTTGTCCGTCGAATGGTTTGC
>Ga0209953_1000200_pt1 | contig 23352 bp, 18 predicted proteins | sample SalPonred_H2O_MG_FD_185713 | JGI IMG/M metagenome (GOLD analysis project Ga0209953, IMG submission 185713) | Salt pond water microbial communities from South San Francisco under conditions of wetland restoration - Salt Pond MetaG... | ecosystem: Environmental > Aquatic > Non-marine Saline and...
TGGCATTAACAGAGATAATAGGAACTTGTGACGCACTACCATGTGTTCTGAACGTTGCAATGTTCATGGTATTTGCAAGCATGGTTGCAGTAATTGTTTTAGCAGTAATCGTGTTGTTGGCATGTAACTTGCCGTTCGATCCTACAATGACAGTACCATCATTTTTAATTTCGTTCGAAACATCTAAGAAACCATCAATATCAGTATTACCAACAGCAAGTGTTCCTGCAATATCCGCATTTTCGTCAACTGAAAGAGTGTCGATTGAAGCCGTTCCATCAATATATAAATCTTGCCATTGCTTTGTAGCTGTACCAAGATCATACGTATCATCAGTTGCAGGAATAAGAGCAGAGTCGAATTGACCAGTTGCAGTAATAAGGTCTGTAGTTTGATTACCTAAGTCTATTCCGCCGTTTAAAGTTGCAGATCCTGTTACGGTGATCGATGTAAATGTTCCATCGGGAGCAGATACTGCGCCAGAAGCAAAGGTTGTATTGCCCTGAACTGTTAGGTCACCGTCAATAGAAAGATTATTGTCTATAGTGATATTATTAGCGACAACATTATTCGCATAAACTTCATGCCAACGATTGGAGTTTGTTCCGAGTCCACGCTGTGTTTCACTTTCAGGATCGATATTAGAATCAACTTGCGCCGTAATCGTTAAAGTATCGGTAGACGCATCGCCGATGTCCACGTCACCATTTAAAGAGAATCCACCATTAAACGTTGCTGTTCCGTTTGCAGTAAATGCTCCTGATACACCGAGGGTATTAAATACGCCCGCCCCACCGTTTGTTGTATCTGCCCAAACTGTTCCCCATTTACGAGTGGTAGAACCGAGATTTCCTACAGCATCGGTTTTCGGAATCAAAGATGTTGATACGCCTTGTCCCGCAGACGTTCCCAGAGAAAGTTCATCTACATTTGCTACGCCATCAATATAAAGATTGCGGAACTCTCGATTTGGTGATCCAAGGTCTACAGAATCATCAGCATCTGGCAAAATATTATCGGATGTAGTAATTCCGACAGCAGTTAAGTTTGCGGTTAATACTGCTGTTCCATCAGACGCAATGTGTCCCACGATATTGTTTGAGTTGTCCGTGATAACAAACCGAGAGTCGCCAGAAGCATCAACTAATTTTAAGTGAACGTCAGAGTCGCCAATAATAGCATCTGATGCCATAAACAGGAACGCTCTATCAGTCCCATTCGACAAGACTAATGCAGGAGAATCGTTGTTATCACTAAAGGCCGTGTTTGCACCAGACAAAATAATGTTTGATGCATTTGATGAAAGATCAGCAATATCTCGTAAAGAAAGCGTTTTGAATTCTGGCGTATCGGTCGATCCGCTAATTCGAACAAACTGTCCTAAAGATCCACCAGTTACGCGAATTCTTGATATGTCTCCTAAAATAACGCGATCAGAACCACTTGTTAGAAAATTAACATTACCTTGGAAGGTTGTGTTTGCTGTAACAGAAACAGCAGTCGCGTTAATAAATGTGTTGGACGCAATAATTACCCAATTACTTTTTGAAGTCGTGTTACCAGAACGTATGTAATCCGCCCTAAGTTCGTTAGCAGAAAAAGTTCCCGACACATGACCGTTACCAACGACCGCGCCACCGCGATTTGCCGATCCTGCCCGCGAAACGGTCACTACGTTATTACTAATAACAGTTGCGGCAAAGTTTGTATTCAAACGCCACGAATTAAAACTGTCGTTTAGATTAGTATTTGAGACTGATACTGTCATTTAACTTTCTCTACCAAAACTTTAAGAAGGGTTTTCATTTCGTCGAGGTCTTGACGAATCTGTCTAACCTCATTTTCCTTTTTTCTTTCTTTTTCTCTTCGTGCTTTATATTGTTCAAGCGATGTTAAATCTGTGTTTAACACCGCTTGTGTTTCAGCATCTCTCACGAGTTCTTCGTGATTTTCTATTTTTAATTTACTTATCATTTTTGAAGTGCAATTGCTCTCATATCTTTAACCAGAGGAACAACGTTTGTTCCTGTGCTTGTCATTACAATTTTAATCGCAAATGTTTTATATGTGTGATGAATCGAACCATCACCTGCTCGATATGCAACAACTTCGTTATTAGAACTATTTAGTCGTGCGTGAGAGTTTGCTGTAGACAAAAATCCTTGACCATTCGTATTTGCTGAAAACCCGAACTCAAACTCTTTAAAGTCTGTCGTATCAACAGAATCTGAAAAGACGTTCGATGCAGTGATTTGTGTTAGCGGAGAAAAGTCCTTTTCATTAATAGATTCGGCATCTTCTGGGTTATGAATTCTCGCATACACTTTGACATCTGTTCCCTGCGGTTTATACGATGTTAAGAATACTTTCAAGTCTTCAGCATCATTTCCATCCGCAAGTTCTACTGGACGTGTAATGTAACGAACTAGTGAATTACCAACTTCTTTATACTCCTCTGTGCTGTCGTTGTTTACAACATTTTCAATAACGATTGCGTTCGTTCTTGATGTATCAATCACAGGAGATACAAATGGATTAGTTGTTGACAGTTGTCCGCGAACAACCATTGACTTTTTAGAACCGCCTACAGTTGATAAAGATTCTTCATTCGTTTTACTAAATACTTTCTTTTCACCATCGATAAAGTCGTTTTCCACTTCAAGTTCAATTGCCTTGAATGTTGGATTAATAACACCAGATGTTGATGTGGTTCTCACTGCCCATGTTGCTGTAGTATTAGCGTAAGTTAACTGTGGGATCTTTGTAACCAAGGTATTCATAGCAATATCTTCTACGCTTGTTACACGTGCGGTCGCACCAGAAACTTGGCCTCGAATATAACCGTTAGCAAAATTTCCAGTAGAATTATCAATATGCAACTCACCATTTACTTGATCGACAAAAGTTATAAACCCACTGTTAGTATTTGCACTAAATGCTGTGGTATTGCCAATCCAAGTACCGTCCCCTAAAAATATGTTCAAAGAGTTTGCCGAGGTATCCGATGTTGGGAATGTGCCGTAGTTATCGACTTTGACCGTTACAGAACCCAAACCAGAAGTCACAATTTCTCGGACTACGCCATTTGCGAAGTGTGTATTTGAAACGCTTTGATCGGCGGCATATGTTCTTAAAACATTACCAATTGCAATTGAATCATTATTAGCAAATGTTAAAACTGATTCGGCAACAATTTTTTCACCGTTATTAAAAGTTCCTGAGAAACTATCTACTGAAAAATAATCAATCTCTTCATTTTCAACATATACTATACCTTGGCTTGTTGTGAAGTTTGCGCGATGCAGTTTAAACTTCATGTCTTCCGATTGAATTGGACTCCAAGTTCTGTCATTTGCAGAAGTAAACAAAATTCCAGAAGATGGCTGTCGATGGATCAACTCATTTGTATCTACGTCGGTTCCACCAAGTTCACCAACCCAAACCGCATATTCTTCACTATTCCCGCCGGGAATAAGCGTGAATGCATATTCAGTTTCATTTTTTAGAAAAACTGGAGAATCAAATACAAATGAAGTTGCTGTATCAGCACTTGTCTCGTTTACAGATACTTCATCTGCTTGTAATGTTTTTGATCCGAATGGAACAATAGTATCTGTCGGGAATCCATTTTCAACCTCACGAATCTGAACAGTAACCGGAAGATTATTTGATTTGCGTCCAAAATATAAATCTAACTTAGTAATAAACGCGCCATCGGAGTTTCCGGTCGCAACACTAAAAGTTTGTGACAACGGATCGGGGCCGCCGCCACCGTCGCCACCACCGCCACCGTCGCCACCAGCACCGTCACGCTCGTTTGTTGGTCGGGGACGAATTCTAACAGTCGTCAATGTTCTGTTATCTGTAATTCGATTTCTTGAAAATTGGGGAACTGTGAGGTTTACAGAAGATCCTCGTTGAGTGACATCCAATGGAATTGCTGTATAATCGCCATGTGCTGAAGTGGTAATTAAATCAGATTGTGTTATAACATTTTCAACATCTTTTAGTTCAAATCGACGTGTTCCAACACGGAATTGGAGTTCATCATCATTAGGAATTCTGAAATTTCCATAAACTGTTCCTGTACTGTCTGTTACTAAAGCAGAGCCTTCTGGTGCAGTATTTGCAAAAGATGAGTCTGTGGGTGTGCAATACTCTGCAACCAACTCTTCATCAAAGTATGGATAAACACGAGTATTAGGCTTCATGCGAACACCTGTAAACTGAACCAAACGAGAACGCATAAAGTCGCGAACCGCAACGTTTTCCACAAAGTTTCCTATAGAAAAGTTTTCTGTGGATGGACTAATATTAGTTTGAATGCCTTCTCTAATTTGTCGCGATTGAGTTGTTGTGGTTCTACCCCTCGTTGTTCTAGTTCTAGATGTTGTTCTCCAGTTGCCCCAATCAAGTCCAGTTACGCCTGTTAGCTGTGCAATTTCTTCGATTGCCGAGTACATTCCATCAAAATCAACTTGAATATCAGGAAGAGTCGTTACATCTGGAGTATTATCCATCGACGGGTTTAAAAGAACTTCGCCTTCCCAATCAAAAGTAATTTCTTGAACAGGGTTACGCAGTTTAGAAGCAAATCTTTGATCGATTAACGTTTCGTTAGTATATGAAAGGGTAACCAAATCTCCGGTTTGAGTTACGTTTGATGATGTAAAAGAAACATCCCTTTCTAGACTGACATCTCGACGATTGAACGTTGGTCTTAATTGTGTTTCGTTTCTATCGATTGCCGCACGATACCCAACCTTTGTTGTGTCGGCAATATTATGACCATCAAAATTGTCTACTAAAAACCCGTTTTTGAAACGATCTAGCCCTGTATCGTTAAATAGTTGTTTATTTTTTGCAGATGTTTCAAGTGCATTAAGAGATGAATAATACTCAAGATTTTTAACACGATTTTCAACCGCCCGTAAATCGTTCATTGTATATCGACGATTATTTGTCAACTCTAACTTTGTCGCATAAGAAGGTCTTTTATAAAACTTTGATGCAAATGGTGACAAAGATGGATATGGGGGAATATCTATAGTCGCCAAAGTCATTGAACCTGCGGGTGCGTCAGGTGTTTGTGCAGTAATTGCAGGAACACCTTTAACAACTTCAACTGCCCCGTCTTTTGTAAGTATCACCCGATCTTTGCGCAAAAGATAAAATTGAACATCTGCTTGAAAGTTTTCATCTGGTGTCGGCATATATGCGCCATCAGAATCAATGTTAAACGATGTTGATGCTGATGGATTTGTTGGTGCGGATGCCACTGTTCCAGTTGCAGATGGAGTGACCGTATTAGATTTAATTGGCCTGTAATCAACTGCATCACGCAAATCAATTTGTGTGCCTGTAGTCGGAGACACAAACACTGGGATTTCAGCAGTATTAATTGCCGACGTGTTAGAAGATAATACATCGTCAATGGGGTAAGAGTCCACGGAAAGGTATCCAATACCTGCCGAACGATTCCGCCCAAAGTAGTTAAATTTAACCATCAAACCACAACTGGTAGTATCCAGTGAAGATGTTGGTTTTTTGCGCAGATATGCCGTGTCATAAAAACCGTCTTTCATACCCGTGTCGAGTTCAAAGTCTGATGTTACGTCATTGTCTGTTGTTTGTACTCCAGTAGTCGAACCTTTATATACTGCCACAAGCTTGTAGGCATCAGATACACCAAGTCCCCAAGGACCATTACTGCCAGATGGATGGGTATCTGTGTTGATATGGATAAACTTATCCTTAAACACGGTCTTAGAAGTTTGAACTGCGTCTGTTCTTAAGATGTTAAAGTAAACCGATGCGGTAAACGTTGAATCAAGGTTTGCTTGCCCCAAATCAATGCTCATTTGAGCAGTCGTCGCATTTATATCGCCGTTTGCATTAAGATCAAAAATGTAGCCACTTGGAAAAGTTGTTTTATGTGGAAGTGTTGTTCCACTTCGCGTAACTGAAACGGTGTTTGCGACTTTTAATGTTGTTGATCCGGTAACTTCTGTGATACGTTCAACATAAGTGTTTCCACCATCTGTTATTGAAATAATATCACCAACTTTGTATGTTGTTGAAAAGTTAGTGCCAGAACCAGTAATCGTATTTCCACTAATTGTAGTGATTGTTCCGGTATGATTCTCGGTCGAAACCGCATCACGAGCAACAACAATAATATTTTGCTCGTCAACATTTGTCAGAGGTATTCCGGTGTCATTTAAAGACTCAGTACCTCCCGCATGTGCTGTGTTTGCAGTTACAGTTGCTGTTCCTGCTGAGTCAAAGTTGACAGTTTTTTCTGTGCGGAAAATAAACTGAGTATCGACATTATTATTCTCGTCTTTTAATGTTTTTGTGCCACGTTGGGTGAATGGGAATACAAGACTGTTAAGACCCGCTTCTTGTAACTTAGCATTGCCTGTTGTTTCAAGAACAATGTCTGCCATAGACTTAGGACCGGATGCATTATTAACATACAACCCACGGACTTCAGAAAAAGATTTTCCAACATTCATTTGCACATCGAACAAATAAATTCTGTATTGTCCCTCTGCTGTGCCTGCAGTGCCTGAATCATATTGGAAACCGCGAATACGTGCCGTACCAATTTCAGTTCCTTGTGCACCCTGTGTGCCGTAATTTTTTCCTGTGATACCATTTTGTTGTGCATCACGAAGTGAAACTTCACGCAATCCTTGGAAGTCCCATGTACCAACTACTTCTTTTGCATTAACGTAATTACCGATTGCATGTCCAATCACACGCGCATCTTTTACTTCAAAATCTGTTGCTTTATCAAAACTACGGACAACCGAAGATTGCAGTTCGACACGATTCCCTTCAACATAACCAACCGATGGTTCGATCTCCGCGACTAACTGGTTAACATCACCATCAACGAATCGACCAAGATTGTTATCCTGTTTGAGGTTTTCACGAATACGAATATTAAACGGTTGTGTTGCAAAGTTTCCGTTTGTTTCAAAAATTCGATTTGCAACTAAAGCATTAACTCCTGCAAGTTCATCATTTACACGCTGAACAACTTCTCCATTTTCTACATTAGCAATTGTAAAGAATGTAGTTGTGTTTGCCGCAGTTAGATCACGAACAGCAAGTGTCGGTGTCAATTTTATTCGATTTGCTCCGGGTGCGGCAAAGTTAGTTGCGCCCGTTGCATTATCAAGCAAAGAAGAATCTTGATTGGAGTCAATGATGGACTCTTGCGTTTCAAAACCAATTTTTTTGTTTGGAGAAGTGCTATATTTGTCTACTATAATGCTTTGAGGAGAAACTCGAACGAAGCTACCTTTATGATAAATAACACCATCAGAAACAGTTGCCCGAAAACCTAATCCTGTCGAGTTAGCCGTAATTGTATTTGCCGCGACAAGAAACTCGTTGTCGGAACGACGACGAACAATGATCGTCTCATCGTTTAAAAATGCGCGGGTTGTATTATTTGCACCTGAGTTTGTATACTTAACAAAAACTGAGAAAAAGTTAGGATCTGCCACTTCTGAGCCATTTTTAACGTCAATTAACTGGGCAGTCATACCTGACGTTGTTCCACTAATGGTTGCGTTTGCTACAACTCCATTCTCAAAAAAATCCCCAAGAACTAAAACGCGATTGTTTGCATCTTTGTCGCGCAACTTTACATAATCAATTGAATTTGTTTTGAGACCAACGCCAGAAATAATTTTACCATCAAACACAACTTTATCAGCAAAACGTTCAATCTGATTTTGAAGGATTGATTGTAGCTGAGTTAGCTCACGTGCTTGAACCGCAAATCCCGGACGAAAGAGCACACGATGAAAGTTCTTATTTTGGTCGAAATCGTCGAAATAAGGACTTTGGTTAAGATTGGTTTCAATTCCCATTTATTCTACTACCTTTAAAAATCTAAAATGATTTTGATATCTTCTGTTTGTTCTGGGTCGCGAGTCACCGCTTGTACGTTTTCAATAAATAAAATTTCACCAGAGAATGTGTTTGCTTCTGGACCTTTAATTGCTTCTACCGTTGCAATTTCTGTTTCTTCTGTACTTTTAAGAATCACATCATCTTTTGTAAACGGTATATTATCGGCATATCCTTCTACACTATTTATATAGGCAACATAAAAAGATGGATCATTAACCGTTTCGTCCTTGCGAATATAAACAATATTTGCATTTGCTCCTTTTACTGCATTTGCAAGTGAATTTGTTGCGCGTACCGTTGGGGACAAATCTGTGACAAACTGAAGTGTTCCGAGTTCTGCTTTTAAACGAGTTCTTTCATTTGTAATAGTATCTCTAAATGATAATTGGTTTACAGGAACATCATCTTCAATTTGAGTATAAGAAATCTGAAGGCGTGAAGCAAATCGCAAAGTATTTGGGCTGTTTGATGTGTTTGCTATTGATTCTACTGCTACTAAATTGTTGTTCGAATCACATTTCAATACAGGATTTTTTAAAATTGATATAGTACGAAACTCTGTATTGGAAGGAATGTATCCATTACCATTTGCAGAAATCCCTGCAGTTGAATTTTTAAACTGGGTATTTAACAACACTTTGTCTGCCGCAAGTTCTCGTACAGGATTAGAGCCGTGTCCGCCCACAGGAGAAATGACTACGTTGGCAGTCGCACCTGATCCATGAATTGAGTTAGCAGTAACTAATGCTTGTGCGCGAGTATATCGACTTCCAACTGAAATCACGTTCACATTAGAAATTCCGCCAGTATTTGCATTTACTCGCGTGTATGCTTTTGCGCCGCGCCCGTCACCAATAATTGTTAGCGTAGGGGAGACAATAACACGTGAATCAGTATTTGGTGTTGTTGCAAACGCAGTGTTCACACTGAATGTTTTAGTCGCACCAGAATAATCTGTGATTCGACGAAGCTGTCCTGCACCAGTACCAGAAATAATGTATATAGAACTGCCGTTATAAAAGTTATCGATTGGAGAAGGGGGGCTATCCCCCGCCGCAGAAAGACGAACCGATAAACGACCACCTGACTCAACAACACCGTTTGCAACTTCATGATAACCAGAACCCAAGTCTACGGTTTCAATTACTTCAATTGCACCGTTAACTGCCGCATTTTGAACAGCAATTTGGCGGTCAGATTCAACTGAACCATCACTTGCAGATAATGTCTTTACTGGCATATGGACAGATGTTAAAAACTTGTTTGCATCCCCAAAAGAAATGGTATACATATACTTCCAAGTATATCCATCAGATGTTGTAAATGATGTTGTTGAAAATCCAGTAGGCTTGACCGTTGATGGTGCACCTTTATTATTGTACAAACACTTATACACATTGAATTGATCTGTTAATACATAGTAAACACGCTCATACATGTCAATGTCGGTGTCACGATACATCGAGTAGACTGTGCCCCGTTCCCAATTATAGCGCGGTGCAACGTGGCTTACGTCACCAGTTGTAATTTTTTTACCCCCAATAAACTCTCGGTGCGCTTCATATTGAAGAAACTGCTCATTGTCGGTTGGATCAATCGGAGTCGGTTCGTTTGGGTACGGATTAACATTTCCAATCACCGCATATAAAATTACGGAGTTTTTTGTGTCTCTTCCATCCGATGCATTCAATGCTGAAATAAACGCTTCAGCATTGTTAATTGATAAGTCTTTTGTTGCGTATCTGTAAACTGCCATTACGAGATATTCCCTTGAGTATAATAAGCATTTGCAGAGGCAATGTCGCCATTTGCCCAAGCAATGTTTAAGTTTGCTGTTGTATCATTTGTTACTATATTTAGGGGCACTGTATAGAAATCATCTTTGGCATACTCAATAATTATTGTGCCGTTGTTTGCGAATTCTGCGAGGAATGACGTACTTATTCCAGTGACATCAAAACTTCCATTCGTTAATGCGATTGTGCCGTTTGACTTTGCGCGGATAAAGTTATTTGCCGTTGTTTCCAAATTAACATCCGCGTTTGACTGAAGACGGAATTCTCCAAACAGTGCTTGTCCTGCGGGATGCACCAAGTCAAGAGCAACTTCTCTGAATCGATCCAAAGAAATTGACGAATCAACTTGATATGAAAACTCTTGATAATAATGACTGTCTTGAATAAACCCACGCGCAGAAGATACGTGTGAACGAGTTGATGCATAATACCCTTCAGCATTTGCAACACCGCCCAAATTAATCGTTGCAGTTGCAGATGTTGCCAGAGGACGATTTGTTGCTTCAATAATTACAACTTCACCATCACGATACGCAAAACCAGAATCTAAAACACGGAGTCCAGTAATTGTACCGTTTGCGCCAACACCCGCAGTTATATTAGCGTTTTTACCAAGCACCCCTCTATCTTCTACTGAAACAATTTTTGCTGTGCCAGTGTCTGCCACGGAACGAGTATCTGCCGTGCCGGGCGTGTACGAAGAATCCATAATTTCAAGAGTGACATTTTGATTGTTCGCAAAATTAATGTTGCCCGGTTCGCGTTGTAAAGGTCTTTGGAATACACGAACTTCTGTTTCATATGTACCGTTGGCATACTGAATCGTGTTGACTGCTTGACCCGGTGTTCCTGTTCCTTTGATATCCCCAATCGCACCAGTAGAAGATTGTGTAAGTCTGTCATTTGTATCAAGAGCCGTGAATGTTGAGTTTCCAGTATTAAAATTAATATCATCGGATTGCAGTTTTAATACAACCTCACCAATGCCTAAAGCTGAAATATTTGGTTCTGTCACACGGATTGTTGGAGCAACAGAAAAACCACTGCCACCGATAGGCAATCCAAGAGACACGATTGAGCCAAATACAGATGCCTCAAAATTAAACGCATCAGAAAGCAAACTGTGAATGTTTTCTATTTGAGTGTTTGATGTAGAAGATACGACATTAGCGACAGTCGTATTTGCACCAACTAACCGGAGTCCTTCGTTTTCAAGGAATCTTCTCATTGGACCAGTATCAAATTGGGATGTCAGATTTGCAGTTGTGTTTGCTGTGACTTGGACTGTTACAAGGTCACGATCATCTGCACCGCCTACGCCACGGATGTAACCGTTTGCTACTGTCGAAATTACTTTTTTAACAACACCAAAGGCATTTGACGTGCGTCCTACCAACTCGTCCCCTTCACTAACAATCTGACTTGCAACGTTACCAAATTGTAAAACGTGATAGCCGACAGTGTTGCCAGAAAACGATGAGACTGTACCGACTGTTGTACCAGATTCGGTTGCAATGTTAATCTTTTCGGAACCAGTGAAGTTTTTGTACCCGTTAATACGGAGAACAACATCAGTAGTGTCGTAGGCACGAGCTATTGCGTTAACTGTTGCGTTTGCCCCAGAAGTTACCCCAAACAACGAATCGCCTACCGAGATGTTTGGATCAGAAGTGTTTGCAATAACAATCACAGCATTTGAGTGATCACGGAAATTGTTATTATTTGTAGTATCTCCAGATTCACGGAAACCATAATCTGGTGATGACAAAACCATATTTGCAAATTTATCGAGACGACGATCAGCACCATCTGCAGAAGCTACAGTAGGAGCGTTTCCTCCAAACAATGTATTAGAAGAAATTAAATCAGTGTTAATCGATATCGCGAAAGTGTCGCCAAGATTAGATGGGGAAATTTGAAAGCTCGCAGGCTCGTTACCATCGCCACCAATAATCTCAATTAGAGAACCGTCCGGTTCAGTTGAAGTAGTATATCCAGAACCACCCTCAACCAAAGAAAATGTGAGAGTTCCGCCCAAACTTTCTGTCGAAGTAACAACAACCTTTGCAAAATCTCCATTTAAACTTGAAATTAGATTCAGCACGTCGCCTTCGAGATATTCCCCACCCGGCGATGTAATATTTACATTAGAGATGCCTGCTTCGATAATTGGTGTATGACCTGTCCCACCAATATCTTCAAGAAGTCGCACTGGTTCTAAATTATTGAATGTTCCGCGCACATTCGATACCAAAACTTGGTGAATATCCCGACCTTCCACATTCTTACGAATTATGTCTTCGACAAGTGCTTCTGATTCAGACTCAGTACCCTTAATTGTTTTACCAATAAATTTATAATTGTTTTCATCAAATCGCGTGACAAGATATCGATCAATATTCCAATCGCCATCAGATACTTTTAATATTTGATCAGCAGGATAAGTGATATCAATATTTTCATTATACAAAGCACGGAAAAGCAGTTTATATGCCGCGAGAGTTCCACGAGACTGATTGAAAAACTTGATATACTTAATCATCAACCGCTTATCAGCAGTTACATCAAGCGGAATATTTGGTAAGAAAGAGTTGATAAAGTTTTCAATAAACTCATCAATTGTTGTTGTGGCATCACGATAGGACATCAAACTACGGAGCGCATCGTTCGCTTTACCGTTTTGTTCTAGGTACTCGTAATATGCCTCGATGAATAAAAGAAACTTTTCACCATCTTCTTCATAAAAGTCTGGAAACTGTGCACGAACCAGTTTTGACATCTTATCAATGTATAAACTTGGGTCACCTACATATTGACGAATTCCGCTTGGGCGAGTTGCAGAGGCGTGGGTCGCACCATTGCGAGGCATCCAAAATGTTTGATCAATGCCTGCAAACTCGTGAGTGTGTGCCGAGCCATTTCCATTTTTATCTAAGTCGTAGGAAATAGCTTCTTGTTCAGAGATAAACAAGGGATAAAAGTATCCACTATTTCCGACAGCAGGGCTTCCTGCTCGACTGTCTCCAGTGGCAGTGCCGTTAATAAAAAACTGTATACCTTTCGCAACAGGTTGTGCCATTAGTAAGACGACCCGCTAGATGTTGAAGTGGATGTTCCAGTTGTTGAAACGCCAGTGCTCGTTGATGTTGAAGCACCGACTCCTTCTCCACGGACGGTGATTGTCGCATCGCCTTCGTTCATCAAAAGAATCTGTTCGCGCACAGGAATCACATCAAAATTTAGTGGCTGTACTGTAATTTTTAATTCAATACCCGCATACGCAGAAGGCGAGAAATTATTGATAATAATCTGCCCCGTGTCATAGTCTATCGTTCCTGCATTTGCAGAAATAAACACTTTTTGTCTACTTTCATTAAATCGATAAATACGCACAGCTCCATTACCATCATCATCTAAAAATGCACTAAATCCATTAATTGTGGCCTGAGATGATGACAGTGTGCCCGAACGTAAAGAGTTGTTAAAGTTAAGTGTCAATCTTTCTGCGTTGTTTGTATTCGGCACAATACGTTTTTGCAACTGTAAACTTGCATCATTGTTTAGAATTGATCCAATACTCACGTTATCTAAGGCACGAACAAACTTTGAGTATCTTAATCGATTACCAAAACGCTCAAGATTATTTGTTGTAAAATTAGAAATTGCGTTACGGATTGCCTGAATAATTGCGCCCGTGGTTTCGGTTGTCTTTTTCGCATCAAAGTTAGTTGTAATGGTTGGGATAATATATGTGTAATCAGGATCAATCATCACAGGATCAATCGCAAGTGGAACTCTGTCCAATATGCTTAAACGCAAGTCTGCTTTCCGAGTAGCAGTCGCAAAGTTTTCTGAAAACGGCTTAACTGCAATGTATACTTTACCATATACTGGAGGATCAGCATTCTCGCCGCCAAACGCAATCACGGATTGCAAATCGGGATTTTCGGTCAAAAGAATTCGTGAGTAATCGTTTTGGTTGACTGCGCGATTTTGCGTTTCGTAGTTGCGTGGCGCATTAAACTTAATTGATTCAACCGTCTCTTGAGGACGACCCCCACGAGAAGCCGTGTTGACGGTCAAAGAAACATCTGAGTATGAAACCGTGTCTGGTTGTAGCGTCAAAGAATCGACTGAGAATGTAGTTGCACCATTCGTTTCATCACCGTTACAAACAAGATATTCTACAATAATTATGTTGCCATCTCTAACAGCTTTACCAAGCGATCCTGAACCAAAGATAATCTCATACTTTCCATCGTATGCTTCTTCAACAAAATAAACTTCTGAGGTTGAGAATACTTGTGTGACGTTTGTTGCACGAGAATACTCAACAGTTTCTGTATCAACTGCTGAGTTCTGTACTTTGACAACAATACTTGTTGTGTCAACATTTTCATTTGGAATGACATAACGTGTTGGATTATTTGCATCCACGGTAAAGCGATGTGTTAAAGGTAATCCTTCCTTGATTGTCGCATTCATCGAAAACGTATTGGCACTGTTACGAACAGTATATGCTTCGGGTGTCACATACGTATACGTGATATCATCAATCGTTGTGGTGAACGTAGAGTTCTTTGGAATAGTAAACTGTGCAACGGTATTCGCAACTCCAGTGAATGAAAGATTCACGTTAGCAGACGCGCCCACTGCAGAGATTGGTGTATATCCCAACGCTTTGGCAAACGATGCCACAGAATCACGTTGCTGTGCCGTGTCCAAAAACATCTCGTTTGCGAGCATGTTGATGTAGAAACTGTTGTAGTGTGTATTGTACGCAAGTAAATCCAAAAGGACTGCCATCGCGGACCCTTCAAAGTCATAGTCGGCAAACTGATCTTGCGTCGAAAGATATGCTTTGAGGTTTGTGCGAATGTCTTCAAAATCTAATTCGGTGACTCGCAAATAAGTGTTTGCTGTGGTTGTCATTTATCGGACTCTTTCTAAAATTACGTCTAATACAACGGGTTCTGGATCGTTCAAAACAAAAAATGCGATAGAGATAGTAACTGCATTTAAGTCTTGTCTTTCTTCCACCAACACATCAATCAAATCAGCACGTGGTTCGTGATTACGAATAACTTCACGGACTGCATTTTCCATGTTTTGTTTTGTTACTGGAGTGAATAATTCAAACAAATGATATCGAATACTGCATCCAATATTTGACTTAAATGGACGCTCGTAGAAATCAGTCAGTACCAAAGACTTTACAGACTGCTTTACTGCTTCTCGATTTGTCTTACGAGACAAACGCTTCGTAATTGGATTTGCAATAAACCCAATGTCGATGTCGCTGTAAATTTCTCTTTTTGGTAATGGCATTTGCTAAACTCTTTTCTTTATATTTAGTCAAAATTTTTAGATGCTTGAATCTCTGCGCGTCTTTCTTTACAAATTTTTGTGATCTCAGCAAGTGCCTTACGTGCGCGTGTGCCTGCTGACTTATTACCTTGTTCAAATTTCTCGTTCTCTGCTAAGTAAACTTCATACAAAGATACTAATGAGTCATGATTATTCATAAATTTCCTCTTGACAGGCTGTTGCCTGATGTGTATAATAATATTGTGGTTCTTTAAGAATTATTAATTTGGTGTTGATGTCTCATTGCCTGCAATACCTGCAGGGTCTGTATGGGTATGACCCGTTAAGGAAATACCTGATGCAACAACATCACCGCTACCAATCGTAATTGTTCCTGTTTCTGCATTAATGTTTAAATCAGAACAATCAAAGTCTACATCTCCATCTACAAGAATCTTTACGTTTCCTTTGACATGAATGGAATCATCATTTGCAACCACTGTGTATCTGTCTCTGACAATGTGCGTAGAGATTGAACCATCAGGGTGTACTTGATAAAACGTTCCTGATTTGTGCAGTTCTCTAATGCGTTCAGAATCTGGTGTATCATCGTATTCCTTAACATGACCACTACGACTTTCCATAACACGATTGAACGGATACTGTGCGTTGTATGGGTCATCCGGTTCTCCTATACTTGAATCTGGAGTATACGATTTAGTTTGTGTGCCACGTGCTAAACGATTAATGTCTGATTCATCAATGTATGTTGGATACTCACCATCTGGATCATTGAATCCAATCAAAGTGTCTGGAAGTGCAGATGGTGCTCCTGCGATTGAACCAAGTATCATAGGTTCTTGTGCACGTGTCCCATCAATAAAAATACCAAACACCCATGATCCTTGGAGTAACCCTTGAGTTTCTCCAAGACCAGAAACAGATGCTCCGGTTGTTGGGTTGACTACAATAGCCCAAGGCAAAGAATCAGTTGATATTTGACCTTTGTCTTCGGTATGCCAACCATAACAACGAACACGTACTCGACCTAACTGTGACGGATCATTAATGTCTTCAACGACACCAAGAAACCATACAGTCTCAGTCCCTATGAAGTTTTTCATCCTCTACCTTTTCTACATACTTCAAAAAAGACAAAAGACCGTTTTTAAGAGTCTCTTTGGTCTTCTCTTGTTCATCAACCCTATCAGTTAAGTGATCAAATGATCCCGAATCTTTTCTTTTTTGATTTACGCTTTGGTTGTTCTTCAACGAGAGTCTCCTCGTGAGTCGGTTCATTAATCTCTTGCAAGAACTCTGGTTGAGGTTCTGGTGTTTGAACTTCTGGTTCTACAATTTCTTGAAGCATTTCTTTTTGCTTCTTGTCTCGATGTGATCCCGGTAATGGCATAAAACCTCCTACTGTTTCGGAACGTCGATTTGTTTTAGTGCATCTCTTGGAACATTATTTTGAATCCAATTAAATACTTGCTTCTGAATTTGGTTATCCTTCATAAATGGTTTGCCTGACTTTTTCAGAGTAACATATGTAAAGTCTTTGACGACCATTTTCTTTGAACCCGATCCTTTGATCGGCTTACCGCTATCATCGGTATACGGAATTGTATTTTCGCGGTTGTTTAGAATGACACGAACTTCACCATTGACACCGCGAGGCAATTTACCTTTGATAATATCTGACATGGTTTTAGATGCGCCGACATGTGTCTTTAACAAGATGTCATCTGGCACAACACGAGACCGTTCTTGGTTTGCTTTAACCGCCACATAGTAATCGGTCAGTACCCAAGTGACATGAATGTCTTTTGCATCATACCCCAATGAACTAAGATAAGGCATCATTTCTTTGATATCTTCTAGTTCTTTTAAAGTGATATCAAACATTAAGTTTGGTAACGTTTCTTTTGATTTCGACTGAGACAAAGACATGGCAAGTTTAAGTAAACGTTTCTCACGTACACCGCTATCCTTAACCATCTGATGAAGACTTGCAACATCTTCTGGATTACGTAAGTTCATATCAAGATCACGAACTTTAATGAATAGCTTCTTCAATTCGTCCACATCAAAAATCTTAAACTTATCGCCTTCCATAAAGTTGCTTGATGCAAACCCCTTACCAGAACCCGCACCACCTGCCAAGAATACAACTTGACCGTAGCGTTTTCCTTGATTATACATAATCAGCTTTTCTTCAAGCTGTTGGTACTCGCGCATTTCTGCGTGTTCTTTAAAAGTGATCATTAGATTTCTATTCCTGTGTCCTTCGCGCACTCAATGTATGTAAAAAATTGTTCTGATTTTTTAATCTGGTGTCTAACTTTTGTCACCAAATATTTTCCACTCAAGTATTTATCTTGTTGCCCATCCTTCTTATTTAGAGTCGTTGCAACTGGTATTTCTAAGTAAATAGTCCGCCCCACATACAAAGTTTCATCACCCGGCACAGTAACTTCTAAAACCGTATTAAATAAATGACGTTTGTAAGATGATTGGCTACCAAGATTTCTATTAATCTTTTTGGGGTATGGCCTTTCACTTCTAAAGATATTATCTTGGTCATGATTGTTGCGTGATTGCGTCATGAAGATTAAAGGATCGCCTGTTACTTGACCCGGAATCTTAAATTTTTGTAAAGTATTGAACCTTGAATGCTCCTTTTCGTAGTTAAATACACTTTCTGTTTTATTTTTGCGCAAAATATCGACGTTTATTGTTTTTGACCTAAATAAACCCCCCTGCGCATTTTGTAAGATGTTCGATTGTTTCTGTACCGTATAATCAATAATTTTTGAACTATCTCGATAACGGTCTTCAGTTTCTTTATCTGCTTCGTTACCTATTGTAGGAAGATAAGTAAATCGGTGTGATACATCTTCTTGAACTAAATTGTTAACATCTTCAAATTTAAATCCAAGGAAGTCCTCATAATATAAAAAGTAAGGAGCATGCCCCAAACAATCTGCTTCACGCGCCAACATATCAATAGTCGCATCAACGGACATGTTGGGTATCACATATTTTTGCAATCCATTGGTTTCTCGAAAAAATACATCTTTATCGATACGACAATTCGTGACTTGTCGATACGAGCGATACAAATCTTTTATTTGTCTCGAATACACAAACTCATCAGTAATTGAGCGAATCATTTTATCAATTGTGTTTGGCCCGTATGCACGACTGATTTTTTTGACAGATGCAAAATATGCTTCTGGGCTAATACCTGAAAGCAAATAGCTTTCAATTTTTTCATCGACACGCTGACGTTCAGTAAGTTCATAGATTGCAAATGCTAAAACTTGTGTTTCATTACCCGGCACTTCGAACTTAACAAAAAGCATTTCGCCGCCAGTAAATCCTCCCGCCAATCCCGCACGAGAATCACCCTTTAAACTATCAAGCACACCAAGCGCATCTTGCACTACGATGTCGCATTGCATATAATGTTCATGTAAACTTTGAAAAAAGTTGTATTCCAAGACAAGTTTCATAATATCTATTATTTGCCCTGTCTGAGAAACCAACAAGGCTTGTTTAACATCTATATCTCCGGCGTATAGATATCCAGTTCTATTTGATCTTGACATCAAATACCATCCTTCAGAATCACTTCAACTTCGCTCTTGACTTGATTGAGGAATCGCTTGTCTAGTAGTCGAATAGACCTCTTTGCATCATTTAGTTCTACTTCATAATCATACTTTGTGATTAACTCACGCCCCTCTTCTGATAGTGTGTTGTATTTTGTTTCGTCAACAACAACGTATCGCTTTTCAATAATTGTTCCATCAAACTTGACACTCTTTTCGTTTAGTATTTGACGATATTCATGCACGGTAGATTGTGCATGAGGAATTGAACCATATTTTTGTTTGAGATATGTTTCAAAGTCGCGGTCAAACAGTGGATAGTCAAACATTGGATCAATAATGTTATTAAACAACAACACCAACCAAGCAAGGTCGGCATCACCATAGTATTTTTCTGCAACAACATCTGGACGGTCTCCAGATTGTAAATTGTACTCATAGAACACATCCGAGCGTTCTTGTACTGATGCGCGAATAATGAATCGTCTTAGAACATTGGTAGCATCAATGGTCTGCCCAACATTTGTTAAGTCGTGCTTGGTGATCGGAAAATAGGAAAAGTATTCAGACATTATAAGTCCTCATATCCAAGAGTCACATCTTTGCGTTTTGAGATGTTGTTTTTTTCTAGGGTTTCTTTTGTTTGAATCGCAGTCTCTTGGAAACCAAGCGTCATTTCTATAGACACTGGTGCTTGAGTCTGTTCAAAAAATAGCGGAGTTCCCTCACCATTATAGTTGACACTAAACGAGTTCAACACACAGATTTCATATTCAAACAAATGTGGTCTGATACTGTCAGCAAACTGAATGTAAAATTCATCTGGATATTCAAATGCCAGAGTACCGAATGCATAAGACGGTAGCATGTGATAACGGAATGTGTTGATGATGTCTTTGATTAAATCAGACTCTTGTTGATTACGTGCGATAAATTTGTACGTAAAACTGTGGGTACGAAAATTAACACCTTGGAACACCACCGCAAGATGAGGATTCAGTGCCAAGCCTTCGTTCACCGACAGACCAGAAGCAACGCCTCCGGTTGTTCCGCCGAGTGCTAGCAAACCACCGATTGGTCCTGCAAGTGCCGCCGCACCACCTGCAAGTGCTGTTGGACCAAGCGCACCAAGCATCTGCACACCTGCATCGGTGTCGTTTCCTTTGAGTGCCTGCATACCCGCATCGATTTTAGATGTAACCATATCAGCAATCGATGAGCCTGCTTGTCCGAGTTCACTCGCAGTGACCTGTCCTGCCGCCATTGCGCCAAAAATACCAAGATTCTCATTTGAGTAATTAGCCGCATACTGTATGCCAAGATTTGAAGGAACAGGCAATACAACATGTTTTAAATAATTACGTTCTGCTTCAGTAGTTCGTTGTTTACGGTCATAGCGCATGACACTAAATATCATGTAGTGATCATTGTCGATATCTGGCGGAAATACCAGTGTCGGCTCAACTTTATTGTTCTTGTATAAATCTTTGATTGGTGAAACAATGCGATTCCCGCGTCTTGCTTTCTGAATCAACTGATTAAAGTTAGCAGATATCGAAACACCATTCGGTCCTGCGGAAACAGAAAACGCACCTTTTCCCGCCGCGCCAAGCGCGTCTTCAAGTTGACCTGATGCTTGACCGACAACGGACTTGCCTTGTGCGGTAAGTTGTTTGAGATTTATTTTTGGCATCTAAATATCCAGTGATACATTTTTGACTATTTATAACGACATGACAAAAGCATATAAAGGAAAATACCAAGTTAAGAATCCTGAAAAATACAAAGGGAATCCTAACAATGTAATCTTTCGCAGTTCTTGGGAACTCAAGTTTTTTAACTACTGCGACAAAAATCCTGATATACTACAGTGGGCATCTGAAGAACCTTTTATGGTTGTTCCTTACAAGTCTCCTATAGACGGTAAGTGGCATCGATACTTTCCCGATGTGTGGATAAAAACTGCAAAAGATACATTTCTTATAGAAATAAAACCTTTTAAGGAAACGCAAGAACCAAAAAGGCGTTCACGTGTAACCAAAAAGTATTTATATGAAGTTAAGACATGGGGCATAAACTCTGCGAAATGGAAAGCGGCACAAGAGTTTTGTCATGACCGTAAATGGATGTTTAAGATAATCACTGAAAAAGAAATGAACTTATAATAACCGTTATAAATAGTGTGAGAAAGTACAGGAATTTTAATGGCACAGATTTTCGACGACATTTTATTGCGAGGGGTTCGTCAGGGGCAAATTCCTGCACGTACCCAAGAAGCACGAGAATGGTTTCGTGAAAAGGCGAGACAAAACCGTTCTAATGCGAGATATCCATCAAACCTGATGAAGGGTGATGGTAAAGTCGAATCTCCTACAATTGGTCATATGTACCATTTCTTTTATGACCCAAAGAACAAGAAGACGTTACCCTACTACGATAGATTCCCTCTGATATTCATGGTCGGTCCTGCCGACAATGGATTCTATGGGATTAACTTGCACTATCTTCCGCCTACGCTTCGTGCGGCATTGATGGACAATCTATACACGATTACATCTAACACAAGATATGATGAAAATACGAAACTAAGAATTTCTTACGACATCTTGAAAGGTGCGTCTAAATATAAAAACTTTAAACCAACTTTTAAACATTATCTAAGTGCAAAGGTAAAGTCTCAATTTCTTAAGATTGATGCGGTGGAGTGGGATATTGCATTGTTTCTAGATACTGCAAGATTCGAAAAGGCATCCAGACAGAAGGTTTGGGCAGACAGCAGGAAGATGCTTACATGACATTTAACGTCAACAATCTTATTTCATCAATTAACAAATCTGGCATCGCAAAGAATTCACACTTTGAGGTGCAGTTACAGGGTCACGGAAGTTCTGGTGAAGAGCGCGATTTGATGTTTCGTGCAGACACCGCAGAGATACCCGGACGTAATCTTGCGACTGCAGAGCATCGATTTACAAACTACGGACCGATAAACAAAGTTCCCTACGGTGCACAGATTTACAGCGACATCACGATTTCTTTTTTGCTGTCGGCTGACATGCGAGAAAAAGAATACTTTGAATTTTGGCAAGAAAAGATCGTTAACACAGGCGCGTTTGAACAGGGTGTTGAGGCAAAAACCTTTTCACCATTCAATGCTAAATATTTTAATGATTATGCAGGCGGCGTTATTGTTCGTCAGTACGGATCTTCTGGTGAACTTCGTTCTGTCTATACGCTGAATGAAGCCTATCCGATTAACATTGCACCCGTTGCATTGTCATGGGGAGACGACACACCATCTAAAATGAGTGTTACTTTCGCATACCGCAACTATCGAGTTGCATTTACAATTGGAGATCAACCAAGACGTGGAATCGGTTTCGGATTCTCTATTGGTCCGGGTGGAGTTGCAGGAAATGTCAACTTACCCGGAGTCGGAAGCGTTGCGGGTATCTTTGGCGGAATAGATGCAGTTCAAGCAACAGTCGGAGACGTAAACAGTCGAGTTGCACAAATTCGTTCATTACTTTAATTATTGAGGTTTTATCATGGCACTACCGAATATATCAACCCCTGAGTTTGTTACAAAAGTACCTTCTACAGGAGAAGAAATCAAATACCGTCCATTCTTAGTCAAAGAAGAAAAGATTCTTTTGATGGCAATGGAAGGCAAAGACCAAAATGAAATTCAGAATGCGGTTCAGAAAATTCTGAGCAACTGTATTCTTACACCAATTGAAATCAGCAAACTCGCAACTTTCGATATCGAGTATTTGTTTCTTCAGTTAAGAAGCAAGTCAGTCGGTGAAGTCATTCAGATTAAGATTGGACATAGCGACGAAAGCGAATGTACTCACCGTTCTGAGGTATCAGTCAATGTTGATGATGTTCAAGTCAGGGGTGAGGTACAAGACGGAAAGATTATGCTAACGGATGATGTTGGTATCGTGTTGCGTTATCCAAACATGACAGACATCCAAGCAGTATCAGGTGAAGACACAGGATCGCTTTTTAAGATTGTCTATCGTTGCATCGATTATGTGTTTGACAAAGAAGAAGTGTACAACGATTTCTCAGAGACTGAAATTGAGGAATGGATGGAGACTTTGAATCAAGGACAGTTCCAAAAGATTTCAGATTTCTTTAATTCGGTGCCTCGTTTGTCACATGAAATTGAGTGGACGTGTAAACAGTGCGGACAGAAAGATAAAATTACACTAGAGGGATTACAAAGTTTTTTTACTTAAGCATGGTGCATGACTCCCTTGCGAATATGTATCAATTAAATTTTGCACTCATGCAACACCACAAGTATTCTTTAACCGAACTTGAAAACATGATTCCTTTTGAGCGAGATATCTATGTGACTTTGTTAAGAAATCATCTTGAAGAACAAGAAGAGAAATTAAAACAACAACAGGCAAAAAGGTAAAAATGATAAATAGGTGTGTATCGCGAGGTTGCCGCCTCCATACACTCTAATGCTAATAAGGAGCAATCAGCATGACTATTTATCATACACACCATATCGTTCCAAAACACGCAGGCGGAACAGACGACCCTTCAAATTTGGTTCAACTCACAGTAGAAGAACATGCGGAAGCACATCTAAAACTTTATAAAAAGTATAATAGATGGCAAGATAAAGTTGCTTGGCAAAGTCTTTCGGGTCAAATAACTTCTGATAAAGCAAGACGTATAGC
>Ga0209953_1000201_pt1 | contig 23258 bp, 19 predicted proteins | sample SalPonred_H2O_MG_FD_185713 | JGI IMG/M metagenome (GOLD analysis project Ga0209953, IMG submission 185713) | Salt pond water microbial communities from South San Francisco under conditions of wetland restoration - Salt Pond MetaG... | ecosystem: Environmental > Aquatic > Non-marine Saline and...
CACCACGGTGCGTGAAGGGATGACCTACGACGTAGACCCTCCTATTGATGGCGAAGGAAAGGACTGCACCATCGTGACGTTCGAGGAAGGCTGGCAAATCCGATCCGCCACCAAACAGGCTCACCCGCAAGGGGCCTTGGGATATCAGCATGAGAGCATCTCGGTGCCGTGACGGATCGCCTCTGCTGCCGATCTCAAACAATTGACCGATTCCGGGCACCGGTTGTCCGCACAAACGTGGATGTACTTGATTTTTAACCGTGCTGCCAATTCCCGATCACTCTCCGAATCGCCAACGAAGACACTCGAGTCAAGATCTAACCGATGATCATGAGATGCCTCTTCGACGAGTCCGGTAGCCGGTTTCCTGCATCGACAACTGTGCTTTAGCTCAGGCCGCTCACCGGAATAACCGGAATCGGGGTGATGAGGACAAAAGTAGTAGTCGTCGACGAACGCACCCTCGTTGGCTAGCAGCACATCCATTCGCGCTCGCACTCTCTCGTGATCTGCGAAAGACATGAAGCCTTTAGCGATGTGCGGCTGATTAGTGACAACGATGACCGGAATTCCTCGCGCATTGGCTGCTCGAATAGCGGATGGCACCTCAGGGAGAAGTGAGTAGCCATCAGGTGTGTAGAACTCCGGATGCGTTGGATTGATCACACCATCTCGATCCAGGAAGAGTGCAGATCTTGGCGACAGTGATCCACGAGTTTCTAATGCGCCGCTATCGACATCCTGAATAGCTGCAGTGAGGCGATCAGGAGTCCCTGTGTCTTTGAAGTAGTGACTGGATATGTATGGATAAAGATCGTAGCGACTTGCGGCAGCGGACAAGACGCACGAACCAAAGTCCCCACATTCGGAGTAGTCGGCTAGTGCCTTGCGAGTAATCGCAAATACTCCTGCGGATGCCATGTTCGGAACCTCGCGCTGAGGCTCGGATTTGGTCACAACGGTAACTGTGCCGTCGTGATTCGCAAATACGGAGTCGCTGTCATGCGGGTGCGTACTTGGGTGGACCACCACGCCCACATTCATCCCGCTCTTCTCCCATGCTTGAAGCATGGCGTCGATCGGAAACGAGGTAAGGACGTCACCCAGAAGCACTAAGAAGCGATCCGCATCCGTGTTCTCCGCGGCCAAAAGAAGCGCTGCGACCGTGCCTCTCTGCTCCATTTCGTGAAGGACTCTGATGTCCATTCCATAGTCGTTAGGCTCCGCACATATCTCCTCGACCTGTTCTCCCAGGTATCCGGCCACAACAAGGCATTCGTCGATGCGCGAGTGGGCGAGCAGCCGCACATGCCACTCCATCAGAGAACGCCCGCCCACGTGCTGCGCGACCTTGGCCTTGGTCGGATCGGCTGATCGGGTGCCACGACCTCCGGCGAGGACCACCGCGACTGTCTTCATGACGAGGCCCATTCATCTGCGAGTTCGCTCGCCGCTCGCCTCACCGCATCTCGCGAGGTAGCTGTGACCTGGAATCCGGCATCGATCATCTTCGTGGTATCGAATTCGTAGCGCGCAACATCACCTGGCCAGCCGTATGGGCTTTGCTGGTACGCGACCTCAGGATTGACCTGCAACACTGCGCATACTTCCGCCACGATGCCCTTGACATCGATGAGTTCCGTTGGGCCGATGTTGACCTTCGTGACACCCCGATCCAGCTGATTTCGAAAGAACTCGATGCCTTCAAGTAGGTCTGAGACGTGGACATAGGGCTTTGTCTGGTTTCCATCTCCGAGCACCTGCAAATGATGGGCATCGATCATCAGTTTGCGGACGAAGTCATGCACCACACCATGGGTTGCGAGAGGTCCGACAACATTCGGAAAACGCACGAAGAGCGTGCGGATGTTCGGATTTGTGACATTCAAGGATTCGAGAATGAATTCGCTAGCGAGCTTGGCTTTGCCGTACCAACTAACAGGACTCGGGATGTGTGCAGGGTCCTCGCTAATCGGTTCATCGCTGGGACCGAAGATGGCGGAAGAGGACGCGAAGACAAGCTCGGATACCGGGAACCGAGATGCAGCCACCCGGACAGCAGTGGACGTCGTTAGAGTGTCTCCAAAATCAAGGCTCGCGTCTGCCACACCGGCGGATATGTCGCTATTGGCTGCGAGGTGATAGAGGGTGGTCGGTCGCACGCTCGCAAGTACGTCTGTCAGAAAAGAAGCGTCCTGGGCATCACCCTCGATGAAGTGCCCGGTGAAGCTACCCGTAGCGTCATGAATGCGGTCAACGACTGTGACCTGATGGCCTTGATTTTCGAGTGCAACGGCCAGGTTGCGACCGATAAAGCCGGAGCCTCCGATGATCAAGTCTGACACCCGCAAAGTCTAGCGAGGCTCTGGGCGGGGCTCGTGGGTAAGAATGGCCCCATGCCGCTGCCGGTCTCTGTCCAGGTGTGCACTCTGAATGAAGAGACGAATATCGGACCTTGCCTTGAGACGATTCGGGCTAGCCATCCGCAAGAGATCGTTGTCATCGACGGTGGATCATCGGATCGAACCGTCGACATTTCCATAGCCGCTGGAGCCAGAGTCCTTACCCCAGGCCGTTTGGGGTTGGGGCCTTCGCGTCAACAAGGCTGGCGCACCACGGAACTGCCGTATGTGGCCTTCGTGGATGCAGACGACCGGTTACCACCCACGTGGTTGAAGGACATGCTCGAGGAACTCCAGATAGGCGGCTATGCGGCTTTGCAGAGCAGGCTGGGCGTATTCGAACCGAAGACATGGTGGGCGCGCGCCTGGGATCGGTACTTTGCCGAGAGCATTCGGCCATCTGCGGATGCGTCCATGGTGGGCCGACCCGCCTTGTTCGATCGGAAAGCCTTGGCAGCTTTTCCAGACGACCTCCCCTCCCTCGACGAAGACACGCATCTGTCTCGTTGGTTCGAATTGCATGGATTCCGCCAGGGAGTGGGCAGCCCGAAAGCTCTTAGGCTCGTTGAAGAGACGTGGTCGGAGAATGCGGCGAAGTGGCGCTCGTATGGCAAGGGGTATCGGGGTTTCGTTCAAGCCCATCCCGACCGCCGCGGCTCGCTGCTGAAACATGCACTCGTGACGATCCCGATCACTCGATCGGTGCGGCCCGTCTTGCGTGGAAATTTGACCCAACCGGTATTCGGTGTACTCATGGCCGGGCAGATCCTTCACGGATGGGCCACCTCGAAATGATTCTCATTAGGGAAGGCGACGGCTCCACGATTCGTAGAGTCCGCGAGCAACGCGAAGCTTGTTGGTGCGCAGGGATTCAGCGACTTTTTTCATTCCATGCGGATTGAAGACTTGTACTCGCGCCTGGTGGAATTCACGCAGCGATTGCTTCCAGTTGCGTGTGGACATACCGCCCTCGGTGAACTCGGCGATCACGTTGGTCATCTCGAATGGCTCGGCGATGAGGCTGAGTTGAAGTGCTGCAACATAATCCGCGGCGACGCGATAGTTGGTGTCGAAGCCGCCCATTGATTGAAGCAGCGTGCGACGCGCCACTGTTCCCTGATGAGGGGGAAAACGTCCGCGAGCAAACAGGGCCCTTTTCTCTTGCTGGAAGTCAAAAGCCGGTGGAATTACTTCGCGCCCCTGTCCGTCAAGGAAGGCAACCTGGCCATAGAGCCATTCCGGTGTCGTTTCCTTGAGCACCTGCACGACTGAGGCAAGGACGGAAGTGTCACGTAAACGGTCTCCTGCATTCAGGAAGTAGACGTATTGGCCCGTGGCAGCGTTCAAACCGGTATTCATTGCTTCGTATATGCCGGAAGGGGGCTCCCAGATCAGAGTGGGCTCTAGCGCAGATTGGGACACGAGCGCTCTAACCGACTCAGGATCGGCCGAGCTATCGATGATGATCCACTCAACGTCTGCGCGGTCAAAACCGGAACTGGCAACGAGGGATTCCATTGTTTGGCGCAGTCCACATGAATCGTCCTTGAGGACGGTGATGATGCTGAGAACGGGCATTCTGCTAGCAGGGCTTCACGAATACTCGACCGGAGTAATCGATCGGAATCATCAGTGGGCGTGGTGGCTGTTCGATGAAGAATTCATCAACGGCCTTTCTGGCCCCTTCCCAATGGCCATAGTCGTCGAGGATGCAAATGCCGCCGGGAGTGAGGCGCTGGTACAGAACCTCGAGTTCCACTTTGGTCGACGCGTACCAGTCAGTGTCGAGACGCAGGAGCGCCACCTGATCGGGAGCGCTTTGCTTGAGCGTTTGTGATACGTCACCCTTGACGAACGTGAGCAAATCAGCGGGGTAGCCAGTGGAATTCATATTGGCCCTGACGTCGTTCTCATCTGCCAGACACCAGACATTGTCACCATCGGCGACGGGTGTCGAGGCTAGGAGTTCTTGGGCAGTGACCCCGGATGCAGCTTCCCGATCTTCATCCGTCGGCTCAGTCATTCCGGTGAAAGTGTCGTAGAGCCACAATTCGCGATCAGCTGCGTCGAGGGCCTGGAGTTGAAGGGCAGCAGCCATCATGCTGCCACCCCGCCATACGCCACACTCGACCACGCTGCCTGGAATCCCCTGAGCCGTCATGTATCGAACCGATTCAAGCAGCGCCCAGATGCGCTCGCTGCTCGTCATGGTGAACGGTCTCACCTGTTCGATGATTCGACGATCCGCCTCACTCGCTTCGGCGGGCAGCCTCGTGGTCAGTGATGACGTGCGGGCTACCGACAGTCCGACGGCTCCGAACACTCGTGAGGCGGTTCGTTGCCATAATGGCGTACGAGTCGAAGGCACGGTGAAACCTTAACGAGCCTAGGTGCTGTGGTCGGCTTTGAGCATTGAACCCTGCAGTATCGGTGCAGGATCAATCGTGTAGCAGTCCCCCTTTCCGAGTAACCCTTTGCCACTGAGATTCATCAGTGCCATGTTGATTTTCCAGTCGATAGGGACAACGGGCTCTAGGGGAATTGACTTCAACTCCCGGTTCAACGCTTGAAGGAACTCCTTCCGGTAGAGGACCGCGCACACGGTGTTAGTGAAAGGAATAGTGGAACTCAGTATGTGACTGTCTTGCGACCAAGGACCTTCCCTGGTCAGGGATCCGCCATGCTTGAGCCGATCCAGGGAAAATGATCTACTCAAGTTGACGTAGAAAGGCTGGGGTTGCCCACCCCAGAGACGCAAATGCCGGTCGAGTTCCCTACTCAATCTAGGAACGTCTGAATTGATCGCGTCGTCCTCGAGGATGAGGATCCAATCGGCACCACTCTCTTCGCCCTCCTGAAGCAGCATGAGGTGAGCCATTTCAATGTTGGCGAGCCGAACCATCTGACGTCTTGCCGACTCGCGAGCCGAGGCGGTAGGGATCTGCAACTTCGCGAACCGAAATATTTCGCGGATTCGAAGCCAGATGTGGCGCTTTGTTGCGTCGACTTTCCGGTGTTGGAACTCATTCCAGTCCTGCTCAATTTTCATTTCGAGTCGTACGGCATCGGAGATGTTCGAGTGGGTCAATGTAAGGATCGATGAGTCAATGAGGTTTTCGCTCATCACAGAGGACTGCGCGGACCATCCCAAAGAGGCCAACTCCTGCGCAAGAAGTTCAGCGAGACCGGCCGGACCCGATGCCTCGGGAAATCGAGTCTTGGGGTGAGTGACAAGACCAATGAACATTGAGTCAGACATGGCGCCGTTAGATTACTCCCGTGGCTGCGGAACCGATGGAAGAACAAGTCGACCCCGCTGAGGCATCTACAGCAGCGACTGATCGCGGGGGAAAGAGCGTCCAGGACTTCAACTCCGAGGGCATCCTGAAGGCCGTTCGGTCCTCTCTGGCCCTGTTGCCCGATCGGGATCGACGAAAGCTGCTCCTCGCCACAGGTGTGCAGATCTCACTGAGCCTGCTGGACCTGCTGGGGATAGCGCTCATCGGCCTCGTAGCGGCAATAGCGGCCTCCGGAATCGGAGCGAGATCACGCTTGCCTGGGTGGGCTGAGCGCGCCATCGATTTCTTGGGGCTGGGAGATCTCACTGTTTCCCAGGCATCCGTGGTCGTGGCTTTCGGGGCAGTCTTTGTTCTCGTCTTGAAAACGGTTCTGCAGGCGCTACTGGCTCGACGAATCTTCCGGTTCCTGGCCAACCGGCAGGCCGATGTTTCGGCTCGTTTGGCCCGGAACTTCCTCAGTCGGCCGCTGTTGTTCGTCCAGCGCTGGACGACCTCCGAGGCGATCTATGCGTTGGGTAGTGGTGTTGGGGCCGCAACGGTGGCTGTCTTGGGGTCGGGGATCATCATCCTTGCTGAGATATCGCTTTTCGTAGTGGTCCTGGTGACGTTGTTCATCGTTGACCCAGTAATCACCATCGGTGCCATCGTACTTTTTGGATCTGTGGTGCTGATAAGCCAGCGAGTGCTCGCCCGCAAGGGTGCCCGCAACGCAGCCATCATGCGGGGGGCGTCCATCGACACCTTGTCGGCTGTTTCCGAGGCACTTCAGACCTACCGTGAAACTACTGTCTTGCACCGCCGCGAGCTCTATGTTGGCAAATACGAATCTCTCGTCGGACGGTACGCACAGGCGACGGCCAGCACAGCGTTCATCATGGAAGTCCCCAAGTTCATACTCGAATCCACGCTCTACGTCGGTGTGTTAGCGCTGGGTGTTGGTCAGTTCCTAATCAATCAGAACCTCACGGAAGCCGCCGCGACTGTTGCGGTGTTCCTCGCTGCTGGTATGCGCGTGGTGCCCGCTTTGCTTCGATTGCAGGGAGCAGCCATCACCGTGCGAAACGCATCGGTATCGGCGATGCCGACCTACTACCTAGCCGACTCTCTCAAAGAGGGAGCCTCTGATTTCGCGATGTCGGAGAAGTCCCGAGACAACCATGCCCATGACATTCAGAGTCGGATCCGCGCTGGCCACGGGGATTTCTGTGGCACGGTCATGGTGTCTGGGGTGACCGTGCGATACCCGGATTCGCCGATACCGGCGGTGGAAGACGCGAACGTCCTTCTTCCGCAAGGTGCGTCTTTGGCCTTAGTCGGCAGCACAGGGGCAGGAAAATCGACACTCGCCGATGTATTGATCGGTGTCCTGGAGCCGGATTCGGGGTCTGTGACCATCAGTGGGGTTTCGCCGCGCGAGGCGATAGCTAGATGGCCAGGAGCGATCTCCTACATTCCTCAAGTGGTAGCCCTCGTCTTCGGCACCGTTCGGGAGAATGTGGCGCTCGGGCTACCTAACGACGTCATTGATGATGAACTGGTTTGGGAAGCACTCGAACGAGCCCATTTGGCTGGTTTCCTTCGCGACCAGCGGGAGGGCCTCGACACGATGATCGGTGAGCGAGGTGTGCGCCTCTCAGGTGGTCAACGCCAACGTTTGGGCATCGCTCGAGCGCTCTATACCCGGCCTCGGCTGCTGGTTCTGGATGAGGCGACAAGCGCCTTGGATGCGGAAACGGAGGCAGCAATCATCCAGACGCTTGATGAGCTGGAAGGGGAAGTGACAACGGTCACGGTCGCCCACCGACTGGCAACTGTGCGGCGGGCTGACCACCTGTTGTACCTGGAGCATGGCAAGACCCGGGCCCAGGGCACTTTCGATGAGGTGCGAGCCCAAGTTTCCGACTTCGATCGCCAGGCTTCATTGCTCGGCTTGTAACGCGCCACGCGCTAATGAGCGGTAAGTCGTCTCATCTTTCGCTTCTTCGAAGCGTCCCCGATCTTCCGGGACCACGGATTGGCGTCCTGGATCGTCACTCCGTTGATCGAGAAGAACCCTGCCGGACTGCGATCCAGATACTCGAAGTTGAAGCCCCGGCGCTGCATCAGCAATCCGTAGGGCAACGCATTCACTATGGGCAGTGACTCGGGATTATGCAGGTGCCTCTGAATTTCCTCTTGGCTTTGCGCGTAGTGGACACAATCCAGAAGGTCGTAGGCTGAGGGACCCATGACTACCGCAGGGCGGCCAAGGTAAGCAGCTTCAACACCGGATGTCGATCCGTAGGTGAAGACGATGTCGGCTGCCCTCATCAAACCGTAGGAATCGACCGGCGCATCGGCGTCGAAATGGACAGCCGGATCTGCAGCTTCAACGGCTGCCCGCCAATCGACATGGTCGAGAGGGGGCTTCAACCGCATATGCGGATGGGTTCGCACGACGAGTTTGGCTCCGGGAGTGGATCTGACGGCTTGTGCCAGCGCTGCTAGGGCTTGGGGTTGGGATCCGTGATAGCGAGACCAGTCGAGATCGAGTTCGGCTATTTCATCAGGGGATGAACTGAAGAAGACTACGAGCAGATCAGCCTCGGGTACTCCTTCGAGGTTGCCGACTTCTTGGAACTCGACAAAAGCCTCGATTCCTGGTTCGGCGTGGGATTGCCTGTTGCGGAACCATGTGGTGGCGATTTCCTCGCGATCTTCGTCCGGCCAGTTTCGCCACATTCGAAGCATCCGATGCTGCAGATGATCCCAGTCGTGCGTGGTGGCGAAAGTGAGATCGAATCCGGTCTCCAAACCACCGGCGTCGTAGTACAAGACCTTGATGCCAGCGGCTGTCGCAGCTGCCGCGGCAGCTTGATCATGGGTAAAGCGCCCGTTGTAGACGACCAGTGCTGTGATTCCTCGTTGACGAATTACTTCGGCTACTTGGTCGTAGACCCATGCGTAGGACTTCACAGCTCGTTGTGCGTACCGCTCCGGCCAGATGTACGTGTCTCTAATCGGCGTCTCCAGGGTCGGATGCACTTGGAGAATGGATCGGCCCAAAGGGGAGCCGTGATAGGTCAGGTCGCGAATGTCCTTGCGTGTGATCGGGGCTTGCAGGCTTGGCAGTTGGTGTGGTTTCCAACTCCGGATTGGTGGCCGAACGATCGCGGTCGAGGGTAGGCCACCGCGAACTAGAGCTGATTCGAGGTTCTCGTCGATGGAACGAGAGAACAGGGCATGAGCGGCTCTCCGACTCGTTGTCCAGCCCGGGTCGGGAAGAGGAGTGTCGTCGGCCCACATACCCACGCTCACCTGAGACCCCATGTGGTGGGCCGTGAGGGCCACCTCGCCCACCACTGCACACATGAACGGCCACTGGTTGAGGCTGATGAGCCCGATGTGGCGTAGTTCGGCATGGGTGAGCGATTCCTCTAGCCACTGCTCCAAGGACGTATGTTCAGCCCGCAGGTGCTGGGTAGCGCCGGTCACCACCTCATGATGTCAGGTGGTGGCTACGCTGGCGCTCTCGCTGCCGCTGGCGCTAGGAGGGTAGTCGCGTGTATTCCTTCGGCATCCTTATTAAATCATTTGCTGATGACGCGCCATCCGCCGCTCGTCTGATCGACAGTGTGCGGCGTTACAACGTGGAGGACATTCCCGTTTGGCTCGTGGTTCCCGACGACGATGTTTGGCTCTTCAGTGAAATGAGCAACGGTGCTGCCCAGGTGTTGGTGGAGTCTGAATTCGGACTGCACCTAGTGGACGAGCCAGTGTCTGGTGTGCGGTCGGGGTACATCAACCAGGAAATTGTGAAGCTCGCCTTCTGGGAATTAGGGCTCGTGGCCAATTACCTCCCTGTCGACTCCGATGCTGTCTTTTTGAGACCCTTCGGTGTCTCGGACTTCATGCACTCGAAAGATGTGCCCTACACGGTGCTACTGGAGGATCGTGACCTTCAAGTGGATTCGGACTACTTCGCCACGCACTGGCAGGGGCGAGAGAAGGTCTTGCGTCATATCCAGGCCGAGGTGGGCCTTGAAGACCCCCGCCTTTTGACGTGCCATGGGCACCAGGTGTTGTCTTCGATTGTGTTGCGTTCCTTGAATGAAGACTTCCTTGAGCCGCGTGGTTGGTCCTACGCACGGATGCTTGCAGAGGGTCCGTATGAGTTCAGCTGGTACAACTTCTGGCTGCAAAAGACCAAGGACATACCGATCGAACTGCGAGAGCCTTACTTCAAGGTGATCCACAGCGCCAAGCAGCACACCGACATGTTGATCGAAGGCGTCACGCTGGAAGACGTGGCTCGGGGCTACCTCGGCATCATCGTGAATTCCAATTTTGCCAAGGCGTGGAATGACGTTCACCACCAGACCAGCAGGGCCGATGCGCTGTCCGGCTACCTGTCCTGGTCGATGCTCGCATCGATTGCTGGCGCCAAGGTGCGCAGGGTTTTTCGCAGGAGTCCTGCGTGATTGCAGCCGATAAGTGGCGGAAAGTCGTCCTCGTTGCACTCGTTGCGTACCCCGCGGTGATGATCGTGATTGCGACGGCGAATGGTCCAGGCATTAGTGCGGATTCGGTCTCCTACGCCTCGGCGGCCACTTCGTTCGCTGACGTTGGTCGATTCGTCACCTACGACGGAACCGCGTTGACCGTCTTCCCACCCGGGCTATCGGCCACCCTCGGCGTCTTGATCGCGGTGGGCCTACCCCTGTCATCGGCTGCGATCCTCGTGAATGTGGTGGCGGTCTGCGTGACCGTTGCTGCGTCGTATTTCATTGCCCGTCAGGTGCTTGCCAGTCCGGGATGGGCCTTGGTGGCGAGTGCAACCGTCTCGCTTCTCGCTGCAACGGTGCGTGTGGGTTCGTATCTGTGGACAGAGGCGCTCTTCAGCGCTTTGATCACCTGTGCACTTGTGTTGATCACCTGGGCTGTTCGTCACGGTCGAACGCCTTGGTGGCTGGTGGTTGCCGCAGCCGTCCTCGTCGCTTTGGCTACCACCGTTCGATACGTGGGTGTGGTGGCCGTTCCTGTTGTTGTTGCTGCAATCGCCTGGGTCCCTCGCGACAGCCGAGTCGGTAAGGCTGCGGTGGCCGGCTTGATCGGGGCGCTCGGTCTGGTTCTGCCTGCTCTTCGCAACGTGTTGCTCGGTTCCCCGGCTCTCGGCGAGCGGTACCCCGGCTCGGTGAACGCGGAGGGTGCGATCACCGGACTAGTTCTCCAGTGGGGTGAGTACGTGGCACCTTCTAGAACCACCAGCCTGACATTGATATTCGGGGTGGTGGTGGGGATCATGCTATTAGTCGGTATGTGGCTGGTTGTTGTTCGGCGCAACCGGCCCGGGGTAATGCTCGCTCTGTTCGTTCTTGTGTATTGGGTCTCGATGCTGGTTAGTCAGGTCGGCACTCGTTTGGATCTGGTGACCGAGCGGTTCGCGGCGCCTGTCCTGGTGCCCTCAGTTGTGCTGATACTCGTAGCGGTTCGCTCTTGCCTCGCCGCTTCATCACGGCAGCTAGTGCCCTTGGTGAAGGCCAGCCACGAGACGATTCGATGGGCATTGGCGGGGGTCCTCGGGGCATTGGGGGCTTTGGTAATTGGTCTGTCTATTTTGCATGCTGTTGAATTCGTGCGTGACGGTAGTCGTGAAGGAATTGGTCTAGCATCAACCTCCGCAGTGGAGAGGCCCCTGTCTAAAGCTGCGTCTTCACTACCTGGTGGCGAAATTGTCGCAAGTAATGATCCGTGGCAAGTGTGGTGGAGCCGCCGTGGCGTTGTTTTGAACTTCCCACCTTCACCGAACGAGTGGCCTCGGTCCCGGATCGAATCTGATCTCGAACGCCTCACTGACATTGCGCGACAGAGAGGGTCTGTTGTGGTTCTGCTTGATCACGATGGCGAAACGACCGTAAGCGGTGGAGCCCTGCGTGACGCGGGTCTGCACGCCTCCCAATTGAAGGAATCGAGTGGTATCACCACATTCGAACTACGGGCAAAGTATTAGAGTTACATCTGCGAGGAAGCTGTTGGGGGAAGTTGATGAATGAAAAGCGGCTCCTGGTCGCTATGGGGTGTGATCGTCGGTATCTGTATCCCTGGGCTGTGGCTTTCGTGAGCTTGTACCGGAATAGTAGAAGTGCATTTCGCTTCTGGTTCGGGCTTGCCCAGGACTGGCGTTTGGGCCTTTCATCGGGCGAAGTGGATCAGGTCCTCGCGTTGGCGCAAAGTCTTGGGGTGGACGCGCAAGCGATTGAAGTATCTATAGAGACAGCCGGGTTACAGAAGGACTCATATATTTCCTCAACTGCTTTTGTGAAACTCGGGCTTCTGGATCTTTGTCCATCCGATACGCAAATGGTGTGGTTTGACGCGGATCTCGTTGCACGCGCCGCTTGGAATGGCGTCCTTGACGTCAGTGGTGGCTATTCGATTTCTGGGAACCATGAGGCTAATCCGGCTTTTGAAGACCGCTGGTTAGGTCAAGTTCGAAACCGATACGTCAATACGGGCGTTCTTGTGATCGATGGTGAACTTTGGCGCGCCAACTATGCAGGTAAATGGCAGCAATATTTGGCAACCTACGCAGAGCAAGGGTTTCGATATTTGGATCAGGACGTTCTGAACGCCACTGTCCTCGCTGACTGGAATCTCTTCGAAAGTGAATACAACTTTCGTCCGATACACAACCGCGATTGGATTGATGCGGCAATCGTTCACTTTTCAGGCCGATATAAACCTTGGCTTAGAACCAGGGTCCAAACAAAGCTGCTCAAGGATGCCTGGAGTCCTGCATATCGGGCGTATGCGAATGCCGAGACTGATTTTATGGACCTTCTTTACAGTCTACCGGCTCACCAACAAGAGTTTTGGATCCAGCAACGAAATCGCACAAGGGGTTTTCTCGGGTTACGGGCCTGGCGCAACTATCTTGAAGTGACGCTTCAAGGACTGCTGAAGTTGAATTAGAGCCGCCGTATCATCCTGGTGTTCAATTCATCGCGCCCTCAATTGCGGCGGTAAGTTGTGAATGCTGCGCGTAGGTGCCATCATCGGCGCCGATCGGAACGTAGGAATGTCCTGCCACATGACACAGCCATTCGAAGCAGCGGTTGTAGTGTCTACCATTGGTCAATTCGATCACCTGGACTCCCGGCTCAGAGAAAACCAGGTTGGACAGGCCGGCACCGTGTGGAGCTGCAACTACCTTTGCCGAACGGAAAAGGTTGATCTGCTCTGACCAGGACAAGTTGCTGGGGTGGACAATATGGAACCCACGTTCCGTGAGTTGGTCCTCCAATTGCTCTTCGCCGGGAAGTGATCGTGCTGCGTCGCGGCGCGAGATGTATAAACGCTCAGGTGAGAGGTTATTGATTGTCGCGAGTTTCGATCCGAAATCGAAAAGCAATGCTGCGTCGCGCGGGTGAATGAACCATGAGTCGTTCGCGCGGCCCGGCAGCACGTGATCGGCTAGACGGACAGTGGTGTTGGTGGGCACGATCGTGATTCCCAGTGATCGCTCCACGCTTCGATGCCGATCGGTGATGCCATCTTGGTGCGCGAGAACTGTCGCGTTCGGTTCGCGCTCGAGGGCACGCAACAGCATGGGTAGCTCTTCGATGAGCCAGTGGTAGTAGTTACTGGTGCTTGCAAAGATAGTGGCTGGGCCTGCGTGTGTAATGGTTGCATTTCTGGGTTCGGGGATGTCGAGTCCGTGACTAACAATGCTCTCGAAAGGCCAACTGATTGATTCGCGGATGAAGAAGGGTGGCTCAGGGGTGTTGCACAAGAGTGCTGCGCCGGTGACCGTATTGACGATCGTGTCGGTTAATTCATATACATAACGAGCCTCATACAGATGCGACAGCGGAGCGTGTACGGCGCAATTGGAGGCGCAGTCCAGTGTGCGAGTTTCATCGTGATGCGAGCGCTGGGCATCCACGTGGTAAATCCCTTTCAGACCGGCCCGGTATTCCAGGCTCCACGCCTGGAGATCACCGCTGCCGCGCATTAGCCACTTCAATCGCGCGGCGTACTCGCGGCGTGCGTGAGTGTCCCTCAGGACAGCGGATGCGCCGTTCTTGATGCGCTGAAGTGCAGACACACCCACAGACTAGATGTTCAATGTGCGGACGCACCTATCCTGCTGCGGTGTCCACGAATACCCACCATGCCGTGCCGCTGATGCAGCATGCATCGGCAGGCCGGCGGGTGTTGGCGTTCACGCTTGTGGGGTGGCTTGCGGTCGGCGCAGTCATGGTGGGCCTAGGTGCCACCCCACGAGATGGGTTTCTCGTTGGTCTAGGGCTGATGCTCCAGTGGGTCTCAGGAACCGTCATCTGGATGGCATTACGTCGGGGCTCAGCATCAGTCATCGAGGCCCTTGGTGTTGGATCAGCCTTGGGTGCAGTCCTGGCGGTCCTCACCGGGGTGGCGGGCAACGCCGTGGTCACTTGGGCGTGGTGGTGGCTGCTGCCATCGGTCCTGGCATTGGCCGTGTGGTGGCGGGCACGTCCATCGTTCCCTTCATCCAATTCCTCATCCAACCGACAAGATGTCGGTTGGCGCTCGGCCTGGTTGCCGGCGCTGGCAGGTGTGGGGGTTGGCCTGGTTCTTGTGCTTTTGAACCTGCGTCGCTACCCGCTTCCCTGGCAAGGTGCCTGGGACGGCTACCACCCGGACATCGTCTTTTTTGAAGCTCTCAGTTATTCCGTAGCAAACTTCGGAGCGAGCGACAGCATCTTCATGGTCGATGGAGACATCCGCTACCACTGGCTCACCTACGCATGGTCCGGCCAACTCAGCTCAGCTTTCGACGCAGCCCCCTTCATGGTCCTAACCCGAGCACTGCCACTGGTTGCCTTGATCGGGCTGGTGTTGCTTGCGATCACGATGGTCGATCTTGTCGCACGAAACCTGCCTCACTCATCCCGAGCCTCGGCCCGATGGCTGGCGGTAGCAATGGTCGTTCCCGGTGGCTACCTTGGTGCGGTTAACGGGACCATTTTGAATTTCGATTCCCCGTCGCAAGCACTGACCAGCGCGTGGGTGATGGCGTGGGTGGTGATGGTTCTCGTAATGATCACTGCAGGTACCTCCCATGTGTGGTTATGGGCCACAGTTACAGCGATAGCGTTTGCCATCACCGGTGGCAAAGTCAGTGCGGGTGCAGTCATCGCCGCTGGAATCGGCTTCGCTGCAGTGATCGGCTTACTCACGCGCAAAGCGTGGTGGCGGGTCGTGCTTGTTGCGGCTGTACTCACCGGAATCGCCGTTGTCCTGGCCTTCTTGTTCTTCGCGTGGGGCAGCGCGAGTCCTGGTGACCTGCGGTTCCTCGAATGGAACGGCCGCGCCTCGACCATCCAGGGCCTCAACTCCAGCCCCGGAACTAGAGGAGTGGCGCTGGGAACACTCGGCCTGCTCCTGGCGATGTCGGCTCGATGGGCCGGCGGTGTGTTCCTCCTGGCATCCACGTACTGGAGAGACCGCGTAGAAACCTGGCTTGGACTGGGTTTCGTCCTGGCTGCCGTGCTCCCGGTGGTGCTCTTCGCCCAAGGCGTGAACGAGACTTGGTTCGCTCTCACCGCTTCGGGCCCGCTTGCGGTGTTGTCGGCCGTTGGCGTGGTGGTCGGCTGGCGGCGAGCAGATCTCGGTTCTTGGCCCGCTGTAGCGGCCCTGGTGGCCGGGCTGTTGGGATTTCTGACAGTTTCCTTCATCTGGACCGATCAGGTCTGGGAGAGCGGATTCGGGCGCTTCTGGGGCCCATGGCTGGCATACGCGGCAGCCGGGGTTGTGGCGCTCGTGGTGGCCGTGAGTCGCCGCCGCAGGGCGTCAGCGACCTTCTTTGCTGTCGCGGCCCTGGTGCTCGTCGTGGAGGCATCACTGGGCCGGGGCACGCCCATCGTGGCCGCGGCCGTGGGTGGAGCCCGTGATGGAGCCGGGCTTAGAACGGCCCAACTCGCCGACCCGGGCCTGGTGGGGGCCTCGGAGTTGGCGGCGGCGCCGCAGGAGTCCGGATCAGTTGAACAACAAAAGAATGACTCGGCTCCCGACTCGCGAGCGGTCCACGCGTGGTCATCGGGGCATGCTGCGGCTGCGGACTTCCTACGATCACAGGCGGGACGTGATGATGTGATCGTCACGAACGAAGTGGATGCCTTCTTGGTGCCTGCCCTCACCCGATTGCAGACCTACATTTCCGGTGCGCCCTACCAGGCTCTTTACGGCAGCACCGCCACGGCTTCATTGATACCGAGCCACCTGGAGACCAATGCGCTGTTCCTCGAGGCCGGCGATCCGGGAGCTGTAAGGGAGGTGTGTGCTGCGGGTGCGCAATGGGTATGGCTGTCGGCTGATCGTGACCCGCGAGTTGAACCATCGTCACTGGGCAGCATCGCTTTCGGAAATGACAGTGTGACGATCATTCGATTGGACTCCCCGTGTTCACCCTGATACCGCCTGATGATGTGACGAGCGCAGATCGCTTCCGTCACTTCGGTGGACTCACCTGGTGGTCGCTGCTCACGCTCGCGATCGCGGTGCCCGTGTGGATCGTGGTGATCCGAAGTGCGGTCCTATCACGCGTTGCTGATGGGGGGATCTTTCTATCCGTCAGTGCGGGGATAGCCGACGGGCTACGCCTATACGAGCAGCTCTGGGACAACAAAGATCCATTTTTCCTCGGCATCATGGCGATCCCCCTGGTAGTGGCGCCATCCCTTGCCTTCTTCATGGATGTGCTGTGGATCGCTCTCGCCGGTCTTGGTGCGGGGTTGATCGCGCGTTCTGTGATGAACGCCGATCGAGCGCTCTTCGTGGGACTTGTCGTGGCACCCCTACTGATGCTGGGACCTAGTTACATCCCTGGGTGGACCAACACGCCTGGAACGGCGCTGGTGTTGCTCAGCTTGGGATTGTTCGCCGGCCGTTTCTCGGTGGCTGCTGGTCTGACCGCGGGCCTATTGGCGTTCGTCAAACTGCCGGTGTGGCCGATTGCGGCCGCAGCACTCGTCGTCGCTCTGTTGTTCCCGCCGACCAGGCGAGCTGCAAGGCGTTCCCTTGCAGCGATGGGTGCGGCCATGGCTGCGTTAGTGATCGTGTTGGCCTTACTCGATTGGCTTTCGGGGGCCGTAGACGCCGTCGGTCGTAATCGGCAGTACGCGGTTGATGTCGCCAACTACTTCGGCTTCCAACCTTCGTTGATCGGGCGACTCTCGCGGGCATTAGGTGATTGGCCGGGAGCCGTCACCTGGTCGGCAGGGATCGCCCTCGGCGTGGTTGTTCTCATAGGGGGACTCTGGGTAGCCGTTTCGCGTGTGCGTTCTCACGAGCGATTGCTGCTCGCGGCGTGGGCTCTTGTTGCGTGGATCGGAACACTGGGGGTGTTTGCGTTGACCTATGTCTGGCCGCATCACATCCAGGCGTTGGCGCTGCCCACCGTGATGAGTGTGATCGTGTTCTCCGCCATAGTCCCCGTCCGGTGGTTGTTCCCAATCTTCATCGTGTGGACAGTGGCGGGCGCGGCAGTCTTCAGCGGGTGGGGCTCGGTGCGCACAGCTCAGGATGCCTGGAATCAGCGATCTATGTCCTTCGACGCGAAAGTCGCGGAGATCAACGAAGTACCGCTCGATGCCCGACTTCTGGCTTCGGTCCCCGAATCGGATTTCAGCTACGCCCGGCTCGGCAGCAATGATGATCGAGGCTTCCTGGGTGCTGTCCGCTCCGATGCAACACTCGCCTGTCGGCAGTTCCATCTGTATGACTTCTCACCGCCCGAGGCCTTTACGGAGGTTCTGGAATGCATCCAGGGTGTGGATGTTGTGCTGTTGACCGACGCGTTCACTGTTTTCGGTGGAAGCAGTCGAGCCCCATTCGCCCAACCGGTGCTGAATTACGTAGGCGCGAATTTCACCTGCCTACGCGTCGATGATCGTCAGGTGTGTTCGCGCAACAGATGAGTCGTGAAACATCCGCCTAACGTCTGTGAAAATCCTCGACCACCCGAGCGAAGAGTTCAGCGTGCGCAGTTCCAACAGCGCGGTAACTCCATTCGTTTTCCGCGCGCTGGCGAGCTGTCCTGGACATTGCTCCTTGCAGATTGGTGCTTGTCATGATGCGCCCGATGCCCGATGCCAGATCCTGAGTGTCGAATGCTTGGGCCAGGTAACCGATGCGCTCATGGTCGATGAAGTCCGGGAGTCCACTGATCTCGAATGCAGCCACTGGGGTTCCGCAAGCCAAAGCCTCCGTTGCCGCCTGGGGGGAGTTGTCTTGTCGAGACGGAACGACCATTACATCAGCTGCCCGATACGCCTCGATAGCACCGGTGTCGTCGAGGTAACCCAACCAGTGAGTGGGTAAACCAGCGATAGCCACATCCTCGGCTTGTGCATGGTGTCCGGCGATGGCGATGTGCACTGGACGCTCTGATCCCTGGGTGGATCGCGCAAGATGCTCGAGGGTTTCGACGAAAAGATCGAAACCCTTACGTGGGTCATGAAGATTCGCGGGGAAGAAGGCCAACACCAGCGATACATCCTGCGGTAGGCCGAGGGAGTGCCGGGCAGCCTGCTGCGATCCGGGCTGATACACCTGCACATCCACGGGGTTGGGGATGACGGCGACAGGCCAGCTCGAGGTCAAGGCGCTTTCCGCGGCGAGTGATGCCATCCATGAGCTCGATGCGATCAAGGTGATGGGCTGCCTCCAGTGTCTCACTTTGCGGCGCCATACCCACCGGTCAACATCCCACCATTGCCCCGTACCGGGTGTCTGTCTGGACGCGAATCCGCTCCGCCACCGGGCTTCGGGCCCGTCGGAGTCGTAGTTCAAGCCCCCGGTGAAGGCCCACATATCGTGCATGCTCCACGTAAGTGGCTTGGTGATCGCTCCGATGCGCTTAACGGAGAGAAAACCGAAGTTGATCCACTGAAGGTTCACTACATCCGCGTCGGATTGATTGATTGCATGTGCGGAAAGGCCGCTGACCAACCCCGGTGAGAACAGACGTGGTTGCGGGAATCGTGAAACGTATGCCGGAAGTTCCTCGATGGAGATGCGTACTCGGCGCATCGCGTCTCGCCCAGGTGCCGCACTTCGGTGCACGAGGGGATCGTCGGTGTTCTTGAAGTCGACTCGCATGGTGACATCGACACCGCTGTCATCGAGTGCTCGAAGTAGGCGATACGAAGCCCGGCCGGCACCACCACCACCATCGCTGTGCGACAGCATGCGTACCTTCATCTGCTGGCTCCTAGACGCCGTGCTCGACGGCTTACTTCCCACGCAGCCACTCGTGTTGCTCCACGTACGGGCTTCTCCCAGAGCCACGCGAGTGATCGAACTGACGGAGACAGCGCGTTTCGTTTAGCCCGTTCGGACTCGGCAAGGTTTGAGTCCCGATCCCCCACGGTGAGGGAGCCCGCATGCCAGCGGAAGGAACTCACCACTGTTCCCACATCGATCAAGGGACCGATCCTCTTGAGTTTCAGCAGTAGGTCAAGATCGAAAGCAAAGCGGTAACTTTCATCCACACCTCCAACGGCTTTCCACGCATTTTGGCTAACCAGCATCCCTGGTTGTGGAATTAGGTCAGGACCCCACGAAAGAATCCGGCTCGCCCACGGACCTGCCTTGCTGATCCACAGTTCCTTCCCGGCGCCGTCGATGTAGCGGCACGCTCCGTAGGCGACGGTTGCTCGTGGACTGGTCTGGAGAGCGTTCCGGGTCAGCTCGATCGAGCCTGGTTCGAGCAGATCGTCGTCGCCGAGCCAATTCACATAACGGATGGAATTGTCGGCCGCAGCGACACCGGCGTTGATGGCGCGGGCTTGACTGCCGGGGTCGGGCAGCCAGTGTGCACCGAAGTCGTGGGCAGCAGAGCGAACGGCTGTGATGTCCGGACCCACCACCACGATCTCCGGTTGGATCGACTGGTCCGCGATCGACCGCAGGCACGCCTCTAGATGCTCAGGCCTGGTTCCCAGTGTGGGGACCACGATCAGCACATCGGACACAGCAGGACGCTATCGGGGCTTGCGCCGTGAGCGGTTCACGCGCTCGCCTGAGCGAGCCGAGAAGAGATGTCGTCGAATACGGTTCGAACCCCGATCGGCATGCTGGTGGCCGCTGGCATTTGTCGGGTCGGTAACGGTGTTGGCACGAACCGTGAATCAGCTGGTTGGTCCTTGCTGGACGGATGCGAACCCATCGCGATCGGAATCCGTCTGTGGCTGATATCACCCGCGATACGAACGAGTTGCGCGATGGAAGTCCCGGTCCCAGACGCAATCACCACGGTCTGCATGCCCTTCATCGTGGTAGTTGGTTTCGCCAGCCACAGATGGACACGAACAGCGATATCGGACGTGAAGATGTAGTCGCGCACAGTCGTGACGGGCACAAATAGAAGCACCGGTTCGTGTCGATAGGTGCACACGGCTAGTCGCGAGACGAGCCCTTGCAACTTGTCAAGATTCTGGCCGGGGCCGTAGGCGTTGCTTACCCGAAAAACGATGCAGGGAACCTCCCCTTCGAGGATGTGAGCGAGCAGTTGCTCCTGCTTGAGTTTGGCTCGGCCATATGCACTGATGGGTGCTGGATGTGTTTCGGCCGTGAAGGGTAGTTGAACAGAACCCGCGTGAATGGCGCCTGCGGAAGAGATCAAGCCGAAGATCCCCGGTCCGGATGGTGCTCGAAGCCGGAGTTGTTCCACAAAGAACGAGAACGTGTCAATCTCGGGTTCGAAGATCTCAGGCGGTGAAGCGGTGGTACCAGCCCCAGCCGCCCACACGATGGACCACGGATCACCCGCGACAGCGGCGGTGAAATGGTCAAGCCCTTGCAAGAGTTCACGCTGGGCCTGCTTTGGTTCACTCCAGGTAATCGATGGGCCGGCGAATGGTTGGGCTGAACGTGCGTTGATAGCCGAACCGATCAATCCACCGGATCCGATGGTCCACGTCAACATAAGAGAACGCTATTCGCCGAAGGTGTCCCTTGGATCACGAACCACCACATATAGCGGTTTACCCAAAGACATGTTTGTGGCAGCTCCTACGTATTGCGCAATGATCCCCAGGCTCAACAAGGTTGCGCCTCCAACAACGAGGATCGCCACCATCGTCGAAGCCCACCCTCCGATGGGAACCCCGCCAGCGATGGCGTTGTAGATAATCCAGGTGGTGAGGAGACCACCCAGGATGACGAAGACGATGCCTAGAGTGGATACGAACAGCAGCGGTCGGGTGCCGGAGGACACGACTAGTCGCAGGAAGTGCCCGATCAGCCGGCCGAAGGAGTAGCTGCCCGCCGGCCTTCCCTCGACCCGGCTGGTCACGGGCTGTTGGGAAACGCCTGCCACTACCCACGACAGCGCAACATCCAGGTAGACCCCCGAACCGGTGTAGGCAGCCACAGTTCGGGCGATCTCACCGTGGATGAGCCGGTAACTGTTGAACTCCGCGAAGGAGCCTTCTGCGAGGACCTTAAGGAAGAACCACTTAGTGGCTCGAGAAGCCGTATTGCGCAGACCGCCATGTGGTGCGGCGTTGGTTGGTGCGGCGTAAACCAACTGGCTGTGGGTCTCGAATGCCCTATCCAGCATGGCCCCGATGAAACTCGGATCCTGCTGGCCATCTTCGTCCATCGTGATAATCCACTCACCGCTGGCCGATGTCATGCCCGCGAGAGTGGCGGCGTGCTGGCCGAAATTGCGTGACAACCACAGGGGTTGCACGAAGGAGAGTTCTTCATCGAGTTCACGGATGCGGTCGGCACTTTGGCTGGATCCGCGATCCCACACGAGGAGGACCTCGCTGATGATGAAGGGGCGCCCCAGGGGTGTCGTCGATCCTTCCGTGAAAGCCTGAAGTTCCTCCACAACGCTCGACAGCGTTTGCGCGCCGTTGTAGACAGGAATTACAACACTGATGCGCAAGGGTTCGGCTTCAGGCATCGCTGGTGCCCTTGCGAGCTAGATCATCGAGCATGCCTTGCAGTTCAGGGATCGTTAGCCACAGATCATTGGTGTTCGAGGCGTAGGAGAAGCCTTCGCTGACCGGCTCACTACCTTCAGGAACGCGGAACGTCCACTCCGCGAGAGCGGGTGCGATGACATACCGATCGGGAAGCCGAACCGTTTGTCGACCATCGTCGAGAGAAATCATCTCCTCGTGCAGTTTCTCCCCTGGGCGGATGCCGATTTCTGCGAGTGCGGCGCCGGGAGCGATGGCTTCGGCAAGGTCGGTCAACTTCATGCTCGGAATCCGCGGCACATACAACTCACCGCCGTCCATGAGCGAGAAAGAGTCGATGACGAAGTCCACTGCTTGCTGCAGCGTGATCCAGAACCGAGTCATGCGGGTATCGGTGATCGGCAGCGGCTTTCCCTGCGCCGCGAGTTCACGCCAGAAGGGAATCACCGAACCACGACTTGCCATCACGTTCCCGTAGCGCACGACCGCGAATTTCGTTCCACGTGCATACGAGTAGTGGTTGCCGGAAATGAAGAGCTTGTCGGCGGTCAGTTTGGTGGCGCCGTAGAGATTGATAGGAGAGGAAGCTTTATCCGTTGATAGCGCCACGATCTTCTTGACTCCATCGTCGATGGCGGTTGTGAGCACGTTCTCCGAGCCGAGGATGTTGGTCTTGACGAACTCCATGGGGTTGTATTCAGCGGTGTCGACCTGTTTCAACGCGGCAGCATGCACCACGTAATCGACGCCGTTCATAGCCATCCGTAAGCGTTCGCGATCACGAATATCACCAAGGAAGAAGCGCACTCGCTCGTCATTGAGATAGTGCTGCTTCATCTCGTATTGCTTCAACTCATCACGTGAGAAGATCGCGATGCGCTGCGGATTGTGGTTGGCGAGAACCTCTGCCAGGAAGGCTCGACCGAAAGAACCGGTGCCCCCCGTCACCAAAATCGAGGAGCCTTCCAAGACAGACATGCGACCTCCGCGTTCGCGAACAATTCGCATACGCTAGCGCGTGGCTGCGTGGGGCTAGGACTACTCGAGGTGCTCGGGGCGGATGTCCTGCCCCGCGACCAAGTCCGCATTCAGTTTCCGTCCGATCACTTGGTCGATGTGATGGGCTGGAAATGCTTCTCGGGGAGCCGGGCGAAGCACCACCACATCGGATCGCGATACCACCAACCCGGCGGGGAGGTCTCGGGAGGCGCGCACGCAGCGACGCTGGAGGACCACAGTCCGCTGTTCGTTTTCCTCGACGCCTTTGACCCCGCTGCCAAGCGCTGATTCGAGCATGCGAGTTGCGTCGACCATTTCCCGCCAGGTTGTTGGATCCATCGAGAACCCGTGATCGGGGCCTTCGCGCGAAGTGTCGTCAGTGAAGTGCTTTTCGACTACCCGGGCACCAAGTGCTACCGCGCCTAGCACGGTCACGTGACCTGGAGTGTGATCGGAGAGCCCCAAGATCGCATCGGGAAAACGTTCGGCGTACTGACCGAGCACCCGAAGGTTGACGTGGTGGATGTTTTCCAGGGAACCCTCGTAATTCGTGTTGCATTGCATCACCACGAAGGGCAGACCTGCATCTCTGATTACTGTCA
>Ga0209953_1000202_pt1 | contig 23256 bp, 16 predicted proteins | sample SalPonred_H2O_MG_FD_185713 | JGI IMG/M metagenome (GOLD analysis project Ga0209953, IMG submission 185713) | Salt pond water microbial communities from South San Francisco under conditions of wetland restoration - Salt Pond MetaG... | ecosystem: Environmental > Aquatic > Non-marine Saline and...
TGTATTTCCTGTGGGTGACAATGACAGTATCCACTTGCTGTAGAAAATGCCTGCGTGTGTCCGCCTATAGCAAAATCACTGCCAGATTGTCCTGGAGAATAACAATAATAATTTGTAGCGAAACATCCTCGGTTCCAGGAAGTATTTGCTTCGGCACGGTGTCCACCACACGCACAATAACCCGATAAATTAAATCCGTTTACATACGAACTACAACCATAACAACCAACACACTCACGTGACAAGCATCTGTAAACGCCTGCTGCACATACAGTATACTGACACCCGGGATTGGTTGCTATTGTTTTGGAGGTGTATCCTCCGCCTCCCGCAGCTCTGAAGTGGTGACACCTACTACAGCTACAGGCACCAGCACCGTTGCCTCCTGCACCCCAAAGTTCCCATGTAAGCCTTTTTACCTGCGGTGGTACTTCCCATCGGCAACAGCACCCGGATGAACATCTACACGGTATGCCAAAAAACCACTTGACACCAAAATTATTTAGAGTATTCGGATTTATCATGTTATCATCGATAACACCATCTGATATCTGAGATCCGCTTACTTTTTTGTAACTTGTATAATTTGCCATTCTTCAATCCTATTATGCAAATGTAATTTTAACTACGCCAGGGCCGCCTGTGCCGCCTTGACTACAGCAGTCGCTATTACAATAACTGCTCATTGCTCCTTGTCCGCCGTGGCCTGGAGGTGCAATCCAACAACCGCACCGCGAGTAGCAAACAGCAACTGACATGGCAACATTGCCGCCTAAGAAAGGTGCTCCTGTGGGTCTAACATACTGAATGTGACAATGACAGTTGAAAATACCACTAAAGTGGCCACTGTGACTATTCATTCCAAAGTCGCCGTTGTTGTCAGTTGGTTGTAAGCAACAGGTCCAGCAGCTATAACAATACTGAGTCCAGTCTGTATTGGCTCTTCCACAACCGCCTCCGACAGCACAAAAGTCTGACAAGCCAAATCCATTTACATATGAAGTACATCCGGTACAACCAATGCATTCACGCGATAAACATCTATAAACACCTGCTGCACACATAGTATATTGACAACCCGGAGAAGTTGAAATCATCTTAGAATTATATGCTCCGCCGCCTGCGCCTGCGTAGTGATGACACCTATTACAGCTACATGCTCCACTACCGTTGCCACCTGCACCCCATAGTTCAAAAAATACACGTCTAGTACACCCAGGAACAGTCCATTGGCAACAGCAACCTGCTGAACAACGACAGGCATTGCCAATTAGCCATTTTGTACATAATCGATGTCTAGTGTCGGCTGCAAGTTTATTTTCCGAAACTGTGCCGTCTATTACTTGTTCGTTTACTATTTTTTTATAACTTGAATATGATGCCATAATTTAATCTCATTTAGATTGAGAATATTCTCCAACCGTATGTATCACCTGAAAAAATCAGTTCAAATGCTGCACTTTCTGTATCAACAGTTAAATTGCTAGAATCACCTTGAATTAACTTTCCATTTCTTGCAACAGTAAAATTATTTGAATCAAATGTTTTCGCAACATCTAAAAATCTCACAGTATCACCTACAGCCGGAGAAGACGGCAACGTAGCCGTAACGCCGCCAGACGAAGTATTAACAAAATATCCGCCGAAAGCCACTGCAGAAAAACTAGTTGATTCTGTACTATATTCAAACGTCTTTGCTGGTTCCCAACTAGTGTTGCCGTTTGTATCGGAAGTCAATACTGATTTATCCCTTGTTGCCACTGCTGAAGGCAGTGTCAAAGTATAATCATCTGCCAGTGTTGCTGGAGATTTTACTGAGATAAAATTATTTCCGTTTGCTGTTAATTCTCGAAAGCGCAATTCATGTTGATTCTCTAATACGATATTTCCGCTAACGGCATTAAAGTCTTTTAATACTCGAATTATACCAGTACCGTCTGTTGTGATTGTCAACGAGGCATTAGTATCTACTGTTGTAATGGTATTTTGATCAAAAGAAAGCTGTCCGATTCCTCCTGGTAAAATACCAACTGTAACTCGACGTCCCATAATTTATTCCCTAGTTAAGCTGTTGCTGTTTCAATGCCGTAACACACTGCGGTAACACTGGTTGTATCCGAACGAACAACGATAAATTTACCTGCATCAACAACTATGCCTGTTCTTTCTAAAACACCTTTGGCCAATACCTGTGCATCAAATTCAATGTACTCGTCGTCGCCTGGCGTTGCAGTGTCACAAATTGCAACTCTAATTGCAGCAGTCGAACTAGAACGGTTACAAACGCTTACCGTCACTACTCCAAATGTGTCTGCTGGACATTCGTATAATGTTGCATTTGTGGCTGCTGCTAAATCTAATGTACCTAATCTTCCTGTTGCCATTTTTATATTCTCCGTTATTATTTATTTAAAAAGATAATTGAATGCTAGCGGTAACCCGTTTACTCCGCCCCTAAAATCAAAATTAGCATTCATTTCGATTTGTTGATCGCCGGTTGTTGTGATAACATTTGATGAAACAAATATTGCACCAGCAGTCACTGAGTTAACATTTAAACTTGCGCCACCGCCACCAATTTGTGCTGAAATGTAAGCCTTAATAGCACGCTGTGTCGGAATAACATTATCACTGTCTGCAGTAAAGAACGGATCTGTTGAAAATTCTGTAACAGTTGCCGATCCCCCACCTAAGGTAACATTACCCAGGTTAAGTTCTTGTAGTCCTGAAATATTAAATGCATCTGCATTTAGCGTAGCAACACCAGTTGATTGCTCAATTGAAAACAAATCGCCAACCCTAAAATTACCATCTTGGTCAGTTGCTGTAAAGAAAACCCTGCCGGCATTGTTACTCACAGTCTCGTTTGACGGTATCGGATCTTGCACTGGCGTATTTGGATAATTTGTTTCCTCAAAACTACCAGTACCAATATCCAAGAAATCGTGTCCTGTTAGTCGAACTTGACTATATCGAATTCGTGTAGTAGCACCATCAAGATGATCGGGTGCTTCGGAAACACTTAATGTCGGACTAACTTGGAAAAATGCTGTGTAAGAACCGTCATTTTCGCCTAGGAATGTAATAACATTGACCAACTTGAAGTTTCTTCCTGGCAAGTTAGAAAACACAATATTCGATCCTGGAACCGGACGCTGTGTTATTCTTCTAACAGCAACAAATCCGCCTGGCTGATAGTTATCAGCATATCCGTCACCTGTTGCAATCTCTGCAGAACCTGTGGAATATTGACTGCCTCTATTCAAAAATGTTGGTGTGGCTAAACTGCCCTTGCCAATTCTTACCTGATGTGGTACATCATAAATTGCAGCAGGCGATGATGTTACTGTCATTGTTGGTGCAACATCATATCCTGAACCAGGCTCTGTAATAGAAATCGTAAATACTTTTTCTTCTGCTACAAATGCTCGACCTTTTGCTGTTGCGCCTGTACGAATTTTTGCAGATTGATTTCCTGAGTCTTTTTCTAATACTATCCAAGTACCTGTCCTTTGCGGATTTCCAAATGCTACAGCACTGTATCCGCTGATTGCATCTGCATCAACGCCTTGAATATCCCAACTTAATCCAAATTCAGAAGTTGCTACAAAACTGTAATCCTGTGATGCTGCCAAATATGCTGTAGTCATAAACAGACCTTGTGCATATTTAATTTTCTGATATCCTGATACGGATGATCCATCGGCTGAGCCAACTGTCATTGAATTCCAAGTAATGCCGTCCAAACTATATGCGCCATTGTTGCTGTCTGTAGCAACAGCAACAAATCTGTTATTGCCAAATGCAACTCCATTCCAAGCGATGTTTTCTGGCATATCTGTTTGTGTCCATGTGATGCCTCCGTCTGTAGAATATTCAACAGCACCTGTTGTTCCTGTCTTTACAGCAACAAACTTGCCAGCACCGAATGTTGTTGACACAAATCCTGTTGTATTCAATGTTCCAGTAATATCCCAAACTTCACCATCAAGCGAAATAGCAACAGTAGTGGAATCTGAAGCAACAGCAATAAATCTACCATTACCGAATGTAACAGACGACCAATTTGCTGAAGTTGGTAAAGTTGTAGCCGTCCAGTCTATGCCGTTGTCTGAATATGCTGCTGTGGTTCCTCCACTTGATACTGCTGCAAATTTACTAATCTTTTGTATGCTCGAGCCATCATCAATCAAACCATGTGCTACAGCAGTCCAAGTTCCTGAAGGCATTGTTGATGCTGTCCAGGTTTCGCCATCGGCGCTGTAACTTCCTGCTGTTGACGATGTTCCGCCTACTGCAACAAATACACCGCCTGAGCCAAATCCAACATCATCAAATTCAAGAATGCCGCCGTTGACAGAATTGGTTGATGTTATTGTCACTAATATATCATTAACACCGTCAATTCCTCCAACACTACTTCCCAGTATCGTGATTGTTTCGAGTCTTGTATAGTCGGTTCCGGCAGCATTTAATGAAACAAAATATTTCCAACCGTTGCGAGTCACATCAAAGGTTGCACCTGCACCAGCAGTACCGCTGTATGTACCGCTTACTCCAATATAAATGTCAGTAGTTTCACCGTATACTGCATCACTCCATGCTTGAGAGGCACTTAATGTTGTTTTTTGTGCTGTAAATCCCGGAGACTCAAACGAAACTCTTGGTTCAAATGTGTAAGTTGTACTGGCATCCGGTGTTATAATGGTTGTACCTGGAACAATGTGATCCCAACCAGCAACGCCATCACGCTCTCTTATTACTGTTGCTATCTTGGTGCCGGCATTGTATGTTGTAACAATACCAAATTGTCCAGCACCTGTTCCGCCAGTGAGATAAAGTTTCATACCAACGTAAGAAGTTCCTAACTCGTCATCAGTAGCAGCAATTGTCAATGATGAAGTTGTTCCGCCTTGAGCAGTATTAGAATTGGTTAGATATCCTTCTCCGCCAAACTGTCCACTAGAATCGTCACCGAAATCTAATAAACGAACTTGATACACTGCATCGTCACGGAATTCATCTGCTACAGCATTGGCATTTAAGCCACCGCCGGTTAGTGTCCAACTGGCTTCAGTGTAGTCAATACCAGCATTGTCAAATTCAAATCCCAACATTTGATTACCGTTGGTATAGACGTTTCTCACTGTTGCCACAAACTGAAATCTATTGTCAACTACCGCGGTATTTGGTACTTCTGTAGAGTCAAATCCTTCTGCTACTGAACCAAAATCACCGTACGAGTTGTTTCCGTTTGTACCACGAATTCTACCGCCTTCTGTTGACAAGTAACCAATGTGTGCATAGTAACTAAAGACTGAAACCAATTCTGCACGTCCGTTGTTGGCTACCCAAGCGCCGATGCCGTCACTGATTACCTGTGTGAAGTCGTTTGAAACAATACTGTCATTTCCACCGTTGTGTAACGCACCGTCAATTTTCTGTCCAATTGCTGCTGTACCAAGAGTAGTTAATCCTTGTACATATGGAGAACGATTGATAATCCAAGCACGGAAATCATCTGGGCCCCAGCCTGGATCTAAACTGGCATATGCACCTGCTGTTACTCGACTTGTGCCATATTCATTTTCTGGTGTCAAGTCGCCCGTTAGTCCTTCAAGTGTCATGTCTCTCAAACCTGTACCATCTCTCAAGTAGAACATGTCTTCTTCGAGACTGCCAACTACACTGTTAGCATAGTATCTGGCAGACAGTAAAGCACGATAGTTACCAGGATATTTGAGATCATACTTCAATGCATTGATATACTCATTGACATCTCTTAAACACAATTCACTGTTATAGAACAGAGATACTGTCATAGATCCCATTGCATCTGTTAATTCCAATGCAGAGGTTGCGTATCTTGTTTCTGCTACAGTAAATGTTGTAGAATCGATAATCTTTTGAACAAAGTATGTCTTATTTGCAACAACACCGCCAAATACTGATCCGGTAAATCTTACAGCAGCATTTCTCTGTAGCCAATTGGTATCGCTGACAGTAATTGCATCTGTTGATGCTGTAGTGGCTGTTGCTGTAGTTACGAAGGTATCGGCAATCCAAGCACTGATTTCTGCAACAAGAAACTCTCTATTTCTTTCTAATTGTAGAACAGCATAATCAACATTTCTCAACTCTGATGCACATACAGAACCTTCGTTAGAGCCACTGTAGATAATATCGTCTAGTGTCTGCATCAGACTGTTGGTTCTTGAGATAGCTGTAGAATCCGAAAGAAGATCGACAACTTCTGATCTCACAAATTCTAGTGCATCTCTTGTTGCTGCTTTCTGACCTAATTCAAAAACTTCAGATGCTGTTCCTCTCAAATAAGCATATCCAGATTTGGTTGTTTGGAAGTTGCTGTTGAGCATAAAATCAAAACCAACTGCTTTTAGAATTGTTTCAACATCTCTAGAACATTTAGATTCATTATAATCTAACGTTGGAAAATTGTTGTTAATAAAATTTATAGTGTTGCTTTGTATTGTACTTACATTTGAATCTAAAGTACTATAGTCTGAAATTAACGCTGTGGTCGAATTAACACCATCTGCAGGTGTTGGATCAGTCAGTGTTACTGTTGTTCCAACAGCGCTAGGACCAGTTTGAATAATAGTGACAATATCGTCCATATTATTTTGTATTAGAGATATTGCACTGGATGATCCTGCTGTGTCTCTATATTGCGGAACAACTGAGTTTAATGCTGTAAACCCTGTGTTAGCTGCAACAGTGGCCATTCTACTCTTTAAGAAGTTGTAAGCACCAACTGTGGCAGTTAATTCACTACTATTAATAACTAAACTGCTACCAACACCTTCATAGTATGACAAACCTGCTAGCACACTTTGACTATTTCCATCATAGGTTAAATCATAAACCACCGCATCGATAACGTATCCAACATCACGTATACAATCTGTCTTGCTGTACTTTAGATTAGGGTAATTAGATGCTAACCAGGCTTTAACTTCTTGTTGTAAGAAACGCTTGTTTTCTTTTAACAGTTTTCTAGCATCGCCATATCCGGACAAGTAACTGGTATTGTACCCTACAGGATCTGTTGTGAAAGACAGTGCCAGTGCACCAGTTCTAAAATCAATATTTTGTTGAATTGTTCTAACTAGTCGTTTGACGTCTGTTTCTTCTAAGACATCAGCAAACGGAAAGTCTGCACTTTGACTTTCGAAGTTACCTGTAGTTTCTGTAACATCGTTGCCTAGTATGACATCACCCACAATCGCTTCTAGCCTTCCTAATGATTCAACACTGTATTTTACATCATCAATCGATGTTGTAGCAGTTCTTGGACCTGCATTCGTAGAACGAAGTTCTGCACCTAATACACATGTCTGTTCTGGAACAATAATAGGTAACACTTCTCTATACCTACCAGTTGCTACATTAATTAAATTGTTAGGAGAATATCTTGCGGGCAAATTATCTGCACTTTCTTCTTCGATTGCATCAAGAATAATGTTAACCAGCGATGTTATAGTAACAAATGTTCCTTCTTCTGCTGTAATATCACTTTGAAAATATTGATCAACAATAGCAGTAGAATTATCACCGTTTAGGATTTGATAATTCTCAGCCGGTGCTTCTTGTGCTAATACTGATTCAATAACTGTTAACATGTAATTCCATGCTGCAATATCTTGATCTTTTTCGGCTGATAATTTGGAATACGTGCCTGGACTGTCAATTAATGCACTAACTAACGCTGAGGCAGCACCTCTAACTTTTACATTTCCGCCATGACTAATGTCAAACATCAATGCATCAACAATTAAGCCAGTATCTCGCTCACATTTGTAATCTTCATATTCAAAGTTTTCCCAAATGCTTCCAGGATCAGCATTGTCAATTTGATATTGTATCCATTCTGTTACTTCTCTCTGAATGAACACTCTGTTTAGTTCTAGTAGGCGCTTGGTTACCGGGTTACGAGGACCTCTTTCAATCTGTTCGCAGGCATATCTAATAGTTTTCCAGGGTTTGTCCCACGATAAACCATGAATTGGTGCTGACAAATCTGTTCCTTCAGTACCGACAAAATAAGTAAAATCTTGTCCTCCTAAAGTAACCCATTCCGGAATACTTTCGTCGCTAACACGCAGTACTTGCCCTTCAATACCAACTGGCAATCTTGTAGGACCTACATCACTATAGTAAACTAAATCTCCTCTAGTTGTTAAGAGAGAAGTTTCACTGCCGATACTCAACACATTCCAGTAAAGACCTGCAATATCTTGATCAGGTCGACTGCTGTCTGCGCCGCCACCGGTTGCAATTACCGAAGATCCATCGTCTGCTTCTGAACGATGTTTGTTGATACAGATATATGCGTTGGCTCCAAATCTTACAGAATCACCGGCTTCATATTCTACATCATCTTGCCATTCACCTTTCCAAAAAATACCAGTTGACAGTGTTTGCCAATAGGTTGCATTTGTAGGATGTGCAGCGACGGTTGCAGTCATTGTACCAGAATCAGTAGTTGGTACAAACACAGTGCCATTGCTAACTGTGGAAATGGTGATTTCACTGCCATTAACAACTTCTTTTACAAAATAAGTTGCTCCTGGAAATACATTTCCAAAAGTTGTTCCGGTAAACTGTATAGCCATTCCGACTACAATATTAGTAGTGTCTGACAGGGTAAATCTATTATTAGACGCACTTGATGCTGTAACAGTTAAACTTAATGATGTAGAATCTTGAGTAGCGATGTAAGTATACCCGTTTACTCTAACTACGTCACTAATTTTGTACGATGATGATATTGTCCAGTCTTGTACAAAATTAAATCCTTCTGTGAATAAAAACCAATTTGTTGTACTGGTACTTGGAACAGCAGCAGAATGATTTGTGCGACTTACATATTGATTACCGCCGTAGCGAACAATGTCACCTGGCTGGTATACAGCAGAAACATCCCATTCTTCTTCGAATTCAAATCCTTTAACAAATTGACTCCAGTTTGTTTCTTGATCTGAAAACAATCCGGCTGATGTATGAGGTGTTGTGCAGATCCAAAGTCCTGCGCCGTATTTGACCACATCATTTAATTTATATCTTACAGAGTTGTTGTCCCAGTCACCTTTAAACTCAATTCCGGGATTAAAAATATCCCACTTGCCCTGATCGTCTTCAAGTCCTAGAGTTTCTGTAGCAGCAGATGTGTGAGCAGTATTACATACATATGTATATCCACTGTATTTTATCAAGTCGTTGACTCGATACCTTGTGTCTGTCGTCCAATCGTTTCTCCACTCAAGACCTTCGGCAAAAATTTGCCAGTCTGCTTGATTGGCTTCGAGTCCTAGAGTTTCTGTGGCAGCAGACGTGTGACTGTCTATACAAATATACAAACGTCCACCGTATTTGACAACATCGTTTTCTGAATAAAAAGTATCAGTTGACCATTCGTCTTTCCATTCTTGACCATCGGTCATTTGATTCCACTTAGTAGGAACAAATTCTAAATCTGTATAAAAATCGCCGTCAGATACGTGTCCGATTTGACAAATGTATGTCCTTCCGCCGTATTTAACTACATCATCTTTAACATATGTGGTGCCGGAAGCCCATTCGTCTTTCCATACAAATCTAATTCTTCCTAGTTTAAATTCTGCCATTTTTAACTCCGTATGTCATATTTATCTTATTTTTAAAACTCATCTAGTGCTTTTAAGAAATATCCCTGAGCAACAATACTTCCACTTATATGTGCTTTATCACCTGCAAAATTCATCATTACTGGTACATCTATTGTTCCGCTTAATGTATGATTTATTTCTCCTGGACCAACTTTAACTAGTCCTGCAACAAAACTTGCAGTTGATAATTCTGATCCGCCTACACTTAATCTACTTTCTAGATATCTAGCAATTGCTCGCTGTGTAGGTACAACATTGTTCGAATCTTCAGTAAAAGTTGGATCTGTGGAAAATTCTCTAATAACTACACCAGATCCGCCTACTCTAATTCCACCTAAGGTTAATTCACTTAAGCCACCAAAGTCAAAAAAGTCTGCACTAATTGTTACGATACCAGTTGCCTGCTCAACAGCAAACAATTCTCCACATCGGAAATTACCGTTTTGATCTGTTGAAACATAAAACACTCGACCGCCGTCTTCTTCATAGACTTCATTTTCAGGTGCCGATTGGAATAATCCAGAGTAGAGTTCTGGATAATTTGTTTCTTCAAAATTTCCAGTACCGATATCAAGAAAGTCGTGACCAGTAATACGGCATTGACTATATTGTTCTCTAACAATTGCCGAAGTTTGGTGTTCTAACTGATCTCTAACTTTGAAATCTGGACTAACTCTCAGTAAAGTGCTTAATCCAGCATCCGGTCCGTTTAAGTTCCCTAATTCTGTCACAGCCACCACTGTATAAATTTCCGGATTTCCTGAAAATATAATTTGGGCACCAGGTCCTGGATAATTAGCAAATCCGTCGATAGTAACAAATTTTCCTGCTGGAATCACGTCGGCTGCACCGTCGCCGGTTATGGTCACTCGTGTTGATATACTTCTATAACCAATTCCTCGACTGACCCAACTAGGATTAGATAAAACACCGTCACCTGTTCTATTTTCAACAACTGCCTCTGATGAACGTCTTGGATCAATTATTGATATTTCAGGATTGTTGATATAACCTGAACCAGGATCCCATATTTTGATACGTCCAATAACACCAGCGCCTACATCGACTCTTCCTAGTGCTCTTGCACCGGTCCTTATCTTGTTGAATGTACTAGTCTTGGCAACGGCTACCCAAGTAGGAGTACTTTTACCAAAAGACGAATCTTCTACTTCGTTGTATGGATTCCCGAAACCTATTGTATTCCACTCTTCGTCTGATGCTAATTCTCTAGGAGTCCAAACAATTCCGTCATACGATGTTGCAGCATATGTTGACGGTGCTGTTGTGGGATCGCCTGCAACTGGTAAACCTCCAGTGTCTCCAACTGCAAAAAATACTCCTTGAGCAAATCTAATAGTTTTCCAATTATGTGCTGTAGAACCGTCTTGTGTTGGCATCGTTGCTGGATACCATATTGCTCCATCAAAACTATATCCTACATCACCTTGACTGGATACTGTTACAAATCGATTGTTACCGTATGCTATTCCGACCCAATTTTTCTGAGCGCTGTCATCAATAACATCCATGATGTGCCCTTCCCACGTTACTCCGTCGGGGCTTTCTGCAACAATATTACCACTGTTAGCAACAGCAACAAATTTATTTTTTCCGTATGTTATGTCAACCCATTGATTTATTGCACTGTCGCCGTAATCCGGAATCGATTCCAGTGTCCATGAAAATCCATTTGTCGACACTGCCACTGAATTACCGTTGCCGGACACTGCAACAAATCTGCCTTCACCGTAAATAACACTATTCCATTCACGAACAGCAGGCATGATTCTGTTGTCCCAATTAATTCCGTCAACGCTTGATGCAGCAGCATTACTGTCGTTTCGTATTGCTACAAATCGAATATTGCTTTCTAACTGACTTTCTTTCTCTTCTGAGACAGTTGCTAGACATGTCCAATCGCCGCTAGTTGGCATTAAAAACGGGTCGCTCCAATTATCTCCATCGCTTGAATATACTGCTGCTGAACCACTTGAACTTAGTGCTACAAATCGTCCGCTGATTGCTGTACCGAAAAATGTAAAGGCAGTAATAGATCTAAAACTATCATCTGTAACTCCGGTTATTTCTATTTCGATGTCATTTCTAGGAGATGTTCCTCCTAGATCAGTGCCTGATAATAAAATCATATCGCCGACATTGTATCCGGCACCTCTTTCAACTATTGTTACACTATATGACCTTCCTATCTTTTCTACTTCGAACGTAGCAGGAATTGCAATCGCTGATGAATCTTCAACATCGCCTAGTATAGATTCTACATCAGAATATACTTCATACGTTTCACCGTAGGCAATTGCAGTCCAGTCTGTATTTGCACCAACAGTTACTTCTGTTGCTATAAATTCTGGATCAGAAAATATCACTCGAGGTTCAATTCTGTAAAGAGTTGAAGTATCTAAAGGAATCTTATTAGGAGTTCCGGGCACTACATGATCCCAACCTGGTTGATTATCCGATTCTCTCGAAACTGACACTACTTTTGTAACATTGTCATACGCAGTTATGTATCCATATTGTCCGGTGCCTGTGCCGCCGACGATAATAATTCTTTTACCTAGATAATCTGTTTCTTCGTTAGGATCACTTGATGCAATTGTAATCGAAAATTCATCACCGCCTGGTACTGGATTTGATTGAGCATTATTTTGTTGCACTGAATAACCCGAACCGCCTATTGTTTGTGCAATTGTATCAGAAGTATCGAGCAGTCTAGCTTCGAAAATTGCATTGTCGCGGAAATCTTCAAATTTAACCTGTGCTCCAACACCTGAACCAACGATTGACGCAGATGCCTGTGTATAATTTATACCGCAATTTGCAAATTCAAATAATTGTATTTCGTCGTTAAACTCGCCTGCAAACGTTGCGGCTAAAAATGCATCTTGATTTCTATTATTAACAGAAACTTGTTTAGGAATTTCTGTATCATCGATACCATCAGCAATTGCTCCGTATCTACCATAAGAACAGTTTCCATTCGTTGCTCTGATAATACCGCCGTTGTCTGCCAGATATCCGATTGCAGCATAATATGTAAACACACTAACCAATTCTGCACGTCCGTTATTAGATACCCAAGCGCCGATGCCGTCACTGATTACCTGTGTAAAGTCGTTTGATACAATTGACTTGTTTCCGCCGTTGTGTAACGCACCGTCAATTTTTTGTCCTACACATGCTGTTCCGAAAGTACTCACACCTTGGATATACGGTGATCTGTTAAGGATCCAGGTAGTTTCGTCCGCTGGACCCCAGCCCGGATCTAAACTAATGTATGCTCCTCCGAGAGGACGCTGATACAAATCAAATACACCCGGGGGATTCAGGTCGCCTACAAGTCCGTTAAGTGTGCAATTTCTAACCCCAGTGGCATCTCGGCAATAAAACATGTCTTCAGCCTTAGATCCAAGGACTGCATTCCGATAGTATCTAGCAGCCAATAAACTTCGATAATTTCCTGGATACGTTATATCATATACCCAAGCATCAATATACGCCCTGACATCCCTTTTACAGGAATCTGAATCAAAATCATATTCAGGGAATGTTTGCTGCATGTATGCAACTGCTTCAGCCGCTATGAATTCTCTATTGGCATTTAAAATTATAATTGCATCTTCTACTTCGTCACTTTCTATTTTGACGTTTGATCCTGATAAAATAGGATTAACATTGCCGTCGCCGAGAAAGAAATTAATGTACTGAATGATATTTGATATTAATAATTCTATCGAGGCTGCTACTGCAATCGAACTTATAACTTCTTCTTCTTGAACCGTTATGTTAAAAATTTCATTTTGTTCATCGTCGAATTGCTGAGGATCAAATGATTCTTGTATTGTAACTTGTCTAGTTGGACGAACTCGATTTTCTAGATTTCCGTCTGTAGCAGTTACAGTTCCTCCGGATAATAATCCTGGAATTATTGTAGAAATTCTGGACAAAGATGCAGAAGTGTATGTATAGTCTAGTGTCAACAACGGATTAGCAGGTTTTGGTTTAATTGTAGTAGATCTCAATTCCGATCCTAGTACAACTGTTCTCTTGGGAACAATTATCGGAAGTATTTCTTCGTAGACCCCGACTGCTACAGAAACAGTGGTATTCCCAGACCATTCGTCGTTTGCCTGTTCACAAGCAAATCTCACAGTTTTCCATGGTAGATATGCACTTGTTCCTCTCAATGGGTTGGTCGTGTCGTCGACACCGATAGTAGATACATAAAAAGTTCTTTGGAGCACTCCTGACCGATTGTAAATTACAGAATTATCTTGATCAATAGTCAACAATTCGTTAGGATTACCGATTCTAACTCCGGTTGGTCCGAATGTACTCTCATCACCTGTAAGATCTCTAGATAAGTCATAAGTCAATATATCACCTGGTAGACTCAGTCCTTGTTTTCCAGGTGTTTCAATTACCAAGTCCCAATAGAAAAATCCATTACCGTTATCGCCTGGATAATTTTCAGTTGACGATTCGTGTCCAAAATTACATTTATAAACATCGCCTTCGAAAATTATTATATCATTTACAAAATATACTTGATCAGTCTTCCAATCTTTGCGCCAATTTTGTCCTACAGATATTACTTCCCAATTTGTATCATCGAGGTAATCTAATGTACTTGCATCAGCAATGGTATCCAATAATGCTACGTACAAGTTTCCGCCACGTCTAACTACATCTCCGGTTTTATACTCTTGTTCTTCTCCCCAGGCACCCCTAAATCTAGTTCCTTTACTTAATATTGTCCAGTAATTTTCTAAACTTATGTTACTGTAAATTGAATCTAGAGGTAATTTATCATAACTGGCGCGAGTAGCATAGTATAGATATCCACCATATCTAACTACACTTCCTATACCGTAGTATGTCTCGTTGTTCCATTCTTGATCAAATTCACTACCTTGGAATTCAACGTTCCAAAATTGTTCTTCAAATACTTCTTCTGCAGAAGTGTGTCCTTCTATGCATCTTAGAATCGTTCCGTTGTAAAATACTAAATCATTTAATTTGTATCTTGTTTCAACTGTCCAATTGCTTTTGTATTCAACGCCGTTAAAAAACTCTTCCCATGTTTCAAGAGTACTGTCAAGATTGCCGTCATTGTCTCCTACTTCGATACCCTCTGAAGCATTTCCTGAAGTGTGTCCCAGCAAGCATTTATATACCTTTCCGCCGTAACGAACTACATCACCTATGCCGTACCTTGTTGCTGGTTCCCAATCATCTCTAAAGTTAAAAGTTGTTGCGTAGATATTCCAGTTGACTAGATCATTATCAAAGGTAAAATCTGAAGTATGATCATCAATGCAGACATATAGATTGCCGCCATAACGAACAACATCTCCTAGATTATATTTTTCGCCACTAACCCACAGTGATCGCCAGGCAAATCCGCCTTGTGTCATTAATACCCACTTGGGTGTTGGAGAAGATTCGCCTGGTGCTGTATAATTTAAATCATCATAGAAGTCATCTTCGGATGTGTGTGTAACAACACAAACATAACTATTTGCACCGTATCTTACTACGTCATCTCGCTTGTATGCGGTTCCGTCGGACCAATTACCTTTCCAGGTGTATCTAATTTGATTAATCTTAAATTCTGACATAATTTGTATCTCTTATGATGAAATGCCTTCGGGATATGAATATCCTTTAAATAGTCTTTGAACGAAGTTGCCGTTGTCGTCAACATAATAAAACATCGGACGTTCGTCCCAGCGATACTGTGGATATTTTAAATTTTTATAGATAGGATCATTATTTGAATCTATTCCATCCAGAAAATCAATTCCAACTTCGAAATCTTGAAAATTATTTTCCGGATTGCCAGGGACATTGATCTCGTATGCTTCTCTGTCAACAAGTTGATCGCTTCTTACTAAAAACAATTCGCCGTCACTATTTCGACGCAACATATAGATATACCTAGGACTGTCTCCTAAGTTGCTGTCTGGACTTGTACCTAAATAGTAGTTACTCATAAATTTAATCCTTACGATATCTCTACATAACTTATTGTAGAATCAATACTTGATGCGGTATCGCTAACTACTCTAATACCTGATGTTTCTGGCAAGATTAACTTTTCGCCTTGCGTGACTAATTTTACAGATGAATTTGGCGGAATTATTAAATTTTTAACATAATACGCCTGAGTTGAGTTCTCGTCTATAACGAAAACATCTACTACAATGGTATCAAATTCTGTAGTATTTGACAAATTGCACCCAATCACCGTTGCTCTTACACCCGGAGGTATCTGTAGAACATCAACTGGTTCTGTTCCTATATCTGTATTAACTGCGTGTCTAAAAACTGTAGGCATATTGTTATCCTAATATCAATGCGTATTCTGCAGCAATTTGATTTGCTTGAATTTCTGTAACAGCACCGAGACTACCTGCCGGACTGGACCAACTAAATCCGTCCCATACTTCTAAGGCTCTTGATGCAGTATTATATCTTGTCATTCCGACTACAGCATAAGATGTAGGTCTTGTTGCTTCAGTTCCTCTTGGAGGAACAAAACCATTTGTTCCTGCAATTTTAAAATATCCCGTTCCGCTTTGAACTATCTGTGTAATGGCGTTTAAAGAAACATTAGTTATTACATTGTCTACAATTCTAAAATTGCCAAGTCTAACACCACCTGAGCCGTTACCATCGATATATAAATCTTGTCCTGTTGTGGTAGTGATCTCGTTGTCTCGGAACATTAAATCGCCAACATCGAGTGTAGGAACATCTAATAAATCTGCATAGATCTCTTTAGTATATACTGTCCGCCATCTAAAACTTTCAGAACCTAAATCAAATGTTTCTGTAGTCTCTGGAATCAAATCACTTTGTATGCTGGCGTTAATGACAATATTATCAGTTAATTCATCACCGATGGTAATATTTCCACCAATAGTAACATTACCGTCGGCATTGATGTTGCCAGTTACGTATAAATTACCGGTAATATTTGTATCTGAAAGCAGTTCGATTGTGCCGGTACCATTGGCTACTAGTTCTAAATTACTGTTTGAGACATTTGTAGAAATTGTGTTACCTGTAATTTCTATATCATCAATTTGTAATTTCGAATGATAGATAGTAGGTTCACCTACTGCTGGTTCAAAGAAAATTGTATTTTGATTACTAGCAATGGTATTATCGTATATCGATATATTGCCGATGTCTATCTGATCATCTACTAGTAACGTTGTGGTTTTTGTTGTACCATTTACATCTAGGTCGGTCGTAGGAGATACTTTATTAATGCCTATTCGACTATTAACTACATCAAGATATAATAAGTCTGTCTCAAAAGCTAGATCCACACCATCTCTAATGAGATTAGCTTTTAAGAGCGGACCTGAAATGCGACCAATAGCCATCAGCTCTCCTTAACCTCCGAGTTTCACGGATAACCACCTTACATAGCGGGTTTACCACTGTTGAATTTTGCATCTTTGCTTGGTCTGCAAGGACGCTACTGTATTTATTCTTTTTGGAAATTAACCTAGTATTAGGCTCCAAAGATTGCCGAATTCTTCCATATCCTCAGCCGCAACTAGATCTCCTGGACCAATCGAAGTGAGCCATACTGTACCGTCAAAGCATTCTAGATATTGTAAATCAGTATTCCATCGAGTCTCGCCTACTTCGGGAAACGGTCTTCGATCTGTTGTTGGTCCAGAAGGTACTTCAAATGCGTTATCACCGACGAATCTAGTATATCCAATGCCTGTGCTGGCAAATGTCAATGGAGTGTTTAATAGATTCGTTATATCGTTATCTTGCCACTTTGTTTGTTCAATGAACACTATACCTGTAGCAGGAAGTAAATTTATATCTTCGTTTGATTGAAGTCCGCTGATTTTATTGTTAACACCATCGAGTTTCATTTGATTACTTACATCAACAGCCTGAGGTAAAACAGTGCCTGTATTTGACAAATCCGGTGTATACAATGCGTTCCAATTTTTCGACTGCGAACCTAAATCATAAGTTTCAGATTGTCCTGGAATAATACTCTGCGTAAAATCAGTATTGATAATAATTACATCGAGAGGTTCATCACCGATTGTAATGTCACCTTGCTTTGATAAATTGCCGTCGAGGGTTATATTACCAGTTACTGATAAATCTGCTCTAACAGTAGCATTAGTTTGAAACTCAAGTGTACCACTGCCGCTGGCTTCTAATATTATATTTGCATTGTTAAAAGTAGTTATAGTATTGTCATTAAATTCTAAATCATCAGTGATTAGCCGTTCGATGGTTATTTTAGGATCTATACCCGACGGAACTATATTGATCGGACCAACGACTGTGCTGAATTTACTTTCAGATATTAAGATATTATCTGTTTGAGCAGTAGTCGATATTAGATTGGTTGTTTTAATATCTGATACAACTTCTAGATCGTAAATAGGGCTTTCGGTTTTAATTCCAATCCTATTATTATTGACATCAATATACAGTAAATCTGAATCTGTCGGTGCGTTCCTGATAGACAAGTCAGTACCGTTACGAACTAGATTTGGTTGTAATGCTTTTCCGCTGATTCTACCGAGCTGTGCCACGTAATCAGATTCTGTGCTTCTCGAAGGTTCGTCTCCGATTGATATTCCGCTGAGTTTTTTTACCATCTAACGCTCCTTATGGTAATAGAGACTGTATTACTGATGCTGGAATTGTACAATAGACATTTTTACTTCCAGCAGTTAAATTTAAAAAATTACCATTGTTACTAGAGTCGATCACAGTGTCTCTGGAAAGATATTCAACAGTGCTGTCAAGTGTGTAGGTTCCTCGTCCTATTTCCCAATTGCCTTGATAATCAGTAATTCCATAATAGGTTTCGTTGCCGTCACCAATTATAGAGAAATCCTGAAAGCCTTCGACGGTGTTTTCTAGCGTGAGAGTACCTAACCCTACAGTCCTTGTTCTAACTTTAACTCTATCAGCTAATATCAATGCCATATGTATATTTACCAGTTATTGATTTAGTTAGAGAACCCAAAATAAATTGTGATGTTTTTATCTAAGGGAACAGGACTAGTAAACACTATATAAGTGTCACCTGATCCTTGATAATTGTAGTTTAAATTAAAGTTAGTAACTGAAATTTGAAATACATTTTCGACTAGTACTAAAATATTGTCATCTGCATCTGGAGTAATTGACAAAGGTCCAAAGGTAGTTTCAACATCGTCACCTGGACCTAGTGTTTGTTTAGTAATAGTAGCAGCACCGGGTGCTCTAATAATTTCCCATTCACCAGCAATTAATGCTTCTAATCCTATTTGAGCACCAGTTACTGGGTCTATGCTTGTGTTGTATCTAATATAACCGTTAGCACCGTTGGGGATTCTAACTCCTGAAGTGGCCGGGCGTTGATTCGATGTGCCTTTTGGCAATCTCAATGCTCCGGAAAGATCCATAATTGCACGGCCATACTGATTCGCAATCAGTGTGTTATCACTGATACTAAATTTACTGATATTTTTTTGTTTTAAAAATTTCATACCGGTAGTGTACTCACAGAAACTGCTATCAAATCTGATGTATCAACTTCAACATAAATCATATCCCCGCCATCTAACACCATACGTTCTTCACTAAAAAATACTGTTTCACCGGCTGGTACTGTTAAACTGCTGACAACTTTATTTCCAGCAACTGGAACTTTTCCTTTTTTAACAAAATAAATGTCTACTACTACACTGTTCACTGTTTCGTCTGACAAGTTTGGTGTTCCTGTATTACATAGCGAAATAGTAGTAACAGCATTTGTTTGTTCTACTCCACCACGTGCTACTGGAAATCCAGTTGTTGTACTGGTAAAAATTAATCGGGCAGATCCAGTATCGACTAATTCTATTGTGTTAGTTGTATTAGGTGCTGGATTTGTAAAATTTACATAATTTGTAATCATCTATATTCTCTTAAAATAACATGCTAAAAACTAATGCTTTGTTTTTATTAATAAGTTCGCCGCTTCGATCTGTATTGGAAAAATACAATCCTGTAGTTCCTATACTGGGCTGAGATGCATATAATAACACTGCATCTGATACTGCCGCTGGTGCTCCTGCAGCAGTATTTGGGTCAAAGCCTATTTTGTTAATCTGAAATGCATAGTTTGTTTCTAGTTTTCCTGTTCCGTTCGTTCTAACAACTACATTACTATTGGTATCGTTATTTGTTATTTCGTTGTTTATGAATTCTAAATCTTGAATAACTGCTCTGTTTGAAAAGAATTGTGATACTAACGATTCATCAACAATCACTGAAACTGCTGACTCGCCAAATGTTGTGTAAGTTGTTTCGTTTTGAAAAAATGCTGTAGATCCAGGTATCGACGGATCTAGTGGATCGGCATCTAAATCTTTGTCAGCTATGATGATACGAGTAGTTGATCCTGTTCCGTCTGCGAGAATTTGAAAAGTTGGATTATTTTGAATCGCATCATCTACGTATTTTTTGTTAGGAATATCATCATCTTGCGTTATCTGATTTTCATAATTAACCGTGCCTATTACAGATATAACACCGGTGCCTTCACCAATTACTATTAAATCTCCGCCACGACCCGTCGCTGATTGCACATTATCAGAATCAGTTAGTATCGTACTAACCCTTAAATTCGAATCAGCAAATGTGTATGCGTTCGGTGTGCCTAGTGCTATGTTCCAACTGTTATCAAATTCATCGAATACAAAAGACGCTGGTAATAAATTAGGACCTCTGTCTACTTGAATTCCTGAAAACTGAAAAGTTACACCACCTTGTTCTAACGACGGATTACCTGGATCATAAACTGTGCCAAGTTCTCCATCGTTTAAAACAATTACATTATCTTGAACATTTAAGTTTTCAGCCTCGATGTTGAATGTACCGCCTTCAACTATCAGGTTGCCAGTAACACGAGTGTTACCGACACCTGGTCCGGTGTCTAATACAATATTACTGCCTTCGGCAGTTTTAATATTGTAATCACCATTAACGTTTAAATATTGTCCCATTCTGAAAACCTAAATAAGTTAATTAAGCAGTTACTGGTGTTAATACGATGTAATCGTTTGAACTATCGTTCTCAAGATACCATGTATATTGATTTCCACTCCAGTCAAGTGCTAATTTTTTAGTAATTCTGCGTAATGCAGTAGGCTGTACACCGTTACCTCCAACATAACCGACTAACAGCATTTCGTTATCAGCGTTTGGAGTTGTTGATTGCATTACGCAATTAAATCTCACTAACGGCGTGCCTACTCTTGCAACTTGAAATGTTTTTGCACCGCGTTGTTTAATTATGATTCCGTCTGTTTGCAGTGTTGAACCGTCATAGAATGAAACCCTAATACCTGCTGCGGCTCCGACTGGTGTGCCTACTACATCTGTTCCTAATACATCTGTGCTTAATGGACGTCCCATTGTTTTCTCCTTGTTAGAAGTCCGATACGGGTTCTAGCCGCTACGCTGTGGGTACAGCATAAGTTCGCAACATGCGACGCTATCTGACATTGTATTTATCTTTGCGATAGATATGCCATCAACTCAATTTTTTCAACCATAGCGACTGTTTTATTAATAGATTCTATAGATTTTTCTGCATCACTTAGATGATAACGACTTTTAGTTTGACGATACTTAACTAGTGCTTGACTGTATTCTTTAATATGCTTCTCGATGGTATCTTCAAATTGTTTAACATCATGCCGAAACTCTGGAAATTTATGCATGTAGGATCTAACATGATCTCTTAATTTTCCGAAATCTTTATCTGATTGTATCTTCATTATATAATCCTATAAACAAAAAGGACCCGAAGGTCCTTTTTGAGTTACTACATAAGTTTTACTGATTAGGCAAAACGTAGGTTAGCTGATGTAACAGCAACTTTAGCCAAGTAATCAGCAGCATTACCAAGAGACGATGCTGTGTTTGTCAACTCAACATATCCGTATCTTGTCATAAAGCTAACGACTGGTTCGAACGTTGCTGGATCTAGTACAACACCGCTGCTCATCAATGGGATGTATGGGCAGTAGAATGCAGGAGCATCGCTCTCGCTTGTACCTTTGTAACCAATTAGAACGTTGTCATCTGTAGCATATGCATTAACATAAACTTTCAAAGCTGAGTTCAATGTACCAACAAACTTGGTGTTTGTAGGTGCTTCGAACGTGCCTTCTGTTGTGCGAGCAAAAGCAGAAGTTGTAGCACTTTGTAGTAGAGTTAAAGTTGTTGGGCTAACAACAGCATAGTTACCAGCACCACGACGTGTACGCTGAGCAATCAAGTTTGCTGCACGATTGATTTGAACAGCTAAAGCAGCGTGCTCGTCACCAACGAATGTAGCAACACCAGAAATTACAGACTGGTCGTATGTTAGAACTGTACCGGCTAGACTGTTAAGACTAGCAATAACTTCTTGGTCAATTTCAGCAGTAATTTCTTGAGCTAGAGCAGCCATGATTTCTGCTTCGATGTCAATTCCCTGTTGGGCTTGTGCATCTTGAGCAGCTTCAAAAGTCCAGCGAGCTGATAGCTTGCGGGTCTTGGCTTCTACTGTTTGCTTCAAGATTTGAATGCTTAGTCTGTTTCCTGCTGTACCTTCTAAAGCTGCTGTATTAGCGGCTCTATCAGTTGCAGCTGATCCAGAATAGCCTTCAGCAATTTTGAATGGGCTTAGTGCTTCTTCGCCTGCTGTAGTATCGGTACCGCTTGTACTGTCAAAACTGTCAGCATAACGGACACGTAAAGTATGAATTTGACCAACTGGGCCAGTCATAGGCTGGACCCCTACCAATTCGTTAGCTATAACGGTTGGCATTACACGTCTGATGACGGGTAGAATAACACGATTAAGTGTTGCAACGTTGCCAGCGGAAGTAGCACCAGCTGTGGCACTTTCTGCGAGATACTTGCGGGTATTCTCTAGAGTTGTTGCCATTACTGTACGCTTATTACCTTGAAGCCCTTCTAGAAGAGCATCTTTGGTTTCCGACCAGCGCGACTCGAGTAATTGTGACATATTAGTTCTCCTTAAACTTTATAGTCCCGCAAGCCTGCGGATGTCAATAATTTCAGCAGTTTTAACTTCACTGCCTTGTTGTTGTGCCTGATGTTTATTGCCTGTAATTTCTGTGCCTTCTGATAATACCTTTTTAGCAGATACTGTTCCACCGTTCATCACGGCTGGTAAGTATTTGTCAAAAGCAGAACGTAGTTTATTAGTCTGAACAGACTCAAGTAGTTCGTTCATAACTCTACGCTTATCACCAGTTAACGGGCCTAATAATTCACCCATAACTTCTTTGCGTTGTCCTAAATCGTGTGCAACACGCAGTTCTGATTCTCTGCTTTCTACTAATTTTTGTGTTTCTGCTACAATCTTAGCAGCTTCTGCTAACTCTTGCTCTTTTACTTGAACAAGTTTTAACAATTTAGCTGTTTCACTCTTTTCATTGAGATGACTAGTAGCAAATTCGCTTGCAAAGCTTTCAAAAATTCTGCGACCAAAGTCATTTTTACGGGCAGCATCAATATCTTCTTT
>Ga0209953_1000203_pt1 | contig 23193 bp, 9 predicted proteins | sample SalPonred_H2O_MG_FD_185713 | JGI IMG/M metagenome (GOLD analysis project Ga0209953, IMG submission 185713) | Salt pond water microbial communities from South San Francisco under conditions of wetland restoration - Salt Pond MetaG... | ecosystem: Environmental > Aquatic > Non-marine Saline and...
CAGGCCGTCCGGGACATCCGCCGTGGGTTCCCGGAGATTCCGTTCCTGCTAGGTGGCGCCGGCGGCTATCAGCCCGATGACATCACGCCCGAAGTCTGGGCTCGCATGGCAATCGCGGCGGCCACCCCGGTGCCCGAAGATGATGCGTACTGCGTCATCGCGTTGGACGAGATCGGCTATCTCGATGACCCCGATGAACGGGGTTTGGAACCGCTCGACGAATACAGCGACCAACGCTTCCACGACCACTTCGACCAGCACGCGCACCTGTTCGCGCCGGACGAAAACGAAGTGCTCGAAGCGAATACCTCCCAGGTTCAGTCGCCACCGGAAACTTGGATCGCACCGGCCGATCCGGTGAATAAGCATCGCTGGAGCCCGGCCCAGCCCGGACAACTCAAGCCCGGTCAGCGCGTCCGCGTGCGACGAGATGCCTTCTCCGACACGCTCGGCCCGCGTCATAACGGTCGAATCTGTGAAGTAGTCCGCGTTAATTCCGGGGACGTGATCTGCCGATCCATCGATGACCGCGAACCCGTCCTGGACGGCACCCACTACTCACCGCACGATCTCGAGACATGGAGTGAAGACGATGAGTGACTGCGAAGAAGCCCTGATCCCGTGGGCTAATCCCGAGTCGCCCGGTGATCTGCCTCCTCCACTAGATGTGTGGATGGAAGGTGAGTGCGACTACTCAGACTTACCGCCGGAGAACCAGCGCACTGCGAGGCTCATCTTCAAGCAGGAAGGTGACGCCCTTCAGCGCCTGACAGGAACTGAGTCTTCGGTCCGGTTCCTCCCTGGAGACCGTTTTACCGGTGTCGATCACGGTTGGCTCATCCAACGGCTCGTTCTCAGCCCGAAACTCGGGCGTGTGCGAAGTTCGGTCTATGGCGAAGAAAGCATTCCCCGCTTCACGTGCTTCCTTGATGATGAGGAAATCGATGTGCTCGATGAGGTCGATGGCTTCCCAGTCGGACCAAAGAGCGATTACTGGGCCAGAGAAATCGCCTCCGTGGGATCTGACGCGATTACCGATATGACCATCGTCGCGGCAACGCTGTACGAAGCGACTCCGTGGCTGGTCTCGCAGTGGCAGGAAGTCCAAACAGACTTCTTGCCCATTCCCACCAACGAGATGGGTGAAGAGTCCGACTACCGAATGGCCTACGAGACCTGGGCATGGATAGCTGAGATGACAGCCGAATGGGTAGCTGTTGGCGCGGAGCAAGATCTAGCGATCAAGTCCACGTTTCTGGCTGATGACGACGATGCTGATGAAATGCTCGAGCACATCGCGCGTGCCGCCCACGGTGGGCGTGGCACGGTCATTTTCAATGGGACTGTCGTCTACCAGCCGGGGGTATCCGCATGATCGGCCTCTTCCTCGCCTACACGGCAGGCAAATCCGTGCAACGGTCCCGTGCCCGGCGCGCGGAACTCCCAGAGGGCTACGGCACTTTCGAATTCCTCGTCATCATGGCTTGGATCGCGCTCGTCGCCGCGTGGCCCGTGCACTTCGGATACTGGCTCGCCAAGAAGGGTATGCACTGGGCTTGGGCGTCTGTGACGGCCACTTTCGTGACGCTCATGGTGCTCGCGATCGGCATGACTGCCTTCCTCGTTGTCGGCCTTGTCTACGCCACCATCTGGTTCAGTGCGTTCCTGGAGCAAGGACTAAGAGCCGAACGGGAAGCAGAGATGGAGTGCTGCTGCCATCATCACTGCGAATGCGACTAGCGGAATGAACAAGGGAAAAGGGGGGAGAGCATGACTGTCTTCGTGTGGGCCGAATCCGGGAAAGTGCAACCAGATGAGACTGATGAGTCGGAACTACTGATCGTGCCGGAGGAATTGCTGGAGGAGTGGCTACCGATGGTAAATGTCCTGGGCTGCAGCACTTGGGGTGAGATCAAGGAGTTGGGGCCCGAGGTCTACAAGGAGGTGCTCAGCATGTCCGGGTACGGCGAGTTCGCCGATTTCATCGCTAACTTCGCGATCACCGGTCAAGCCCCGGGTATCGCTCCCGGGCCCGAAGCCATTGCGGAATGGGCAGCAAAGCAGGATGAAGAGATCCCGACTGACGATCAAGACTTCGAGGCTTACAACGACATCTCCATGGTCGCGGATGGCGACTGGCCCCCAGACATTCACCTCCTGATTGGCGAAACGCTGCCCGAACAAGTCTTGGATGAATTCGCGCTGTGGACGTACACGACTTTTAACGGCGATTTCGCTCGCATTCCGCTCAAACACAAGGAAGCAGTGCTGGCGAAGCTCGATCAAATGGGGCACACGCATCGTGAAGACAACCGAGTGTTTCGGCTGATCCATGAGTTCTAGATCCGAGCAGGGTGGGTATTTGGGTGATTCCACTCGACCTTCGATATTCGCCGTCGTGAATGGCGGGGGATCTCCGGTGCCGCTGCATCTGGTTCCGAAGCGGCTCAGGGTTGACTTCCTTTTGTCACCACTGAGGCAGCAAGAGCCTCTCCAGCTGTTAGTCCCTGTCCTATCTGTTCCTGAGAAATTCCCTGGCCATGTGGATTAAGCTGGGTTCGTGCTTGCTAGGGGGATAGCTTCAGCCGGCAACTGCAATCGTTACGAGGGGTTAAGCGATGCGGTGAGCTCTCTCATCACCGCAGATAGACGGCTAGCACGTCAATGGTGTAGGCGTGAGCAACGTGTCTGACTTCCAGTCTGTGCTCGACCGAATGCAGGAAGGCCTAGCTGCAGAGGGTGTTCGCGCACTCCCTGGGGGTGGATCCCGGCCTGATTTCATTGCTCTGGCTCCGAGTGTGGGACTTGTGGTGGCCGACCAGCTTGCGCAGAACGAGGAGCCGAGAGCGAAGTTCAAGGAACTAAATCACAAGTTAGTTGCCCTAACTGGCGCAGCTCAGGGCATCGCGCAGATTCCGGTTTATCGTTATCTGGTTGACCATGCAGGGTTCAGGGCGGAACCTGGCAAGATCCTTGAACTTGACGAATTCGAGACATTGGGATGGCTCAGCGAGCTGCCCATAGCCGGTTTTAGTTCCGAAATCCTTGATGACATCTCAAGTGATATCGCTCCGGAGACCAGCTTCCAGCTGGAGAGTCGAACACCGGCTTCTGACGAAGACAGAGACGAGCGCAACGCGGAACGCGTCGTGCTTGACGCGCAGCAAGGCTTTGTTGCTGGGCGTCACGTCAAAGACGTTCTAGCGATAGACGGACCGCCTGGAAGCGGAAAGACCCTTGTCCTGGCTGCACGGGCGCGGTGGCTAAGTCGCCACCATCCTGTTTGGCGCATCCAAATTCTGTGCTTCAACAAGGCGTTGGTCCCCTACTTGCGTGAGCTGGTCGCCGACATCCCGGAGGCACACGTCGAGACCTTCGGTCGATTCGCTTCGCAGCTCGGGTTCCGAATGTCGTTCAAAGACGAGCTATCCGCCGGCAGGGATCTTGAACGCGCAAAGAGGCGTGGAATTCCGCGATCTATCGATGCTCTGCTGGTGGACGAAGCGCAAGATTTTTACTACTCATGGCTTGAATTCGTGCATTCCACCTTGGTGCCCGATCATGGTGGCATGGTCATCGCCGGAGACTCACAGCAAGCCTTGTATCGAGAGTCGGCTGTTGATCGGTTTGTGATCGACAAGGCGGCGGAAACCGTGCACCTGAATCATCCGTACCGCAGCACACGTCAGATTCTAGAAGTTGTGGGGGCAATGGAACCGAGCTTGCGCGTAGATAGCTCTCACCTGGCGCTTGAAGGCCCGCCTGTCGAACTCATCTGGGCTGATTCGCTCATCGAACAAGCAAACGCAGTTTGCTTTGATCTGGTGGCCTTGGCCAATGCCGGCTGGGAATGGTCCGACATCGCAATACTCATGACCCAGAAATTCATGATCAGGCCGATATTGGGAGCGCTACATCGTAGCGAGATCCCATTCCAACTTGTGACTTCAGACAATGTGAACGAATTGAATAGGGAAAAAGACGTCGTCAAGGTTCTCACCGTGCACTCGGCAAAAGGCCTGGAATTCAGTGTCGTGTGCCTCATCGGACTTGACCAATTGCGTACCCAAGCAAAGCCAGACCGGTATGGGAACCTACAGGATGAGCAGGAAATCGAGAGGTTGGCGAGATTGTGCCTGGTGGGGCCCACTCGCGCCAGAGATCTCCTTCTAATCACTTACACAAAATCATCCGAGTACCTGGAACGGTTACGAGGATCCGACGCACCATTCCGCGCGTGGGTCTGGCCTCAAGACTACGGGCTGGAGGGCTGATGGCCAAGCTACACCGCATGGGGGACTGGGTTGGTCCTGGGGAGGAACGCACCGGCAGATACCTGGCGAAACATCTGCCGGACGCGTGGGATGTCGTCGCAGGGCGCAAATTGCCGGGGCAGAACAGAAGTGATGTCGATTTCATTGTAATCGGTGACAACCTGATCTTTCTCGTGGAAGAGAAGCACTGGGGCCCAACGATTGTGATCGGTGATAACACGTGGCTCGTGAATGGCAAGCCTCGGGAGAATCCCATGAACGGAACGGCCCACAAGGCGAGGGCCGTGGCTGGATTGCTAAAGGATCGAATTAAGGATTTCAAAAAGTTCGTCGCGAAAGCCCACGTCGTAAAGCCGGTTGTGGTTCTTTCCCGAGCCGGAGTCAAAGTGATGTCTGGCCCACATGCAGACCCGAACGAACAGATCCTGTCGCTGGAAATGGCGCCTGGTGAACTGATTTCTCTGGACAAGGCACGAGAAACCAAGTTGAAAGTCGCCCGAGAGTCTGTCGTCAAGGTCCTCTTGGATCTGAGTCTTCGTTCAGCCGATGGAGACTGGATCGGGGAGTACCGGGTCATCCAAGAAACAGATGCGATTGGCCGAATCCGCTGCTTTGAGGCGGAAGATCCTGAGACTGCAGAGCGCGTCCTATTGCGCTGCTATCCGAATGCGGATCGACTGGATGGAGACCCTACGGTCTTCTTCAAGCGCGAACTAGACGCTTTGACGACGCTCGCGGATGAAGGCAGGGCCTGGCGTTACTCACGCGCCTTCGAAGATGAAAAAGCGGACTTCTACGTCGTTCCAATTATTCCACCCAGGAATCGACGGTCGATCTATCAATCGATCGAGATGGAGGACCCGGAGCGGCCAAATGGCTACCTCGCTAGCGAAATTGCGTTGAGAGTTGTGGAGGATGGCTTCAGAGGTCTCGCAGCTGTCCACAGGAATGGCCTCGTCCACCGTGTACTGGCACCAAATCGAATATGGCTTGGTCGAGGCCTTCGTGTTCAGTTCAGTGACTTCTATCTCGCTAAATTTGAAGACCATCAAACAGTGGTCTTTTGGGCCGATGAAGATTCGGCCAGCGTCCCCTTTCGAGCTCCTGAATGCAGACAAACCATTCAATTGGCGGATACGGCCAGCGACGTCTATGGCCTGTCACTCATCCTTGGCATGTGGCTAATCGGTGCAGTCGACATCGATCAGACGATCGTCCGGAGTCGCGTGGCAGAGTTCAACGAGATTGGACACGTGCTGGCACAAGGTCTGGCCGATGATCCGAAGGCGAGACCGTCGGCGGAAGCGATTGCTCAACAGTTGAGCGAGCTCAGGAATCAGCCGACTGTGCTAGAGACACTTCCGATTTTTGAAGAGGGAAGCGTCATTGAAGACCGTTATCACATTCGTCGGAAGCTTGGGGAGGGCGGATTCGGCGTCTCTTGGCTTGCCTACGACGATGGCCGAGAGACAGAAGTTGTGCTCAAGCAACTCAAAGATGAATCGATGGCCGCGGCAGCGAAGGAGGAGTTCAAGAACGCTTACAAGATCGCAAATCCTCGCTGTGCTCGCGTATGGGACATCGTCCGCGAACCGCCACCGGGCATGTTGGTGCATGAGTACCGAGACGGAGTTTCCATTCGTGATCGAGTCCAAGACGCTGGTCCTGAGTTGGAAGGCATGAAGAAGGTCGCCTTGGAAACTTTGGCAATCCTGGGGGATCTCCATGATCAAGGGATTGTCCATGGTGACATCAGCCCAGGGAACATCATTGTTGATGATGACTGGGGTCCCGTCCTCATTGACTTTCAGCTGGTGAGGAAGATTGGGGCCTTACCGCTTGGCGGGACACCAGGAACTCTCGCCCCGGAGGTTCTCGACGGTCGGCCAGTTAGTCCTCAATCGGATCTGTATGGGTTGGCCTGCTCTCTTCTTACTCTAATGCTGGGGAGGAGGCCGTACGTTGGAGCGACCGCCGCTGGTGCGCCGCGAGATTCCACCCCGCTGGCATTGACGTCAGACGAACGAGAACAATGGGGTGCCGACGGAGTTGCATTCCTCAATGTCTTGATGCAGGGAGTTCATGTCGATCCGGCGGATAGACCGGAAAGTGCAGCAGCCTTTGCGGACCTGATTCGGATGGCGAGAACCGATATCGCAACAGATTCTTCTCCCACCGAATATGCAGTTAACCCGACAGTTCAGGGACTAAGGAATCAGTATCGCGGCAGCAAAGGTGGAAACGAGGGGAATCGTGGTCTCGATGATGATTTCGCGCGCTCAACGTATGTGCCAACCGACCTAGACTTGGAGTTGGCACCCGCCATACTGCGAGGAGAGCTCGATGCCGTCATCCTCTCCGGTAATCCGGGCGACGGGAAAACAGCATTTCTCGTCCGACTGCGTGAACTCCTGATAGATCAGGGTGCAAGTATTGAGCGCGACGATGGTGCTGGGTGGCTGCTGCAAATTGATGGGCGCACTTTTGCAGCTGTTTATGACGCGAGCGAGTCGTACGAGGGTCGTTCCAGCGATGACTTGATTATCGAGGCACTTGAGCCGTACAAGAGTGAGAACGCCCACACCGCCGTCATCGCTGCCAACGATGGTCGACTACTTCAGTTTTTCAACGACTTTCATCGGGAGTTTCCGGAAATTGAAGCGGCGGTGCGAGCAGGCCTGGAGTCGCAGAAGTCCACTGCCAAGAGGGTCGTTTTCATCGATCTGAAAAAGCGCAGCCTTAGCAACTTCGATGGTTCGGGCTTTGCGCGAGACCTCGCCCATTTAGTTACCGCCCAGGAGAGGTGGGGTGATTGCCTTGACTGCAAAGCGCAGCCGGTTTGTCCAATTTACGCCAACACGGTCGCGTTTGACGACAACATGATGAATGGCATTGCACGGCTGGTGGTCCTGAGTCACTTGAAAAGGCGACGGCGGGCCACCATGCGTGACTTGCGCTCGGCTTTGGCATGGATCATCACGGGGGACAGGTCGTGCGAAGACGTTCACGAAGCTGCTCAAGATGGCCTGGACCTCAAACGCGGTACGGATACGAGAATTGAGGATCTTGTCTTCAGTCGCGAGAGTAATGACTACTTGGTGCAAGAGTGGTCAGACAGTGACCCTGCCCGTGTGATCTCTCCGGGGCTAGAGCGCCTCTTGCGTATTGAGGCGAGTCAGCAGGATCTGCTTAAAGAGGATCGAAGCATTGTCGAGTCACGACTCCGACGCGATTACTTACGTAGGGGTTCTGAACCCTTTGCATCCCTGGAACTTAGCCCTTACCGCTACATGCGTCAGTACATCGAGCAGCTGCAGCAGCCGTCCGAGGAAAGTCGCGATCAGATCCTTCTTGGGATGAGTCGCTTGGTAGGAGCCCCCGGGTACGAAGGTATTGGACTGGCTATTGGCGAGGTTCAGAACTCATCGGGATGGTCAGTGTTGAAGACGCTAGATTCACAGGACTTTGCCATTTCCGTGCCGATTCTTCCTCAGCGGTTTCTCCACGCGGTTCCGGATCGGTTGATGCTTAGTCATATCTCGGGAAATGTTCTTGACTTGAGCCTAGACTCCTTCGAACTCATTATGCGCGCTTCTGATGGAGAGATTGTGCGCGATCAAGACTCAGACGCAATCGTAAACGAAATCCGCGCTTTCACCGATCGACTGCAGCGGCAGACATCCAGTGAAGTCACCGTGGTGGATCCGTCCGGCGTTGGTCACCAAATTGTCGAAGTTGATGGAAGAATTGAAAGGGTAAGCACGTGACGTTAGCCTTACCGAAGGAGAGCAAAGACCTAAACACGCTTGGGTTCGAATTGGTTATGCCTGTCGAACTCAATGACGTGGATGTCGATCGCCTGCTTCCCTCCTTTATTGAGCGTTGCGTTAAGTACGGGAGGGTCTCCCCATCGCGGGTAGATCCGGATGCGTATCCCGAACATCTTGCAGCTCTGAAGGATTCAGCATCCGTTATAGGCTTTGACGAAGGAAATGGTCAAGCCGTTCTTGATGGTTGGCTCCGGTCGTCGGTTGTCAAAATTGGATCCGGAAGCCGCCGACGGCTCGGCGAGCGTATGGACTACGTGAGGCCGTTAACGGTTGCTGCCTATCGTTCTGGACTTCCGCAGAGCCAGTCACGCAATCGACGTGCTGACGCTGTCGCTTATGCAATTCTCCGTGAGGAGTACGAGAAACGGGGTTCAAAGCGGCCAGAGGCGTCAATCTCGACGGATGTGTGTGAATCGCTCGGGCGTGGCGTGGACATTGGGGAAAGTCCATGGGACAACCCACTGTATGACGGAACACCGGTAGACATAACCGAGCTCCTCGCCCTGCGGTTCCTTGAGACCTTTCCGCCAAATCCGGCGGAAGGGAAGTCCAAGGCGAATGCTCTTGAAGGATTCGCACTACCCGGCTCGATCAGTGACCTTGGCGCTGATCTGTTCGGAATCCTGAATGTGACAGCCAACGGTTGGTCCACAATTCAGACCATTTCAGCGCTGAAGAGCATTCTAGCGGTGCGTCTTTACCAATTGCCTTTACGTGTAGGCATCGCACTTCAGCAGGCGCTTGATGGAAGTCACATCAATGATCTTGTGGTTGGTGCTGACAATCCAGTGCAGATGTACTGCGACTTTACGAGGCGTCGCGGTGGTCAGTCAGACGAACTTGCCCGACTCAGTGTTGCTCGTGACCTTGAGTTGATTACAACGTCGATGGGCAATCGACTACTGCTGCGCTCAATTCAACAGGCTACGCAACTTACGGCGAGCCACGGTCACGTCGTCCACTTGCCGCCGGAAGAGCGACTACCCATGCTTGCGGATCTCGTCAGTGATCCCGAGATCGATATGGCTCTTCGCATGCAGGTGATGTCGGTGGAGACATCGCTAGATGACTCAGATTCCGGGCGAGAGGCGAAGCAATTCATCCAGAGTCTGCGAGATAGTGGGCTCTCGGGAGCCGAACAGGTTCGACGCGTGTTGGTCGAAGGTTTACGCAAGCGCGGGCACGAGAATCAAGTGAAGTGGTTCTGGTCAACCGGAGGCTTGAATCCAAAAGGTGGTAGTCACCCGTATGCACTGCTAAGTGGAACCATGGTGCGGTCAACATGGAGATACACCCCAGCTGAAGAGTTGATCTCGATTCTTGTTTCGGCATGCTTTTATGAGGCATCGGGAATTCAGGCGCCACAACTGCCGATCAATGAATTGCTCACAAGACTGAGGCGCCGCTTTGGCATAGTCATTGATCGACCACTCTCGGACAACGATTCTGTCGATGCGAGGGCTGGGGCTGCGGAGAACTTGGTAGCCTTCAAACGGCAATTGCAGCATCTGGGCTGCTTCACCAGCCTCTCTGACGATTTCAGCGTGCAGTACGTGACGCCACCCCTGGGAAATACGGTGAAACAATGAATGCTGACACTCGCTTGCGGGATGGAGTGGCGCGAGAGGTACGTTCACGGCTCGCGGGCGTGAGCCCCGGACATTGCGCGCGTATTGACGGGGTTGCTGGAGCGGAATCAGTAGACCTAGTTTCAGCATTGCGACTAGCCTGGCCGGACGCTGACATTTTCGCGTTAGTGGAGGATTCAAACTTAAGCTTAAGTGAGGTTATATCCACAGAAGACGCTATTGGTCGACGAAATAGGAAGATCCGGCCTCTCCTATTGGTGGTCCCAAGCTCTGCGAGTCATGCCGCTAGCTCGCTTGATAACTCGTTTGAGGCAATCCCCTACTTGACCCTCTTGGAAGGAGTGGCCAAGTCATTTCAGTCTGAACTAGCCAACTCGGACGTGGCTGATGCTCTGAGTGCCACTTGGAAGCAAATCAAGGCGAACGCCGCGGCTGAGGGTTGGGCCAGGTTTCTTGCCGAATTGATTGAGCAGCCGGACATGGAAACATGGGCACGAAACTTGTGGCGTGTAGGTCTGGTCCCGGATCTGGGCGAAGATCCGCTGTCACGGCTGGAAAGTAACCGGCAGGCTGTTCGCTCGATTTCCCGTCCCAGAAAGGCGATCGCGACCATTGTCGAGCGGCTCGTGAATGCTGGCGTCCGAGAAGATCCAATCCGAGAGAAGCTGGCCCTATTCTTCGAACGTCAACCCACGTTGACAGAGCCGCGATCCTGGACGCAAAGGCTACTGGCAGAAGAAGCTGGCGTGCTCACCTTCGAACAGTGGCCCCTGGTTGAGACCGTGGCAAGTCACCTCGAATCGGTAACCATTAAGCCATTCATTGACGAAGATGGGGTCTTAGACAAGGCCTGCAAGCTGCGTGCCGGCCCAGATGGCGTAGCGATCTGCGACGTTCCTGTTGATGGCACTGGAACAGTAGTTTTACAGTGGAAAACCGATCCACCCAAGTTGGATAAGGACGTGCTAGCCAAGTGGCTACTTGAAGTGGTTCCACCGGAGGATCTGCGCTCTGAGGATGCAGTCCTTTTGGGTTCGGTGCGTGCCCCGGGTGACCGTAGAAGGGCGACTGTCAAGGTTTCAGCTAGTGAAGAAGACCTCTCAGCTGGGCGTCGCTTCGTTGTGCGGTTACGAGCAGAGACAGCCGATGGTCAGTACCTGCAGTTGTCAAGTGGGGAGGACGTCGACTTTGACAGTCAGGAGTTCGATGTCGAGACGATTCTTGAGGCGGTTGAGCCCACAGAGAGATCAGCAAACGTGGGTTCCATCCCGGAAGGAACCTTGCTTGCGGCAATAGACGGCCTCGATAACCGAACGGAGGAACAGGGCGCCTGGGACTTAGAACGTTCCGTGTTCTCACTTCGCCTTGGAGGACGCAGAATCATCAAGATGCAAGTAGCCGCCACCATTGTGGCACTACAGCGCAGGGCTGTAGACAGCGGCAATGTCGGTGTCTTCTTCACCGGTGCCGCTGGCGCGAGTGGACCGCCGTCACCCGACGAATTCACGTCGCACGAATTTGACCTACCAGCGACCCTCAAAGACAAGCGGGCCCGGGTCATGACGTTGTTCAAAGGTAGAGAGATTCGGGATACGGCCGAAGTAGTCGACTGGGATGAAGAGTTGGCTGAGGCGGTGTCTAGCTACGTTTCGACCTACCGACGGACGATGGACAATGCCAAGGGAGAGGACGCCATCCGACTGGCGCAACTTGATACCGTAAACATGAGTGTTGCAACGCAGCACGGCACGGTTACGGGTGTGCTCGTGTTGCCTATACATCCTCTCCGTCTTGAATGGATACGAAAGCACGATGCGCTATTCAGAGAATGGGCAAATGCACTAGCGGAGTACCCTAAGGCCGGGCGACCGCAATTGGTTGATTCGCGCCTAATAGCCCGAGTTCTTCCGGTGAACCTTCCATTCGTGCTTCCAAATAATTATGGCGAGGCGAATGTCTATTTTGATGAATTGACCTTCGGGTCTGCAATGTACATCCCACCTGATACCAAAGAGCCGGAATCCGCTGTCGTTTCACTTGCTCAAGCTTTTGGAGTCAATCGCCGCACGCAACGCAATTCCGTGACGGCTGGGCACTTGAGCGAGCGATTGAGTGCCTACGTGACAGCACATCCTGGTGGTGTTGGCCTTCGCCTCTTGGCACTGGATCCTGGACAGGGTGACCTCATAGCTGATGCACTCGTGAGTTTCCTCGGGTCAGACCTTGAAGATGATGATTTGGACGAAGGGGTGGACCAGCCAGATCTACCAATCATCGACTTGATTGCCTATGCGGATCGCGCCTCATTCGCAAGACCGCTTGGAGCATTGCAGCAAGTTCAGCAGCGGCTGCGGAACCTCAGCCGCCGTTCCCCCCTTACGTTCCTAACACCCCCGCTTGGTTTGTCGCGTAGGTCACTCCATCGGCTTAATTCGGACAAGGAGGAGTCGCATGTAGGGATCGTTCAATCAGCCGCGGCTGGTGAGATTCAAATCGCCTCGGATGAAATGGATCGGGCACCCTCACTCGAGGGTTTGTTGGTGCCTGCCACATCGCAGACGCTTGCCTCTGAAGCTGGCTTCTCGATTGCGACTGGTGCGGCAACATTGAGTCGAGGTGCGGGTGCCGAGGAAATCACAGCCGCACACCGATCGCATCAAGCATTGGTTGCTCGCTCACTAAATGATTCCGCGGATGGCCTTCCTGTGCTCGTTACAGCCATTGGCGTGAATGAACGAGAGCAGATCCAAGCAATGCACGAAAGGGCGGACTGGGTGGTCACGATTGATCGCCAAGTTGGAGTTGGTCTCTACAGTGGACATGCGCTATCGGATGATAATTCGACCTTCATTCTTGATTACGCTCCAGACTTCATCGATGGCATGGGTGATCGATTGACAGTGACAACCACACATGGTGTTGAGGTCGAGAAGATCATCGGACAGGCGCTAGAGGATTTGGACGTTCACATACTTGGACGCTTGCCGGAGCAAGTCCTAAGTGGTCTCTCCTGGGTATCAGGCCGCTTAGCGCTTCGTTTGCTCAACGACACAACACTCGCACGTGAAGCGGTAAGCCTCGCCGCGCTCATGATGCACTTTCGCGACCGCGGTGAACTCAATGACGCGATCGTTATTCCCGTCGATGCGCACCCCGAAATTTTCGGCGCAAGTAGCCGCGAAAGTGACCAGAATGCTCGAAGGTGCGATCTTCTCATCATCCGTTTGGGCCCGCGGTCGTTCAAGATTGAATTGATAGAGGTCAAGGCACGGCGCAAGGCTCAACTCCCGCAGGCGCTCGCGGACGCAATAGCTGATCAGTTACTGAGTACTCAGGATCTCTTGCAGCGCAAGCTGTTTCGCGGTGAATCACCCCGTATTGATGCGTCACTGCAATGGGCGAGATTTGCTGGGCTCTTGCACTTCTATGCGGATCGCTCTGCCAGCAATGGTTTCATTGATCAGGGCAGGATTGAAGAAGTCCACCGCTTTATTGATCGAATTGAGGCGCAGCAGGAGGCCGCCTCGATATCGCTTCGTGGATTTGTTGTTTCGTTGTCGGGGAACGCTGGCTTTCCGAAGAAGGTGCGGGGAGTACCGATAACTGTGCTGACAAATGCGGAACTCGGCAAGCTTGGCTTCACAACCATGATGGGCGCGGAGGCCGAATCGGCAGCGGGTATCGGCGATCCTGATCGGGCTGAGGAAGCCTCGCCCAGCGAGCCCAGCGTGGCCATACCGAAAAGTGAGTCTCCGGAATCAGCTTCCAGCCCAGCTGAAGAAGGATCGACGCCTCCCGCTGGATCTGTACTGGAAGAGGACGCGGCCGAAGGTGGCGATACAGCTTCCGTCCCCAAGGAGGTCACCGTTCACCTTGGGGTGGATGTCAACGAACAGCCGGTGGACTGGACTGTTTCGACGAAAGGAAGTCCGCACGCCTTCATCTTGGGCATCCCTGGACAGGGCAAGTCTGTTACGACGCGAAGGATCCTCAACGAGTTTGAATCTCAGGGCCTCCCCGCGTTGGTGGTTGATTTTCATGGGGATATGGCAAGGAAACCCCCGCAGGGTGCTCAGGTCATCGATGCCAGTGATGGGTTGCCATTCAGTCCCTTCGAGATGGATGCCTCGGCTCCCAATGCGGTCAACCAAGCATCTTGGGAAATTGCTGAAATCTTGAGTATTGTTTTTTCCCTGGGGGAAATCCAGCGCAACAATGTTTACGCAGCGCTCCAGGGGGCTTACTCAGCGGCTCAACTCGATGAGGGAGATCATTCGCTGCCCACCATGGATGGTTTCGTGCAGGCACTGCTTGAAGCGGAGGGTGCTGCAAAGGGCAAGAACGCCCGAGCTCGTTTGACACCGCTGACTGACTTTGGGCTATTTAGCAACGAGGGCCATCGTTCACTGGAAAGTGCATATGAACATGGTGCCGTCATTGATCTCAGCAAATTGGGCCTCGAGCAAGTGCAACTAGCCGCATCCGCATTTCTACTGCGCAAGGTCTATAACGATATGTTCCAGTGGCCACAGCACTCAGGCATGCGTCTCGCAATAGTCGTTGATGAGGCGCATCGCCTGGCTCGCGATGTGACCCTGCCACGGCTCATGAAGGAAGGGCGTAAGTACGGCGTGTCCGTGGTTGTTGCAAGCCAGGGGGTTGAAGACTTTCACCAGCAAGTTCTTGAAAACGCAGGCTCGAAGGTCGTCTTCCGTACCAACTATCCAGCGTCCAAGAAGGTTGCAGGTTTCTTGCGAGCCCGAGGTGGGCAGGATTTGACGGAGCGCATTGAGCAACTAGGGGTTGGCCAAGCCTACGTGTCGACTCCTGAACACGTGGGAGCACGCAAGACCTATATGTCATCTGACGAGTAGCCACCGCTGCGTAATGGTCTTCCAGCCGGTTGGTCGGTTGATGCTGGTGGCCCGTAGCGATCTACGGTGAAAGATCAGGTACCGCTTTGTCAACTTCATGAGTTGCTTGTTGCTACCTGGCAAGCTTTGAAGGCTGGTGCCAGTTCCTGGTTCGGTTCCGCACTAGGAATTGTTGAGGAGCGGATTGGTGGTCGCGCTCATACGAGTCGCTCCTGCGTGTGTTCGTGGAACTTCAGGGTTGATCCGTCTGAGGCTGGTTTGGGGATGATCGCCATCCAGGCCACGAGGTGGATGTCGTGGGTGGTGATGGCGTAGCGCTTGACTTGCTTTTCGGGGGCGGTGAGCCCGAGTTCGTCGACGAGGTCGATGAGCCGGTCGGTGCGGGTTTGTTCGGTGAGGTTGTCATCGTTCATGACGGCGCGGACGATGGCGGTGACTCGGGCGGCTTGCCCACGCCGGTATGCCTTCTCAGCGCGGTCGGCGTCGTCACGGTTGCGGTGGCTGGAGTGGTCGCGGATGTGTTGGACGGCTTTGCGGACGATGGGTGGCACGTCGGTGTGCCCGGCGGTGTCGAGGCTCTTAGTCCAGGTGCCTTCGATGTGTTGGGCGGCTGCAGCCCAGGCGTCGTAGGCGAGGTCTTGCCACTCTGGCGGTAGGTGCGGGGTAGTTGCCTGATCGTTGGGGGGTTGAGCCATGGTTAGCGCGGTGAGCGTGTCGGTGAGCACGTCGACGCAGCTACCTCGGATGGAGGGGCGTTCGTCTTCGGGGTCGGTCTCGTCCGGTGGCGAGGGGGGCGTGAGTCCTGATCCGGGTACGAGGTGTGCGGGTAGGGGGATGAAGCGAAAGACAGGCTCGCCTTCGCGGTCGAGAATGCGGGCGCAGAAGACGAACCCGGGTGGTCGGTCGTTGGTGGTGAATCCGGAGCCGACGCCGGTTGGCATTGCTTCGAGGTGCCGGGTGAGGGATGCGTCGTTGATGGCGTTGCGTAGGAGCGCTCTGAATTCCTCGCCGGAGATGAGGGATTTGTCGTGGCCGGTGAACAGTGCGGTGCTTTCTTGGGCGAGTCCTTCTATTTGTTTGCGTTTGGCGTTGAAGACGCGGTCGTCGCTGGCGGCGACTCCGGGCAGGACGTGTCCGTGCCCGATGCTGGCGGCTGCTTTGGCGAGTTTTCTGTGCAGGATCGCCTCGAGTCCGAGCCACTGGTCAAGTCCGCGGTCGGGGAAGAAGCACCACAGGTAGATGCGGTCGTGTTCGGAGCCGATGCGGTCGCAACGTCCGTGCCGTTGCACAAGGACTTGGGGATTAAAGGGCAAGTCGATCGAGGCGACGTTGCGGGCTTGCTGGAGGTTGACGCCTTGGGACAGCACGTCGGTGGTGATGAGCAGGTCGTATTTGTCTTCGCTGATGGTTTGCCCGTTGGCGTCGGTTTGCCCGCCGGTGCGCGGGGCGAAGCCAGCGACGGCCTCATCTTGCGGCACTGTTTGCGCGTGCTGTTCGCGCCCACCGGTAACGAACGCGACCCTGCCGCGGTAGTGCGCCAGGCGCGGGTCGGCGAGTATCTGGTCGATGTGGTCGTGGATGTAGTACACGGTGTCGGCGAAGAAGGAGAACACGAGCACTTTGCGAGCGTCCTGCTCGTACTGGGCGATCGCGGCGGGTTCGGGGTTGAGTTCCGTGGCGGCGCGCCTGGTTGCTTCTAGTCTCGCTTCGTCACTGATTTGTACGAGCATCTCTGTGATTGCCTGGAGTTTGGGGTCAACGATCCCGCGCATTCCCTCCTCGACGGTGTCGGCGAAACGACGCAGCAGCCGCATGTCGTTGAGGATGTCGGCGGTGAGGGCTTGGGTGTCGAAAAGGTCGGCGGCGAGATAGTCCGCGGTGTCTTCCCACCCTTGGACCTGCTCCTCGTCGCTGATGTCCACGCGAATCCAGTCCCGCAGCGAATCCCCCGACGCAACCATTCCCTGGTTTTGAATCAGCGTCAGGAGCCCATCGAGGGTGTTTGCCATTTTCCGGCACGTCTTGATGAAGGCCGCGCTGGATGATTCGAACCGCTTTAGGAGTCCGGTACGCAGTAGCCCGGCGACTTGAACTTCGGCGGCTTGCTGGCGGCGGTCGGGATCCTCGTCAGCGATCAGGTAACGAGAGGGGGTGTAGCCGGCGAGCGTGAGCCGCGTGTCATCCAGACTGGAAAGCCCATCGGGAGGAATAACGCGAGATCCCGGGCTCTGGGTTGAGCCTCCGCTCTGGACGCTGCCTGAGAAGAAGGGATCCGGCTCACCGGTGTCCCGGTCAGCACCCAGGGCGTGCGCGAACGTGTCGAAGAAGTCATTGAGAACGGGCGCGAGGTCATAGTCCACGCGGCGGACAACTGGTTCAGGGAACTTCAACGTGTCACCCGTCGCGGAGATGCGCTGCCCCACGTAGTGCTGGCGGACGAACTGCCGGGTGCGGCGCACCGCGACCGCGTCCAAGATGTCAAACAGCAGTTCCGGCGAGAGGTCCTCGTTGTCCATCCGGTCCAACGCCTTGAAGTGCGCCGCGAGGCTCGGGATACCGATCTCGGAGAACTCGTCATCGTGGACAACGAAGTACGACAGCAGCGAGTGCAGATCTCCCAGGGTGTTGTTCACCGGGGTCGCCGTCAGCAGAACCACGCGTTTGCGTTCAGCGCCGATGCTCGGTCGTGCGCTCAGGATGCCCAGGAGTTCCTTCGCGCGGCGCGTGTCGCTGTTTCGCACCGTGTGCGCCTCATCCAGCACGATCAACGCGTACTCATCAGCGTTCCGCGCCACACCCAGCCGCCACTTCCGCCCATCCGGGGTCTCGTCCGCGAGTAGGTCGTCGTAGGAGATGACGTCCACCCAGCCAGCGAGGTGTTCCCGGTCTACATAGGGACGCCACACGGTGTCGCGGATGATCTTCGGCGCCACAATCAGCACCCGCTGGCGGGCGCGAACACTGTCCTTAATCAGCGCCCCACCCACATACGTCTTGCCCAGACCGACCTCATCAGCGATCAGAACACCGTTGTGTTTTTCCAGAATCCGGCGCGCTCGCCCCACACCGTCCTTCTGGAACGCCAGCAGGTCACGCATCGACGGGTCCGCCGCGATCTCGTCGTCATCTCCCTTAACTTGCTGTCCGTACGCCTCCCACAGCATCCGCAGGAAAACGACCCACGGCTCGTCGGGAACAACCTGCTCCTCGAAGAAGCCCGCCAAATCGAATGGATCGGCCTCCGCCCACAAGTCGTTGAACCACGTGGTCACCGCATCGATAGTGGATTGGCTGTACTGACCCAGATTCAACTCACGGTTCTTCGAGAGCCCCGCGAACGTGAAGTTCGACGAACCCGCCACCACACCCAAACCCGGATTGTCGATCACGTATGCCTTACCGTGCAGGAACTCCCTGGTGTACCGCTTCACCTCCACGTGGCCGCTTCGCAGCCAGTCGATGAGATCTCGCACCTGACCGCGAGCCTCACGCGTGAACGGCAACACGTCTCGCTCGGTCTCCAACGCCTCGCGCTGCGCCTCCAGGGCTTCCTCCAACGCGACCTTCTCCGCCTTACCACGCGGAACGTTCGGGGAACGCATCACCACCGGATCCGTCTGCCGTTGAGGCTCGGCCCCCAACATCAGCCGAACTTTCCCCACCCGCTTCAACTCCGGGGCAATCAGCGACCATCCACCCACATTGAAAAACGCCGACGCAATCGCCACCGACCGGCCGTCCTTGTCATACGGCTCGGTGAACGACAGCATCTCGTTCACCGCATCGGCAACAGTCTCCTGCGCTACCGGGTCATTCGTCGCGAACTCCGGCCTACCTTGAGCACCCACACGAGACACCATCGGCTCTACTTCCCCTCACCCAACGAAGCCGACCATGTGTCGTAATGAGCGAGAACCGTAGTCAATCGAGGCTTGTAGTCCCATCCACGCTGAAATGTCGCGAACACGTGCTCTACCTGCTCACGACTCAATCCATAGAGCAGCGATACGAGCGCATCCAATTCCGCGATGAGAGCATCCTTCTCCTCTAGCGTCTTCACCGACCCAACGGGGACACCAACCGCCTTTGCCCAGTCTGCATATCGTTGATCAATTGCAGCGAGACGGCCCGATATTTCAATAATGCGTGAGTGAAGCGAAGAATCTCGCATCACTGGTACCGGAAGTCCATTGACGATGTGCAAGTTGGCGCTGATTTCGATGTACTTGCGTGAATACCAATCCAAGGGGATGGAGCAGAGGACTCCCAACAGGAAGGCTTCGACCCTCTCGTCGCCGGCGAGCCGCGCAAAGTACGGGGCCTTGTTAGTCACCACGTGGTTTCCCGGGATTAGAGCAGCAATGAGAGTTCTGGTGTCCGTGGATCGACACACATCCCTAAATGCAATCCGTGGGAAATGCATCGGAAGGGTCCGCGAATCACTCGCCCAGGACTCGGAAAGACCAAAGAATGCCGATTTTGAGAGACGGATCTGGTTGTCTCGTTTCCTTTGCAGTTCAGCGATGACAGTTTCTGGTTCGGCCCAGGCGTAGTACTCGCCGGTGTCTGGTGTCCAGATGTCGAAACTTGCGCCCGTGAACACTGATATGCGACCCGCTTTTTCTGGTCCCGCATCAAAGTACTTGCGATCGTTAGTTGCGTCGAATTCACGCACAGGACGAAAATCCCAGTCCGTCTCCTTTCTGTCCAGCCGGGGATGCGCTCGAATTTGCTCGAATACCCGGACACCCTCGGGGCTTCCGAGTAACGGCACAGAAGCAATCGCGGACCATTCGGTGAGTCGTTGAGCCGATAGTGCACCCAGCCGATTCTTACCCAGTTCAAAGTCGTTGCGTGCGTGAAAGGGTCCGGCCAAGTGGACCAAGTTGGAATCCACATCCTTCTTTAGGGAGAGCAAGATGATCGTGTACTGGGCGTGCACCTCATCGAAAACCCATTTGGCGGAGTTAACGAGTGAGACGACGGATCGGTAGTTACCGGTCTCCAGCGTCTCTCTCCGCCAGGCTGCGGTACCAGCAGAGTTTAGGAGCGATCGGGGAAACACCATTCCTAGGTGACCCTCTGGTGAAAGCAGTTTCCAACAACGCCACGCAAACACTTGGTACAGATCGACGTCGCCGGTTCCTAGGCCCTCATACGGAAGACTCAATAACGTTTGGCGGTACTTGCGGACACGCTCCACTTCAGCCTCATATTCAGGCAGCAAGTGGCTATAGGTCTTTTTCAACTCGCGGATCTTCTTCTTCATCTGATCCGGTTTCATTCCAAGAAGCCCCGGGTAAAACTGACGCCAAAACTTGGGGGCCTCGATCATTACCTCATCCCAAGGTGGGTTCCCCAAGAGGACATCGAAGCCAACTCTTAGGCCTGTTGCGGTTTCAGGGAACTGAATTGGTAGGTGAACTGCGTTAAGTTCCCTGGCGATCGCTCTTGCCCGCGCCACATAAGGGTGATCGGAAATCGCTGCTTCAAGCGAGTCAACATCTGAAACTGTACGCAAACCACTGTCACGGATTAGCCACACGCGTGCGGGGTCGGTCTTCTTTAGGTGCCGTGTGGCTCGTTCCGCTGTAACTAGATCGCATATGTCACTTAAGGGGCGGAGCGTTTGTCGGATGGAACTCTGCAATTCACTTGCTTTGGAAACATCAGTTATGGACGCATCAGTCAAGTGTGCCAACTGTGCAAGTTGATCACTGACTCTTTCGATGAAGGCTGCCAGTGCGAAGCCAAGATCAAAGAGGACATCGGCGCCCCCACCCTGATCCTCACTTTGTCTGGCCTCCTCAAGAGCCTCAACAATCTCTCCGAGGCTGCCGACGCCGGTCAGACTGTCTCCCCAAACCATGCCGTGGTTGAGAAAGGAAAGGGGTAGCCCGGGAACGAAGGTGTGTATCCAGACAGCCAGGCGAGCAAGTTCAACGGCGATGTCATTCGCGTCAATTCCGTAGATACAGCGGCGTGCAATTTGCCTGCGGAGAAGTACACCGTCGTCAATGCCGGATTCATCGGGGGCTTGTCCGAGTTGAGTGGCGGCTGTGGTGCGGAGTTTGTGGAGTTCGTTTTGAACTTCCGGCATTGGGTTTTCGGCGATGAAAGCGCTGAAGCGGGCTTCGATGCGGTCGACTGCGGCGACGAGGAAGTGCGCGGAGCCCATCGATAGGTCAGCGACGCGGAAGTCGAAGAGAGATTCGGCGGCGGTCTGGTTGGCACCTTTGTCGAGCAGTGACTTGATCTTCGCGAGGTGGGTGTCGAGTGCGGGTTCGAGGGCTTGGTCGAGGAGGTGCTGCACCGCGAAGGGTTTGGTGAAGTAGGAACCGGTGGCTTTGCGGGATCCTGAACGGGAGTGGAAGTACACGCTGCCGGCTTCAACAATGACCTGATCCGAATTCCCCGCGGGTATGAAGGTGTCCTTCTTGTCGACCGTGAGGTCGGTGTCGGCTATCGCGAGCCCGGATTCCAGGAGTCCTTCGTAGATGGTGCCGAATTCGCGGACGTCGAGGGAGCGGAAGTCGACGAGCCCGGGGTATCCGTCGGGGGTGATGTCGATCATGAGTCCGCGGATGACGGGGCCGATTTCGCTGTTGGTGAGGCGGATTTTGTAGGTGGCGGCTCCGGCGGGGTTCTTTTTCTTGTCTTGGGTGAACAGTCCGCCGTTGTAGGCGGGGACGCCCATTCCTTCGAGGTCGCCGGTGTCGATGACTTCCCAGATTTGGGTGAGGTCGTTCCACAGACTGGTGGAGGTTTCGGAAAAGCCTTTGTCTGGTTCGTCGAGGATTCGGTTAGCGAGTGTGTTGAGGGCGTTGGCGGTGTAGGTCTCGTTGATGCCGAGGGGCAGGAGTTCGCGGTCTTCGGCGTAGGCGACGAACAGCATCCGGAACAAAATGATCATCGCCTGGTGATACGCCTGGTCGAGAACCGCCTTCTGTTCCTCGACGGGTACGTCCCACACTTTGCTGCGAGCCGCGACGGCCGTCGCAAGGGAAGGGATCACTTCGTCGTAGATCCGGTCGCGTAGCCGGTCGGACAGCGCGGTGGCGTAACGGTCGGATTCGGCGAGCAGCGTCTCGACCGTCCCGCCGGAAACAAGCGCATCTGGTGCGAACAGCAGCGACAGGTAGCCCGCGGTGTCCCCGGTCAGCAGATCCAAATCGACTTCAACGAACGTCTGCGTTTCGCCTTTGCGACCGACACCCACATCAGGGTTGGCGGGAAATAGGCGTGCGACGGATCCGCCGAGGAGAATCAGCCAGGGAACGTTTTCCCGGCGTGCCAGGGCGAGACCGTGGGTGACCGCGTTCGAGCCAGCGAACCGCCCCAGCGGGTTATCAAACGACTCCTCATCCAGCAGCAGCACCGCAGCGGCGCGACGCTGCCCATCGCCGCTGGCACGCAACACGACACCGTCAGGAACGTGCTCCACCTTGTAGCCAAGCCCGCTGAGAAGTCCCTCGCCGCGATCAGCAAGGAGGGAGTCCGAGCGGGAGCACAATTCGCGCCAGTCTTCCCGCTGGGGCTGCTGCGAGAGCACGTGCGTCGCGAACAACCCTTCATTGCGGAACCCAGGACCGACACCGCCGCGCAGGCTCGAAAGGCGGCGACGCATCTCGGTGACCAGACCAACGGGGCTCTCCATTGCCAAAGCGTGTTCGACGAGGCGTTCAGCAAGAATCGACTCGAGGCCAGTTACTGGGGCTGCATCTCGGTCCGGGCCGAGAACAGCTGCCATCTGGTGTGATTTGCCGGGGTAGGTGACTACAACCAACACTGGATTTGCTGATTGACCAGCCCGTTCCTTCCACAGCCACTGTAGATCGGACCTAGGAGGTTCATGAGGAGCGGAAGCAACCACCACAGACAGACCGGTTTCATCGTTTCCACGCAAAATCTCGGAGGATGACAATTCACCGTGCCGTTTCGGCCAGGGCAAGCGATCGTCGTAGTCCTCGAGAAACGCAGTCACGGGACCCCCGATCTCCTTTGCCGCACACTCTGGTCACCACTGGCCTGATCGAGTCTACCTAGTCATTTCTCGGCTCTGGCGCTTGTGATGCAACGCTCCTTAGGGAAGCTACTTTCGCCGTCGAATCTACCTTTCAAGCCGGTCTCAGGAACGCCGCAAATCGTTGATCGAGTGCCTCTTTGCTCGGACGAGTCCGTTGGCTTCGTGGCAAGACCAAATGCCTTCCGTTCATCTCTTGAAGTCCATGCTTCAGCATGGGGCCATCGCTCTCTTGGAGTAAGTCTTGATTGATGTGAACGGTGTAGTTCGGATCGATACCAAGGAAGTTTGCGTCATATGCGGAGTGATGGATCTTGCACATACTTAATCCATTGGTTACCGCAGGAACTCCCTTTTCGTGCGAATCGGGGATGATGTGGGCGGCATCAAGAAGTTCAGGGTGTGCGAGGCGGCAGATCGTGCACCGATGTTGGTATGCGTGCAGCACCTTTCCTCGGAACTCTCGTTGGTGAATGCGCCGCTTGACTGTCTGCTCCACGTAGCGCCGGGAGTCCTCACTCGCTGGGATTCCCATCAGGTGAACTTCTTCGATGGCGATGGTGAAGTACTTATCGGCCTTGTTGTCTTCGATAACGTAGACCG